>MDTC01259698.1_pt1 | contig 12488 bp, 10 predicted proteins | sample 811181 | NCBI WGS metagenome assembly MDTC01 (sample SAMN05326644, study PRJNA326480) | marine metagenome | isolation source: seawater | place: Pacific Ocean: North | collected 2011 | reverse complement strand
GCCTGATGGCATTTTTCTTTCTAATGGCCCAGGAGACCCTGCAGCAACGGGGGTTTATGCGGAACCCACCATTAAAGAATTGCTTCATGCAGAAAAACCGATGTTCGGCATCTGCCTAGGGCACCAGCTTCTTGCACGTGCCCTAGGAGCCAAGACAGAAAAAATGCATCACGGCCATCGAGGAGCAAATCATCCAGTTAAAAATATGACAAACGGCAGAGTTGAAATAACGAGCCAAAACCACGGATTTGTCGTGTTAAAGGACTCCCTTCCGGATAATGTTATAGTAAGTCATGTATCATTATTCGACAACAGCCTCGAAGGCATACAACTCAAAAATAGACCCGTATTTTCGGTGCAATACCACCCCGAAGCGTCGCCGGGGCCACAAGATAGCCAATACCTATTTCAAAATTTCATTCAAAACATAGACAAAGAGTCCAAAATCCGTGCCTAAACGTACCGATATTAAGTCAATCTGCATTATCGGGGCTGGACCCATCGTCATTGGGCAAGCTTGTGAGTTTGACTATTCGGGAACACAAGCATGCAAAGCGCTACGAGACGAGGGATACCGAGTAATACTAATAAACTCTAATCCCGCCACGATTATGACTGATCCCGAAACAGCCGATGCTACTTATGTTGAACCAATCACACCCAAAACTGTCGCAAAAGTGCTTGAGCGTGAGAAACCCGATGCTGTTTTACCAACTATGGGAGGACAGACAGCACTCAATACCGCACTCGACCTTTTTCATGACGGCACCTTAAAACGACTTGGCGTCGAATTGATCGGAGCAAGAGCCGACGTAATAGCTAAAGCTGAAGATCGCAAATTATTTCGAGAAGCGATGACAAAAATCGGACTCCAAACACCACGAAGTGCGCTGGTCAATAATTTGGGGGACGCTTGTGAGGCGATGAAGGAGATAGGATTGCCCGCTATTCTGCGTCCATCTTTTACACTTGGTGGTACAGGTGGGGGAATCGCATATAATCGTCAACAATATATGGAGTTGTTGGAAACAGGCCTGCGCGCATCTCCTACTTCTGAAGTGTTGGTAGAAGAGTCGGTGCTCGGGTGGAAAGAATTTGAGATGGAGGTAGTTCGGGATAACCGAGATAATTGTATTATAATCTGCTCTATCGAAAACATTGATCCGATGGGTATTCATACCGGGGATTCAATTACTGTCGCGCCAGCTCTTACACTCAGCGATAAGGAATATCAAATCCTACGCGATGCTTCGATTGCATGCCTTCGAGAAATAGGTGTCGACACCGGCGGCTCTAACGTACAATTCGCGATCAATCCAGAAAATGGCCGTATGGTTATCATTGAGATGAACCCACGAGTGTCACGTTCATCAGCATTGGCCTCAAAAGCTACCGGCTTTCCTATCGCAAAAATTGCCGCCAAACTAGCCATAGGATACACACTTGACGAATTGACCAATGACATAACCGAAGTGACACCCGCAAGTTTTGAACCGACAATTGATTACGTTGTTACAAAAATACCGCGTTTTACGTTTGAAAAGTTCGCAGGTGCAGAGCCCACACTAACTACAGCTATGAAGTCAGTTGGTGAAGCAATGTCAATAGGTCGAAGTTTTGCGGAAAGCCTTCAAAAAGCCCTGCGTTCGATGGAGACAGGCCTTTCGGGCTTTGACGAGGTAACGCTGGCTGGAGCCAAGAATAATGATAAGAGCAAAATGTTAGGAGCATTACGCCAACCGATACCCTTTAGAATTCTCCTAATCGCACAAGCATTCCGACATGGTCTGAAAATAGACGAAATTCATGAAGCCTGCAGGGTCGACCCGTGGTTTCTAAGGCAGATAAGTGATGTTGTCGAAGCCGAAGCGGCGATTGTACAAGCAGGGTTACCCAAAAAAGCCCCGGATTTCCTTCGAATCAAAAAACTTGGGTTTAGTGACTCCCGGCTAGCCAAATTATTAAAAACATCTGAACATATAGTAACTAAGGCACGTCTTAAATTGAATGTAGAGCCTGTTTTTAAACAGATAGATACGTGCGCAGCAGAATTCCCATCGAAAACACCTTACCTTTATTCCACCTATGAGGGTGACGGGTTTGCGCCAGCCGAGACTGAGGCTGAAGTTTCAGATCGTAAAAAAGTTATAATTCTTGGTGGTGGCCCGAATAGGATAGGCCAAGGTATTGAATTTGATTATTGTTGTGTACATGCTGTCTATGCGCTGCGAGATGCAGGTTACGAAACCATCATGATTAACTGTAATCCAGAAACTGTATCAACAGACTATGATACTTCTGATAGGCTTTATTTTGAACCTTTGACTGCGGAAGATGTCATCTCAATTATCCGTGCTGAGCAAGAAAAAGGGAAATTGGTAGGAGTGATAGTTCAGTTCGGTGGTCAGACCCCACTTAAGCTCGCCAATGCCCTAGAGAAGGTTGGAGTGCCTATCCTTGGGACATCACCTGATGCAATTGATTTGGCTGAGGATCGATCGCGCTTCCAGCGTCTTTTAAAGACACTTGAACTGCTACAGCCAGATGCGGGAACCGCGACCTCACTCCCAGAAGCGCGCAAAATTGCAACAAAAATTGGTTACCCGGTTTTATTGAGGCCATCTTATGTGCTTGGTGGCCGGGCAATGGAATTGATCCATGATGAAACTGAATTGAAACGCTACATGACAACGGCAGTGCGTGTTTCCGGCGATCATCCAGTTTTAGTGGACCACTTTCTCGCTGGTGCCATTGAGGTTGACGTAGACGCGCTGTCTGACGGCGAAGAAGTAGTGATCGCGGGCATCATGGAACATATTGAAGAAGCAGGCATTCATTCCGGTGACAGCGCATGCTCCTTGCCACCACATTCCCTCTCAAGCGACATCATTACCGAAATTAAAAGGCAAACCAAAGAACTCGCTATGGCTCTCGGTGTTGTCGGGCTAATGAATGTACAATACGCAATCAAAGATAAAAAAGTATTTCTAATAGAGGTCAATCCGCGTGCAAGTAGAACAGTTCCCTTCGTTGCAAAGGCTACAGGTGTACCTATCGCTAAAATTGCTGCGAGATTAATGACTGGAGAAAAAATAAAAGACTTCCAATTCGGCTCGGCTGCAAACTCTAATCATGTAGCAGTAAAAGAGGCAGTGTTTCCATTTGCGCGTTTCCCAGGGGTCGATGTGGTACTTGGCCCCGAGATGAAATCCACTGGTGAAGTTATGGGTATCGACTGCGATTTTGGCCGTGCATTTGCCAAATCGCAATTAGGAAGTGGCATCAAGCTTCCGAAAACTGGCTGCGTTTTCATCTCAGTCAAAGACCAAGATAAAAGCTTATTTGTTGAGCCTGCACGCGAATTAATGAAACTTGGCTTCACTTTGATCGCCACCCGAGGCACCGCACGGTTCTTGGCTGCAGCAGGCTTGCCAATCAGCAACGTCAATAAGGTTACCGAAGGACAACCGCATGTTGTAGATGCGATGATTAATGGTGATGTGCAACTTGTGTTTAACACCACCGAAGACGTTCAAGCTATCAAGGATAGTTTTAGCATCCGGCGTACAGCTCTTTTGCATTCGGTACCCTATTACACGACATTTGCTGGTGCTCGCGCGGCAATCATGGCAATCACGGCGATAAAACAGGGGACACTTGATGTGGCACCGTTGCAATCCTACTTCAATTGAATAGGGTGTACAACCATCTCTTATTCCACGAAGAATATGGTAAAATATATCCTTTTGGGTGTATGATAAGAGTTTGCGCAGATAAATAAACTGGTGATTCAAAATGGAACGCTTCCCAATTACGGCCGATGGAGCATCTCGGATGCAAGACGAGTTACGAAATCTTAAGGCAGTTGACCGCCCTGCAATAATCAAAGCTATAGCAGCAGCGCGTGAGCATGGAGATTTATCCGAGAATGCGGAATACCACGCTGCACGTGAGCAACAAAGTTTCATTGAAGGACGAATCATGGAGCTTGAAGATAAAACAAGTCGCATGGATATAATCGACGTTAAAGCTTTAAAAGGAAAACAGGTAAAATTCGGGGCAACGGTCACTGTTGCCGACGAAGATACAGACGAAAAGTCAACATTCCAGATTGTTGGCGAGTATGAGGCTGACCCAGGTAACGGTCGTATATCGGTAACGTCACCAATCGCTCGTGCATTAATTGGAAAATCAGCAGGTGATAGCACAGAAGTAAACACGCCCCGCGGTCAAAAAGATTATGAAATCATAAAAGTGGGCTACAAATAGTACCATCCACAATAATTTCATATGTTATGTATCAGAGGCATGTTCTTGAAGGTGCGTTTACTGAGCAGATAAGATGTCCTTTTCAATCAGAAATCTGTTTTGGCTATTATCATGGTGTTGTATTAGGGTAGGGCCACGGATCGCTAATATGCATAGGTAAAAGCTTCTATTTCCAGCAATGAAATTCACGGGGCATTTGTATCTGCTGCTGCGGTAAAATTTTTGTTTGTAACTATCGAAAAAAAGCTGTGTCAATCCAACGCAGTGCTAATAATATCCATATCTTTTTCAATTGGCACGCCGAAGTCCTGTTTCGAAGCTCTTATAGCTAATGCCGACTTAACATGACTCACATTAGGAGCGGCAGTAAGGGTGGAAGTTAAAAAATTATTGTAGGACTCCCAATCACCGGCCACAACACGCAATAGAAAGTCCGTATCACCTGCGAGCATATAGCAATCCCGTACTTGCGGCCACCCCTCAACCAACGCCTCAAATGCAGCAAGGTCGTTGTCAGCTTGGCTTTTGAGACCAACCTGTGCAAAAACTGTCACTCCATAACCAAGCATTTCACCATCAATGTCCGCATGATAACCGCGGATGACGCCAGATTTCTCAAGTGCTCTAACACGCCGCAAACACGGCGGAGCGGAAATTTTCGCGCGACGTGCTAAGTCTACGTTAGTCATGCGTCCACTAGCCTGTAAATCTTGTAAGATACTCAAATCAATATTGTCTAACTTAACCCTGCCCATAGCGATGTTCCTTTTTTATCGCGCAATAATATTACAAAGATTAAGATGTGCGAAACATTATTTAGACTGAAATGACACGACGCTAACGAAGCAACAACGGATCTGTAAAGCCTTTGCCTATCACTTCTCTCTCAATCTGGACATTGACCGATGGTAAAATCGGTATGGCTAATCAGTGCCTTGGGTTAGCCGAAGCATTGCTTGGTTTAGTTAATAAAGGAACCATTGTAGAAAAAGTCATCCTCCCAAAAGCACCCTGGAAATGGCTGCCGGCCAGAATGTGGCCCTCTTCTATAGATTGCGCAGGTCCTGGTAGCGATGCGATCGAAATGCCATGGCCGGATGTTGTTATCGGCTGTGGACGTAATGCCGTAGGTCCCGCTCTGGCGATCAAATCGCGGAGTTCTGGCGCAACATTCATCATTCATGTCCAACACCCTCGAGTAAAAATATCGCATTACGACTTAATTTCTGCCCCAATCCACGATGGACTGCATGGTAAAAATGTCATTCAGGTTAATGGATCCATGCACCGTGTCACACCTCAAATGCTTACATCTGCATCACGTCAGTTTTCAGAAATAATTGATCCATTGCCCCACCCCAGAATCGCAGTTCTCATTGGCGGAAGTAATAGTAGTTATAACATGACTGCTGGGAACATCAGGCGTATTGCATTAGACTTGCTGGCCATCAACAAACAAACGGGGGCCGGGCTGATGATAACTACATCACGGCGGACAACTGCGGCCAATACCGAAATTCTACGCAATGCGATAGAGAATATTCCAAATGTTTTTTGGAATGGGAAGGGCGAAAACCCATACTTTGCTTTTCTCTCCGCCGCTGATGCGATCATTGTAACATGCGACTCTGTCAACATGATTACAGAAGCAGCTGCTTCAGGCAAACCATTACTTATAGCTGAGCTTGAGGGGCAAAATCGCAAGTTTGAAGCCTTTCATCAGTCGCTTTATCTTCAAGGTATTGCTAGACCATTTAAAGGTTATCTGGAAGATTGGAGCTACCAGCCCCTAAATGAACCAGCGAGGGTAGCAAAAGAAGCACTGCGGCGTATCGAAGCAGCTCAAAGATAATACTCTTCACTGCGTTTCACTTACTAAAGTAGCTCCGTTATGCTATCAAAATGATAACGAATTATACAACAACTACGGTCAAGTATGTCCGATGTTAAATTTCGCGGCCTTTCGTGACATGCCTCTCGAGCACGCCCCCTTTGATCACTTGATAGTCCCAAATTTTATTTGCGATACGGCTCTCGCCGATATAAATGAAAGTTTTCCTGCAATTCATCATCCGGGCAGTTTCCCAATAAGCGCTCTAAAAATAGATGGGGCTTTTAAAAATTGCGTTGATCAACTCAGGGGAAAAGAGTTCGAACAGGCAATAGCCGAGAAATTCTCGATTGACCTTTCAACCCGGCCAAATATGTTGACAATCCGGGGACAATGTCGAGCTCAAGATGGAAAAATACACCGTGACTCTGGCGGGAAAATTATTACTGTACTAGTTTATCTGAATGGGCACTGGGATCAATCGGGCGGGCAGCTTCGTCTTTTACGCTCAGAAAATGATATCGAAGACTATACAGTAACAGTTCCACCCGTCGCAGGGACGTTGCTTGCCTTCCGTTGTTCCGATAATGCGTGGCATGGACATAAATCGTATGTGGGAGAACGGCGTTCCATGCAATTAAACTGGGTGAGAGGCCGCCCCTATTTGTGGAGGGAAGCATTACGGCATAATTTATCCGCGATATTAAAAAATTTTGGTGGCCGGAATGCGGCAAGCAAAAAATAAAATGGATACAGAATGGCCCTAAAAATTGAAACATTCAGTAATAAGACCGGCGGTTTCAGCGCTTTCAAAGCTATTGGCCACCCATTGGTCGTGAAAAAAGCAGTGGCCTTGATAACTCAGCTCGCTGAAAGCGGGCCAATAGCAATCTTTGATCCGCAGGGACTAGCAAATGCTTTCGCTGAGGTACATGACTGCAGTCGGTTGCAAATAAACGGCTGCTATGTACAAGACGTTGAGATGATAGGCACTAAGATTTTCGGACTAGAGGCACAATCCATCACCAAATTATCTCCGAGCATGGCGGATACAATTTTTGTTGTCACCTTTGACGCCGCGAGGGTAATAGAAAATATTAGTCACATTTTAGGCTCCAATGCAAAAATCTTCAGTCTCGATGATATGCGTCTTGAGGATACGATGCTTACCAATCCACGCCGTTATCTGGACCCGTTGAATTTCGCGACAAATTTTGCATTTTTCAGAGACACTGAGACAAACCACACTCGCCTAGTAAGCGCTAATTATTGGGCGGGTTACGGGGCTAAAGATGCAAAGATTTGGTGTAGGCTTTTTAGCAGCACAGGCGACGTTCTCGCAGACTGGGAGCATTGCTTGGATGATAAAGTTTCTACGATTGTTATTGACTCAGTAGAAATACGTCATCGATTTAAACTAAACGACTTTTCAGGCCAGCTATTTCTTCATGTTGTAGGTGCGGCTGGCCATGACGTTGTAAAATATGCGCTCGATACTTACGGTAATGATGAAACGGCGCTCTCATGCACACACGACGCTAATGCATGGCCTGCAGACTTATATGGCGGCCTGCCAGCCCCGAATTTGGGCGAGAAAGTGGTGCTTTGGGTGCAAAATAGTCATCCTTGTCCAATCACAAAGGGTGCAATTGGACTAAATCGGATGGGCGATAAAGATATAGTTTGGCTCGACAAAGAAATACCTGCATTTGCCTCCTTCCCATTGGATATTTCAAGTCTGCTACCCGATGTAAAATGGCCGGCCCAGATTGAGATAAATGCTGGCAAACATTTTGTCAGACCACGTTATGAAATAACAACAGCCCAAGGTAGGAGCCGCATAAGCCATCCTAATGTAGAGCGCAGTGACCTAAAAACTGACGCCAAAATTCCAGGGCTTAATACCCATTTGGGTAAGGGTTACCTCTTGCCGGCCCCAATACTTCCCTGCAAACGGTTCAAGACGACAATTCTTCCAACTCCCATGGCTACTAATCAGGAGAATTTACCGGTCGCAGCTGTCGCTTATGACCATCAGGGTAATGAGATTGCGCGACATACTTTCGGATGCTTAAAACGAAATCACGATGAATATTTAGATGCCGATCTTTGGTTAGGAAGCGACCTAGAGCATTGTTTAAAGGCTGGTTATGGCCACGTCGAATTAGTTTATGACTTCTCTGATGGTGGTGAGGCAGATGGATGGCTTCACGGATTATTCCGTTATGAGGATCGGCATAGCGGGCACGCCGCGGAGACCAGCTTCGGAGCACACATCTTCAATAGTATTCTCACGTATAAAGATGAACCACAATCGTATGCTGGCCCCCCGCCTGGGCTGAGCACTCGCCTTTTTCTTCGTGCCGGACGCAAACCGCAGGACGCATTATGTCACCTAATCTATCCCGCCTCCACTCCATGGCATAAATTCAGTCGAACAGAGCTAATCTTGCACAACCAAAGCGGCCAGATCATTGCAACCGAGAACATTAATATTCCGTGTGGAGGATCATTGCATTTTCGTTATAGTGAAAGCTTTGACAGAGCCAGTATCGCAAAGGCTGGAGATGATTCCTACGTGCTCATCCGGGATACGACTTGTCGGCTTTTTGGATATCATGGGCTTACTGACCGCGAAAATAGTTTTAGCCTAGACCACATGTTTGGTTTCTAAAAAAGGTCGCTAGGATGGCAATCGACTGGGACAAACTCCGTGTTTTTCACGCAGTCGCAGAGGCTGGAAGTTTTACCCATGCCATGAATACTTTGAATTTAAGCCAATCAGCAATTAGCCGACAAATAAGTACACTAGAAACCAGCCTCGAAAATACTTTGTTTCATCGCCACGCGCGTGGTTTGATGCTCACCGAGCACGGAGAGAATCTCTACCGAACGACCCATGACGTTTTCCATAAACTCGCCATGGTTGAGGCCCAAATTACGGAAGATAAAAAACGCCCGAGTGGGCCTTTGAAAATTACTACCACTGTGGCACTTGGATCGCTATGGCTCACTCCGCGAATAAAAGAATTCATAGACACCTACCCGGAAGTCGAGGTGCATTTAGTTTTAACCGATGGTGAACTTGACCTCAGCATGCGAGAAGCTGATATCGGGATTCGACTCTCACCACCACGACAACCGGACCTCATTCAAAGGACCCTAATGCCAGTGAGATCGCATGTCTATGCATCGCCAGAATACCTTAAAGAAAAGGGTACTCCTCAAACGCCCGAAGAGCTGGACAACCACAGATTGATAGTTTATGGCCGCGACTTGTCGCCTCCGGTCCCCTCCATAAACTGGCTACTCGACTTGGGTGCAAAGACAGGACAAAAAAGAGAACCCGTGCTTACCGTAAACAATCTTTACGGCGTTTATCGAGCAGCACGCGGTGGGCTTGGCCTCGCGGGCCTACCCGATTATATGATCGCGCACGATAGCAATTTGGTAAAAGTTTTGCCTCAATTCGGTGGGCCGGAAATTCAAGCTTTTTTTGTTTACCCAGAGGAATTACGCCACTCAAAAAGAATAGCGGTCTTCAGAGAGTTCCTGCTACGCCAAGTGGTTCAGACACCCTTTCAGTCCTCCCCAGGCTAACGTCTGTTTCGCTAAGAATGGCAGTAAAATAAATAGCTCAATTCCGTGGCAGAAAATATGGAGTTAGGGACGTCCCTGGTCCCAAAAAACAAGGGTCAAAGTTTAATTACAGACCAAGTGCCTCAATTCGAATGGATCTTACACTATCCATGATATTGTTTTCACCTAATGTTACAACTAACGATATAGCTCGGAACCCAATTTTCGGCTCATTCCAGTGTACAAACTAGCTACAAAATCCCCATACCCGTTATACATTAATGTGGGAACTCTATTTGCGTTCCCGAGAGGCCGTTCAGTTGCTTGGCTCCAACGCGGATGATCAACCGACGGATTGACGTTTGCCCAGAAGCCGTATTCCCCACCTTGCGCCTTCTCCCAAAATGTTTTTGGACGATCTCTTACAAAGGTAAACCTTGTAATTGATTTGATTGACTTAAATCCATACTTCCATGGAACCACAAGACGTAATGGAGCTCCATTTTGTTTGGGGATAGGCTTGCCGTAGATGCCGGTTGCGATAAAGGACAACTCATTCGCAGCTTCAGCCATGGTAAGACCTTCTACATATGGCCAATCATACCATGTTTGGCGAACACCTGGCATGTATGCATCGTCTGCGATTGTTTCCATTCTAAGATATTTTGCATCCGAAGTGGGTTTGGCAAGATCAAGTAATGCACGTAATGGAAACCCGCTCCAAGGCACAATCATTGACCAAGCTTCAACACAACGAAAACGGTACACCCTCTCTTCGAGTTGCACTTGTCGCAACAAACCGTCCATATCAATTTTAGTTACTTTCTCAACTTCACCGTCAATGAGAATTTCCCAGGGGTCAATTTTCATAGACTGGGCAGCAGGCGCGATATTTTTATGACTTCCGAATTCATAGAAATTGTTATAGCGGGTGACTAAGCTCTCTTCTGTCACAGGTCGATCCAACGCGTATTGTCTGTTTCGTGCAACCGGATACGGGTTTGCTTTCGACTTGACATCTATACTGGCCATAGAGGGGCTTGATTTAAAAAAAGTGCCCACACCCATCGAGGCTCCAAAAAACCCCATTGCCTTTACGAGCTTTCGTCTAGCTAAAAATGTTTTTTCATCAGTCGTGGAGTGTTCTGCTAGATCCCAACAGTACCTTCGCTTTATCAGCATTCCAAAAACTCCGTTAATTTAACCTTTTGAACTTAATTAGTGGGGTTTGTCTCCAATGCAACATGCCAATTGTATTAGTTGAATTAGTGGGGTGCCGTTTTCAGTAATTTTACTTTACACCAGAGGCTTGGCACCCCTTTATAGACCCCAAAAATGAGTGCGGACAGACTTACAACGAACCAATTGAGGAGCATCTCAATGTTTCCGTTCAAACCAGCTGAAGCTTTCGCCGTCAACAAAGACCTAAATATTGAAATACTTACACTAGAGGGCACTGATAATACTGTGGTTATAGCGGATGAATTTTACCAAAATCCAGATATCGTGAGAGATATTATTCTACAAACCCCATATCCTGTTTGGAAGGATCAGCCAGATACACGAAACTTTATCGATTACTATGATTGTCGCCAGTCTCAAAAAATACCATACTTGGAGGCCCAACAAGCAGTGAAGCAAATTGCTGAGCAATTTCTCCACATACAGGTTCACTCCCCTGCCACCTTTTTCAATAGCAATATATTCCGGCTCATATGCGATCAACCCAAAAATAGTCAAGCTTACCCCCATGATGATGGAAATCTTGTTACCGCCTTAGTGATGCTTAATACTAAACAAGAATGTTCTGGAGGAACTGCCTTTTATCGATCGAAAAAACCACTGCTTGATTGTATGCCCGCTGATCCGACTATTCATGAGGCAATTCACAAAACTATTTTTACTGAAAAAAACTATGAAACGGGTAGCAATTATTTTATGGAAAATTACGAACAATATTGGGAAGTACTTGGTATCGTTCCTATGGTCTACAACCGTCTCCTAGTATATCCCGGTGTTATGTTTCATGGTGCGTGGCATGAGCACAATTCATTCAAAGATTATTATCGGATTAACCAGGCTATGTTTATCGGCGATGTTACTTACGATAACAAGTTCTGGGACAAATAACCAATTGGTTAGAGAAAATGCGCCCAGAGCCTGTTTGTGAAGGTGCCGGGCAGTCCTGCTGCCGTGAATAAAAGGTATCACCAAAAATCGAATTCCTATTGCTTATTTTGTTTTGCACAATCTGCTTTTAGCGCGATACGAAAACTCCGGATTGATTGCGTTAATTGATAAAACCCTCGCTGCTTAAAATTTCTTAAATCATAAAAATTATAATTGTTTGGGTTTGAATTAAAACAAGTTCCGGCCTTCAGATTATTCGGTAGAGAGGTTTGAAGCGACACAGACCGTCATAGGATCGCAAACGGTGAGGTTTATGGACAAATCCGAGCCCTTCCCACCTTAAATACCCCAGATTTCTGCCATCCTTGATACATGTGACTGATTTGCAACAGTGTGGGATAAGAATTCGGCAAAACTCGTATTTTAGTTGGTTTGTGCGTGGGAAAAGGTATCTTTATGCTTAGGATTCGCAACCATTTACAATTTTTTGGTTTTAATTTTGCCGATCTTGGAAGTGGTAGCGGTTCCTGAATGTTCGAACATTTATTAACTATCAATATAGAGGTTTCATATGTCCAAACTTAATAAGGCTCTAATGGCGACTACTGCCATTGCCTTTGCAGCTGGTCTTGCGATGCCTGCGGCGGCGAAGAAGAAAGATCCTTCGAAAGCGCCAAAG
>MDTC01236162.1_pt1 | contig 12488 bp, 7 predicted proteins | sample 811181 | NCBI WGS metagenome assembly MDTC01 (sample SAMN05326644, study PRJNA326480) | marine metagenome | isolation source: seawater | place: Pacific Ocean: North | collected 2011 | reverse complement strand
TCGAGGACTTCGTTGGCCTCGTCGAAGCAGACCTCGGACGGGATCATTCCGGCTCGGGCGAGGTCGACGATCACCCAGCGGGCTTGGTCGTCGAGAACTTTGGTTTGCAGCGTCCCCTTGGGAGTGATGGTCGCCATGCGCGTGTCGACGGTGATATCTCGGTCTCCGTTTTCCCTATCGAGGATAAGTGAGAAGAGGGAGGAGTAGAGTCGTCGAACGATTCGGTTGATCTGCGGTTGGAAGGTGTCCTTGGAGCTGAGTTCGGTCAGCAGGGTGTTGAGGTGGAGGAAATCGAAGACGGTGACGTTTTCTCCGTATCGGTGCTCGAGCAAGTTCGTTGTCATGAATGATTGTACAAAAGTATGCTTGGTCGAAAGGCAACCCTCAGGAATAAATTCATCGTTTGTCTGGGGATTTTTTCATTACGGGTGTCGGGAAGATTTTTTTGTGAATGCGGAGAACGCGTTCCAGTTCCTCGATGGGGTGGGGGTGGTCGTCCACGCGGAGGTCGCGGTATCGATCGTTTAGGCCGGAATATCCCCAACCCTTCCGCACGATGAGGAGGGCCGCCGACTGCCTGCCGCGCTTGTCGCCTCCCGCCTTTTGTCCGGCTCGCAAGGCGGCGATCAAACGTTCCGCCAATTCACCCTCAGTCTTTTCGAAAGTGTCTGCCATGGCTTCTACGACTTCCGGTCCCGTCAGGATGTTTCCTTGGGCGGCATAGTTCTTCCCCGTTGTTCCTCCCGCCCAAGATAGGCATTTTTTGCCGGTGAAGGTAGAGGCGTTGCCATCTGCGGAAACAATGCCTACCTGTCGGTTCTCACGATTGCGGTCGGCTTCGGTTATGATCTCGATAACTTTCTCGGGGGACACTCCACGTTCCAGCAACTTCAGTCCGACCGGCCCGTATCGGGTGTTCGCCCAAGATTGCGTGGCGATTGCTCCTACGCCCGCCTTGGCCCATGGCACGACGCTCCCTACTGCCACGAACTTGGATTGCACGGCAATGCCTAGTTCACCCGTGAAGGGGTCTCTCGCCACGATCGAGAACGTTGCCACCACGGGATTCTCAATTTCCTTTGCGTTGATGTTGCCATGCAGGAGTGAGCTCAAAACCACGGTCGCCGCCAAAAGAATGATCGTTCTTACTTTTGCCATACCCACTTGATGTTTCCTTTGGGTATAATGCGCAACCTTTCTTGGTTTACTTGGTCTCTACATAAACAGGACCGTTCTGGGCTCTGTTTCGATCAAGAATAAACCCGCGTGGACATTTGCAGCATCGTGAGCGGCGGCATCGTCTTGCCTGAGGGTCACCACTTTGGATGAGAATAGTCACATCGTAGGGGCGCGGGGGCTCGAACCCCGGACAAACGGATTAAGAGTCCGCTACTCTACCAACTGAGTTACACCCCCGCGATATGGAACTTTTTCTTTTGCCATAAATCCTCACGCGAATCAATACGAAAGGGTAGAAGAGACCGCAACGCGACTATGATGGTCTTTTCAATCGTAATTTCGATCAATAGCGTCTCCTCTTTATGCCGGAGCGGGATGTGGGAGAATTAAAGTTATAAACTTATGTTAGATCGGGAAGATCAAGCCTACGGATGTTCCCTTCTCATCCGGCTTGGATCAATTGGACAGAGCTCGTATCGATTGTTTTTCCTTTTCGGTAAAAGAAACCTTTCCTTGAAAGAGTTCCGCAACACCCGCCAAGAGCAAAAAGGCATGGCTCTTTTGCCGGGACTCCTCCGTTTTCAGGGAGTGCTCGATGGTTGCCAGTTTTCGTTTGATTGAAAGAACCTTGTCCTCGAACTCCGCGGCATTTCCTTCCTGGCTTCCACTCGCGGCTGAGGGAGAGGTAAGCTTTTTACAAGATTCGGCAAGCGCGGACAAATTGCCGGCTACCTTTTGCCAGGCTTTGGCCTCCTCGCTCAGTTGTAGGGAAACCCTCTCCAAACGTGTCCTGACTGCGGGCAACGCCTCGGTTTCCTCCTTGTTCAACACCATTCGGAACGCCGCGACCAATTTTTTCCGACCCGATCGACTCTTCGCAAAACGGGTTTCTATTTGCTTGATGCCTAATGCGGCTTCTTGGATTTCGCCTTTCGCGACGGTAATCCTGCCCCGGAGTCTTTTTTTCTCAGCTGCCAGTAATTCCTTGCGACGTTTTTCGGCCTCCGCTGCCTCCCTTTTTCTTTGCTCGGCCGCTTTGGCTTGCATTTCTTTTCGCTTCTGCGCTTCGGTCTTTTCCTTTCCCTTGCCCTTGTCTTTCCCGTTCTTGTTATTTTTGGGATTCCCCTTTTTGTTTTTGTTAGGTTGTTGTTTGGATGGAGGCTTCTTTACCGTGACGCCGAGCAGTTCGACTTTTGAGAAAGCTAAGCTGAGCGCGGCGATCAAACATGCGAAAATTGTTAGTTTCATTTCTTCCTTCGGTTAGTTTTCAATTCTTGAGGTAACCTTTGGCGAGGAATTCACCGAGTCGGACGATCCCGGAAGTATTGATTACGAGTTTCTTCTCCTGTGTCGGCAAGTCGAATGCCTTGAGGTGAATGATCGCCTCGTCTGCTGCCGCCACTTTTTCTACGTCGGCCACGACGTCCAAGTTGTTTACCCGCTCGTCGTCAGTCGGCGGTTGCTGGCTGACGAACCATTTCAGTCCCGGCATGGACAAGTCCTTTCTGCTTTGCTTTATTATTGCCTGCAACCGTTCGGCGGCTTGCTTGCGGTAAGGATGAAAGGACATGTCGTTTTCGCCGAGGTGATAAAAGATCCCCGTCGCTTCTACCTCGTTCCCCTTGTCCGAGAGTTCCTTCATTGATTCATTGATGAAGGATATGAATCGTGGGTATAGGTGACGGTCTTCGGCCATGCTGCCTTCGGGAGTCCAGTCGATGATTTGCGACCCACTGTGGGTGAACTTGGCGATGGCGAGCTTGTCGGTGAGATTTTCCCTGAGGGTTTTCCCGAAACTGAGCTCGGGACCGAAGGTGTCGTAGTAACCAACGAGACCGAGGGGTTCCCATCCCTCGGATTTCCTGTAACCGCCACCGAGGCTGAATTTGTAGGCAATTTGCGAATCGTCCTTCAGGAGAGACCCCTTGCCCTTGAGCTCTTTCAGTTGCTGAACGAAGGCTCGCTCGCCTTCCATGTTCCGATGGCCTGCGAGGATGAACAGCTTGATTTTTTCGCCTTTGGGGTATGGCCACTTCGTTAGTGGTCGCGAAACTTTCGTTGCTTGCCCGATGGTTCGGAGGTAGGCGTGGGCGTAGTTTTCGCCGTGCTCGAGTTGGCCCAAGGTCCCGTAGTGGTAATGCAGGCCCACGCCGCCACCGATTTCAACCCCGACGTGCGAGGTCGGCACGTACTCGGCCAAGGGATCTTCTCGGCACACTTCCTTCTGTCCCAGGCTGATCGCATACATACGTGGTCTCAAGTCCATGCCCCAGATGGTCTTGGTGCAGAGTTCGCCCACGTAGAACTTCAACTTCGGGGTTTTCAGGTCGCGCCGCCACTTGGCTAAGAAATTCTTCAGGTTTTTTCCATAGTTCGGCATGTAGTCCTTGTTGAACATGTCGTTTTCTCCCTGATGCCACATGAAACCCTCTATCCGGTACTTCACCTTTTGCTTGTCCAGTTCGGCCAAGGAGGACCGGATTAGGCTCAGGGCTAACGGGTACATTTTGAACCCAATCGGTTCGTCTGGATTCCAGTCGCCCCCCAAGTGGGTTCCTCCGGCGGCGCACTTGATGATTGCGATGGGAGAATCGATCGCCCCGGAAACCTTTCGGGCAAAGCTCAGTTCGGGGCCGACCACGTTGTTGACGGGTTGCAGGTCCACCCAACCCTTGGACTCCATCTTCCTCTCGCGACCGATGGAATAGAAGAACCTGACCTTTTCCTGAGCTTCCTCCAAACCGGCGAAAGGTGGAAAGCGCTCGATATCCTTCACCTTGGAATCGGAGCCTACCATGTTGGACTGACCGGCGAAGATGAATACCCTAACCGTGCCGTCGTCTCGCTTGTCTTTTCCTTTGGATGAGACTCCAAGGGAAAATGTTAATGAAAGCGCCAGAACAATCGCCGAAAAAGGTTGCCGTATCATTTGTACCGAGGATTGAGCCCCGAAAGCCAGAAGGCAAGCGCCCAATCGGCGCCAGCCGGCAAAAGGCGCGACTACTCTACGAAGCCGGTGGCGTGGTTGTAGAAGTAGGGTTGTCCTTCCTTGCTAGATAGGAAGTAGAGCCATTGCTTGGTGTCGTGGCGGTAGAGGTGGGGGAATACCCCCGGCGCAGTCCAGTGCCATCCCGAGTTCTTCTTCCATGCCCATAGTCCGCTTGTTCCGTCTTGAACGACGTACAGCCACCCGAGATCAACATGGTATAGCCAACCGTTGTCGTAAGGAATAAAAGTTCCGAACCAATCGGATTCTCGCCAACCGCCTGCCGACTCCTTGGCATCGCTCCACCATGGCGCGGGGGACGAGGTCTGCTCTTGCGTGTAAAACCTCTTGATGGCGCCGAACGTGGTTCCTTCCGCGTTGGTGGCGAATGCCCGGACGTAGTAGCGAGTACCTGTGAGGAGGGAGGAGGCTTCAACAGAGAAATTCGCGGATTGGGTGGCCACCAAGCTGACGGCGTCTTCAAACCGCAGGTTATCGCTGGTCTGGACGCCCACGCTGGTTACGGGTGTATTGCCGTCGCTCAATACAGTGCCCCCAAGGGTTATGATTCCGTTCTCGTTGGCTGCCGCAGGCAGGGTGCGCACGATGGGTGCGAAGCTGTTGGTGGCGCTTATTTCAAGAACGGTTTCCAGAGAAGCATTGTGCTCGTCGCTTACTCGTACCCGAATGCTGTGTTCGATGTTGGCCTCGAAGTCGAGAACCGCAGCGGTTCGCAGGGATCCGTCCGTCCCTACGGCGAACAGGATGTTGTCGGTCGACCCGTTGCCGGGGACCAAGGCGACAACGTATGCGCCCGAGTCGTTGTTGTCGTCGGGGTCGCTGACCAAAAAATCGCCGATTTTGGTGCCTGCGGGGCTATTTTCGATTACGTCTGAGTTGTCCAATGCGATCCCGCTCGGCGCTTGATTGGCCACGGATGCGGCATCCATGGGGTCGCTCCCGTAAGCAATTTCCTCGGCATCGCTGAAGCCATCACCGTCGTCGTCGGTGTCGAAGGCGTTTTCGATGCCGTCTTTATCCAAGTCCTCCACGACGTTTGTAACGGAGATGCCGAAGGGTTTATCATAGTTCGCTCCCTCTTCATCGGTGACGCGAACCCGAATCGATAAAGAACTTCCGGCCTCGTAGTCGAGCGACTCCTCGGCCTTCAGCAAGCCATCGGAACTCAGAGTGAATCGGGAGTTGTCGACCGAGCCGCTGCCATTTACTAGTGAAAAGGCTAGGGTAGCGTTGCCATCGACGTCGGTTGCGGAGAAGTTCCCCACTATCGTGCTGGCAGGTTCGTTCTCAGTGACCTCGTCACTGGACAGAGATAGATTTACAGGAGCGTCGTTTATGGCGGTTACAGTTACTGCGAATGCGTCAGAAACGGATTTGCCGTTCGAGGTTCCCGTGACGTTGATTGTGGCGGTTCCGGATTTGTTTGCTTGGAAGTCGAGAGTGAGGGTGTTCCGATTTACAGTCACGGAGACTAGAGATGCATTGCTCGATGTAGCCTTCTTTGTGATGGATGCATTGTCGTCGTCAATGTCGTCGAATACATTGGCCAAGTCTATGTTGGCGTCGGCTGCGTCCTCGGCGAGGTTCAGGTCGGCTAAGGGGTTGGCTACCACGGGAGCGTCGTCCACGGTGGCGACGGAAACGCTGAATGCGTCGGAAACGGATTGACCGTTCGAGGTTCCCGTCACGGTGATTGTGGCGGTTCCGGATTTGTTTGCTTTGAAGTCGAGAGTGAGGGCGTTCCCATTAACAGTCGCGGAAACTAGAGATGCATGGTTCGATGTAGCCTTCTTTGTGATGGATGCATTGTCGTCGTCAATGTCGTCGAAGACATTGGCCAAGTCTATGTTGGCGTCGGCTGCGTCCTCGGCGAGGTTCAGATCGGGCAGGGCGTTGGCTATCACGGGAGCATCGTCCACGGCGACGACGGTAACGCTGAGTTCGTCTGAAACGAATCTGCCGTTCGAGGTTCCCGTGACGGTGATTGTGGCGGTTCCGGATTGGTTTGTTTGGAAGTCGAGAGTGAGTGCGTTCCCATTCACTGTCGCGGAGACGAGGGATGCATTGCTCGAGGTAGCCGTCTTGGCGATTGATGCATTGTCGTCGTCAATGTCGTTGAAGAGGTTGGCCAAGTCTATGTTGGCGGCGACTGCGTCTTCGGCGAGGTTCAGGTCGGCTATGGCGTTGGCTACCACGGGAGGGTCGTCCACGGCGGCGACGGTAACGCTGAACACGTCAGAAACGGATTGGCCATCGGAGGTGCCCGTCACGGTGATTGTGGCGGTTCCCGATTGGTTTGCCTGATAGTCGAGAGTCATCACGTTGCCGTTTACCGTGGTCGAGACAAGGGATGGGTTGCTCGATGTTGCTGTTTTGACGATGGTGAGATTACTCTCTTCACCGTTCATTATATCCGAAATGTTTTGTCCTGAAAGTGCTCGATTGTAGACTCTTACTTCATCTAGCCAACCTTTCCATTTCCCTATAGGGCTTTGGCCAAGAACAAAATGTTCTCCTTCTGTCTGCAGGTCAGCTTGCTTAGTGTCGATCTGATTGCCATCTACGAAGAGGCGAATTGTTGTTCCGTCGTAACTAACTGCGACGTGATCCCAGCCCCCGGATGGCGTTTTGTGTCCAGTGTCCGCCCCATGCCCGTAACCTCTCCAACCGCCACCCCACTGAATTATGCCGAAGCCTTTCAGGGTGGAGTAAGTTCCCCAAGTCGCAGTCCAACCAGATCCCGAATTAGACACGGGTTTTGCCCAAAGGGTTAAAGTGCGAACATTCGCTCCCATCGGCAAATCCGAAGCGGAAATCGTCAGTTTGTCGTCAACGCCGTCAAACCAGAGCGCCGAACCATGGCGACCCTCGCCATATATTGGGGTCATCGAGGCTACTCCCATATCCCCATTGACCTCATCAGATAAATTGCCGTCGAATTTGAAATGAGCTACTTTGGATTGGGATTGATTGTGGTCAATGTCGCTGAATATATTAGTCAAGTTGATCGTGGAGTCACCGCTGTCCTCGTTATTGAAAAGGTCTGCGAGTGGGCTTTTCACCTCAGGTGGGTCATTGACCTGCGAAACCTGGACAAGGAAGGAATCGGTCGTGGTTTTCCCGTTGGAAGAAGCGATTACGGTAATGGTGGCCATCCCTGATCGGTCGTCCTGATAGTCTAAGGTTAGGGCATTGCCGCTTATGGTTGCCGCGACAAGAGAAGAGTCGCTCGAGCTTGCTACCTTGGTTATCGAGGAATTGTCGTTGTCGATGTCGCTGAAGACGTATTCCAAATTTCTCGTTGTGTTGGAGGCATCCTCGGAGATCGAAAGATTTGTTAGAGGATTTAGTACTACGGGGGGGTCGTCAACTGCCGTCACGGTAACGTTGACTGTGATGGTGTCGTTATGTTCGCCGTCGGAAACTTGGACTACGAAAGTGTCTGAGCCGTTGAAGTTGGGATCGGGAGAATAGGTGAAGGTGGAAGGTGAAATTCCGTTGCCGGAAACCGTTGCGGTTCCGTTGCTTGCCGCCGAGGAAACGCTCCAAGTTAGCAAGGATGCATTCGTATCTGTATCGGTCGCGTTCAAGTCGCTTGTGCTCCAATGGGCAGTTCCGTCCTCCAGAATATTTTTAGACAGGTGATCGCTTCCTTGGATGATCCCGGGAGTTACAGTACTGGCTGTTTGAAGAAAAGTTATGGTAACCTTCCCGTGCCCCTGGGTCACTCCGGTCGTGTTGTTTTGGTCGATGCCAGAGTTAAACGATCCGCCACCTCCCCCGGCAGCATATGGCTCTCCGTTCGGGCCACCTGCACCGCCTGAGTAGCCACCACCTCCACCTCCGGAATAGGCAACTCCTCCGCCTCCGCCAAAACCTCCAAAGGCCGGATAATTGGGCTTTGTTAGTCCTCCGGTTGCTCCGTTGCTAAAAGAAAGACCCCCTGTGCTCGGATTCCCTCCGTTTCCCCCATTACCCAAAAAACCACCACCGCCTCCACTGCCCCAAGATTCCCCACCACCTGAGCCTCCTTGACCTGATTGGCCCGGGGTACCTGTATTGTTGGCCGACTGAGTCCCGGAGATTAATAAGTTGGCATCGACGCCATGCTGGTTGACTCGCCCGCCACCGCCACCGCCACCGCCTGCTATGATTAAAGCTGTGGTTCCTTTCACGACGAAGCTTCCACCGCCGCCGCCGCCGCCTCCGTCGGCCGTTGCGTCTTGACCTGACTGTCCAACGAGAATTTTGATTAGTTCCCCGTTGGAAAGGGTAAACTTTCCGCGCAGGTAAGCCCCATTGCCAGGGTCGAGGTTGTGCGAGGTGTGACCTCTTCCCCCTGCGGCACCCCATGTTTCGATGAGATAAAGGCCGCTTTGCGGAATCTGCCACTCTTGAATACCTTGGATGTTGATTGTGACTTTTTCAGCTAGCGTTGTCCCGGAATAGGCGGAGTTTACCTGTGCTTGTGTCGGACCTAGGCGGCCTGTGGCGTTGGCGTTGGTGAAGGTGTAGATCGTGTTGTTTGCCACGGGGGAGGAGTTTGACGAGGAGACTGTTACGTTCACCATTATGGAGTCGTTCTGGTCGCCATCTGAAACTTGAACGACGAAGCTGTCGCTTCCGTTGAAGTCGACATTGGGGGCGTAAGTGAAGGTGGAAGGTGAAGATCCGTTACCGGACACCGTGGCGGTTCCGTTGCTCGCCGCCGAGGAAACGCTCCAAGTTAGAAAGGATGCATTCGTATCCTCGTCTGTTACGTTTAATTCGCTGGCCAGCCACGATGCCGTTTCGCTCTCGGAAATTGTTTTGGTCAATGGACCGACTCCTTGTGTGATTACGGGGGGGGCTGATGTCGATTGGATCAGAGTGATCACGACTTTGCCGTGGCCTGAATTCGCACCTGCTACGTTGATCTGGTTGTTTCCGCTGTTGAAGGAACCTCCACCGCCAGCAAATCTGTCTTGGCCATTAATTTGACCTTTCCCGGCATATCCGCCTCCACCGCCGCCGGAAAAGCCTCCTCCTCCTGCAGGTTCATTAGTGGCATAACCTGCCCCACCGCCGCCAAAACCTCCATTTTTACGCTGAGAACTACTAGCGGATGAGTTTGCAGTTCCTCCCAAAGCACCAAAGACAAAAGCTACTCCTTTACCTGAATAATTTGTTCCTGCCGTCCCATTTGAATCAAATCCGCCGCCACCACCACCTCCATAGCTACTGAACTCCGTGCTGTGTCCGCCTTGTCCATTATTCCCGCCTCGACCAAGATTTCCATCACTTCCGTTTTGGTCGATACTCCCATTGGATAGATTGGAAATGAAATTAGTTACACCTGCTCCTCCTCCTGCGACTATTATCGGCTGGTTGGTTATAGTTCCAATAAAAGTACCACCATGCCCTCCTCCGGGTGCCTCTCCCATCTGACCTACGGCTATTTTCAAGGTTGTATTGGCGGTCATATCAAAGTCTCCGCGCAAATGAGCTCCTTTGCCGGAAGACTTGGCGGTTTCGCCTGCACCCCAAACCTCAATTCGGTATGTGCCCGAAACCGGCACGAACCATTCTTGAATTCCTTGAGTGTTGATCGAGACTTTTCCTTCGAGCGTCGTTCCGGAATAGTTGACGTCGACTTTATCTTGGTCCGGTCCTAAACGCCCTGTTGCTCCGGCGTTGGTGAAGGTGTAGATCGTGTTGGCTATGGCGTTCCCCGGGAGTATGCAAATCGCGAGCAGGGTTGCCCATAGTAAGATTACCTTCTGCGGTACGGCAAAAGCAGATAGAATAAACCAGTCCAGATGGAATAACTCCTCATGATTCGGCTTCCGAATCTTTTGGTGATGGTATCTTTTCATTGTAAAAATAGCTTAGATTATCATCAAAAAATATCTCATTATTTGCAAAAAAGCGATGCAGAATCTGAGTTCCGTTAAAATCATTTTCAAAGGTTTACGGCTCTTGCCTATGCGTTATACATATTATTATCGTGAATTAATGAAATCTTTCATAGTTGCTTTAATGAAATCGGGTCTGCTTTTTCCAAGCCCGTGCATGTGTATGTCATACCTGTTCTTGTCTTTTCGGTTAGATTGCTTGGCTTCGTTCATTGTGGGCTTCCCTTATTGGCCCTTGCATCCTTTGTTTTAACTTTGTGAAAGTTAATGGAACATTTTGCTCGGCCGTTGCTGGCTTTTTACTGATCGGAAGCGTCTTCGGGGCTGAGCCTCCCGGGGGGCGGCTCTTGGAGGGAACCGGGCAGGAGACCCCATGGCATCGGGTATTGAGCGGTGAACCCGGGCCTGTCGTGATGATTGTCGGAGGTTTGCACGGAAATGAGCCAGCCGGTGCGAGGGCAGCTGAGCAAATCAGGCATTGGACGCTGCTTCGGGGGGAGTTGATCGTGATTCCCCGTACGAACGCCGCTGGTTTGCGAGCTGGTATTCGGTTCGTTCCAAACCTCTCCCCTGCAATGAGGGATCTCAACCGCAATTTCCCGAAGATCAACGATCGGAATGAGGCTGTGGGTGAGCTTGCCGCTGGCATTTGGCGGTTGGTCGGGGAATGCAAGCCCGATTGGTTGCTCGACTTGCACGAGGGGACCGATTTTCACCAAATTAACAAACATTCAGTCGGATCCTCGATCATTCCCACCAAGGGCGCGGGGATGGAGGAAGCCGTGCAACAAGCCTTGGTCGCCGTCAATGCCACCATCGATGAACCGAAGAAGAAACTTGTTCGGCTCCGGTATCCCGTGAACGGAAGCTTGGCCAGAGCGGTCCACGAAAGGCTGGGAGTAAGGAGCATGATCTTGGAAACGACGGTGAAGGAGCAGCCGCTGTCTCGTCGCTCTCGGCAGCACCGGATAATGGTTCATGCCATTTTGAGGCACTTGGGGATGGTCAGCTCGTGCGTACACCTCATGGCGGAGCCGCTCGACAAGGTTTCCGATAAGGAACGATCGAGGCGGATTGCGATCTATGATGCGGGCGGAACCGGTGGGGCGGGAGCCAGGCGACTGGAAGTGATTTTCGGGCAAATGCCGAAGTCGCTCACTCGCCGGGTCGGACCACCCGAGATTCGAGCCGGGGCGTTGACCCAGTTCGACATGGTTGTGTTTCCCGGAGGTAGCGGAAGCCGACAGGCTGCCGCCTTGGAAAAGGAGGGCAGAGGCGCCGTCCGTCGATTCGTCGAGGCCGGGGGCGGTTACCTCGGGGTTTGCGCGGGAGCATATTTAGCGGTGGAAAATTACTCTTGGTCGCTCAAGATCGTCGACGCCAAGACAGTGGACACGAGGAACGGTCACTGGAAGCGAGGAGAAGGCATGGTTAAGATGGAGCTGACCAAGCGTGGTCGTGAGTTGCTGGGCGATTTCGGAGGGACGGTGGACGTGCGCTACGCCAATGGCCCGATCTTCGCTCCCGCGGGAATGGAAGAGTTGCCCGACTTCGAGGCTTTGGCCCATTTTCGAAGTGAACTTGCCAAGAACGGGGCTCGCCCCGGGGTGATGGTTGATTCGCCCGCCATCCTGTGTGGCCGGATAGGGAAGGGTAAGGTGATTTGCATAAGCCCCCACCCCGAGTGTACCGAAGCCCTTCACGGCATTATCCGGAGTGCGGCTACCTGGTTGGTCGATAAGTAACGTAGCGGCCGTGGTTCGTGGTTGGCCCTTCTTCTCGAGCCTCGCTTTACTTGACTAGAACGTCGTTGTCCCAGTTTTCTCGCTTGGTTTCCTTGCCGGATTCGTTCCAGTGAATCCAGAGGCCGTGCTTTTTTCCATCGAGGAACCCTCCTTGCTGGTTCCTGATCCCGTTACGATGCCAGAAGAAGCAGGGTCCGTTTGGCTTGCCCTCGATTAAGTGACCAATGCCCTCGAGGTTGCCGTTGGGGTACATGCCCTTGGCCCATCCCGTTGTGACATTCGATTCGCGGTTGTCGAACATAGCTGCACCAGGGAGCAATTTCTGAACGATCGTTGCATCCGATAGGTCGACCTTGTTTACTTTTTCGAGAAGTTGCTCACGGCCTCCTGTTGCGTGAACTTCATCGTTGGAACCGGTGGGTTCGTCGCTGCAAGCGTTGAGTAGAAGAAGCCCGGCAAAGCCTAGGGAAAGAAGGTGATTCATGTGAAGTTTTATTATTTGCTCCATTCGAGCATCCGCTCGATTGGAAGACGGGCCTTATGGCAAATATCATCGGGGATTTCAATCACGGGTTCGTTTTTTTTCAGACAGTCGAGGAGCTTGGGAATGGTGTTAAGCTTCATGAAGCGACAATCGTTGCAGGCGCAATGGTCGGTGGGGCC
>MDTC01039826.1_pt1 | contig 12488 bp, 10 predicted proteins | sample 811181 | NCBI WGS metagenome assembly MDTC01 (sample SAMN05326644, study PRJNA326480) | marine metagenome | isolation source: seawater | place: Pacific Ocean: North | collected 2011 | reverse complement strand
TGACGTGTTCGGCGAACAGTCCCGGCCAGGCCATGACCCCGTAGGGCGTGCGGGCAACGATGAGGCGGCTGTTCGGCAGAAGCTCGTTGAGACGTGTCGCGGTGCGAAGCGGATGCGTCGGGTCGCCCGTCCACGCCAGGATCAGCGTCGGCACATCGATGCGCGCGAGCTCCTCCTTCGGCGGCAGGTCAGCTGCCGCAGCTCCCCGCAGCACCGTCGGGAGGAGTGTCTCGTCGACCGCGGGAAGCGACTCGGGAGCATCCGCGAGGGCCGGCGGGACGGGCGTGGTGGAACCGAGCTTCACGAAAGCCTCGACACCGTGGCGTTCGATGAGCTCCGCGTTCGTTCGGTAGACCTCGGCCTGCGCGCGGCGGGTACCCCATGCCGTCGGCGGAACCATGAGGGTCAAGCTCGCGAAGCGGACCGGATCCTTGAGTGCGGCGTGCAGCATCGTGCCGGTCCCCATCGATGGCCCCACGCCGTGAACCGCTTCACCGGGAGCGACGGCATCCAGCACCGCCAGGAGGTCGTCGGCGAGGTTGTCCCACCGGTAGTCGAGCGGATCCTCGGTCCCCGTCGAGCCACCGTGGCCGCGCGCGTCGATGCGGAGGATGCGGTGATCCCGAAGGGCCCGGCCGAGGTCAAGACCGAGGTGGCTGTCTCGGCTGCGGCTGGACATCAGACCGTGCAATTGGACGACCAGCGGACCGTCATCACCGGTCACATCGAAGTCGAGTGTGGCGCCTCGAATCCGCAGCGTGCTCACGTGCCCTCCCGGGCGTCCTCTGTGCGAAACGGTTGCCGCCTAGACTACGCGCGATGCGCTTGACGAACGTCGCCCGAATGACGCTGCCCCCAGGCCGAGTCCGCAGCCTCGTGTTTCCCGCCGAGGTTCTGCCCGACACGGAGCCGCTGACGCTGTCATTCGACCAGGGTCGGCACGTCTCCGAAGGAGATCGACCCGGGTCATGGATGGCGATCTCGTTTCGCCTCCGCACACCGGCAGCCCCCGACGAGATCGCTGACGCGTGGGCCACCGTCGTCGACAGGCACGGCACCCTCAGTACCGTGTTCGATCGGGACGATGTCGGAACCGTGCGGGTACGACCGGCGCGACTGGGCGTCGGACGGTGGGTGACGCATCCGGCACCGCCCGAGCGGCTGACACGCGAAGTGCTGCGCGAAGTGCTCGACGACGGATGCCGGCCCTTCGCCACCCCCTCCCACCGGCTGTGCCTCATCGAACCCGGTGGCGGGGCCGACCCGACGATCGTGATCGCCTCCGATCACGCACACGTCGACATGTGGTCGCTTCTCGTACTCGCGCGGGATCTCGCCGAGGTCGTCGACGACGAGCGGGAGGATCGCACGCCGGGTGGGGCGCTGCCTGCACCGCGAGCGTTCGCCGAGCACTCCGCAGAGCTTGCGGCCCGCGCTCCCGCGCCCGAAGCGATCACGACCCGATGGGCGGAGATCCTGGATGCCGAGGGCGGCCAGATGCCGCTGTTCCCCCTGACGTTGGGCGACGTCGCGGGGTCGCGATCGGAGATCGTCGATGTTCGCGACGTCTTCGACGGCTCCGAGTTCGAGGCCTTCTGCGAGCGCGCCGCCGCCGCGGGGGTCCGCGCTATCGCTATCGCGGTATCGGTCATGACGCGCGTGAGCCTCGCGATGGGTGACCAGCCGCTGCGCGCGGTGTTCCCCGTGCACAGCCGGCACGATCCGCAGTGGCACGACTCGGTCGGATGGTTCATCACGAACGCCGTGATCGAGTCATCCGACCCGTCGCCCCGGGCGTGCGCCCGCGCCGTGAAGGAAGCGATCGGCCTTGGGTCGCATCCGCTTGGTCCGATCCTTGCTCCCTACGGCGGCATGCCGGCAACCCCCGGGATGTTCGCGGTCTCGTGGCTGGATACGGGGCGGCTCCCGATCGCGCCGGGCAGGCTCCGCGACATCCAATACGTGTCGGCGGTGGTGCGCACCGACGGCGTCATGATCTGGTTCATCGCGAACGAGACAGGCCTGCACCTGCGCTGCCGCTACCCCGACACCCCGGAGGCCCGCCGAAACGTCGGCGCCTGGCTGGATGCCGTCCACTCCGGGCTGCGCGAGACGATCGGCGACTGAGCGGTTCGGGCAGAATCGATCCATGCCCCCAGCCCAGCTTCCCGTCGATCACGCCTGCCTCATCGTCCATGGCACGGACTCCCCCGGCATCGTGGCGGCGGTCTCGGCGCTGATCACGCGGCAGGGCGCGAACATCGTGCAATTCGACCAGTACTCCGACAACCCTGCCGGCGGCGCCTACTTCCAGCGCGTCGTCTTCCACCGGCCAGGCCTGCGCGAGGCGCTGCCCGCGATAGAAGACGACCTTGCCACGACCCTGGGCGACGGGTTCGATCTGCAGTGGGCGATCACCGACCAGTCGGTTCCGAAGCGGATGGCGATCCTCGCCTCGAAGCAGGACCACTGTCTGCTCGACCTCCTGTGGCGTCATCGTCGCGGCGAACTGCCGGTGGAGATCCCGGTCGTCATCTCGAACCACACGGATGCCGAGGCTGATGTCACCGGTTTCGGCATCCCCTTCGTGCACGTGCCTTCGGTCGCCGGGCCCGACAAGAGCGCCAGTGAAGCCCGCATCCTCGAGGTGCTGGCTGACGCGGATGCCGACTTCGTGGTTCTCGCCCGCTACATGCAGATCCTGAGCGGCGAGTTCCTCGAGAGCGTGCGGGTGCCCGTGATCAACATTCACCACTCGTTCCTTCCAGCGTTCGTCGGCGCCCAGCCCTACCGCCAGGCGAAGACCCGCGGCGTGAAGCTCATCGGAGCGACCGCGCACTACGTCACCACCGACCTCGACGAGGGGCCGATCATCGAGCAAGACATCGTGCGGGTCACGCACGCCGACACTGCTGCAGACCTCGAACGACGTGGCGCTGACGTGGAACGTGCAGTGCTTTCGCGCGCCGTGCTCTGGCACGCGCAAGATCGCGTCATCCGTCACGGAAACCACACCATCGTCTTCTGACCGCTCGGCCCCACGGGGCACATTGTCGCGACACCGAAGCGCCGGATAGGCTCGCGGAGTCCCCTATCTCGAGGAAGAGGCAGCTCATGGCCATTGCAGTGACAAATCCTGCGACCGGCGAAGTCATCGAAACCTTCGAGCCTCACGATGAGGCCGAGGTCGAGCGCCGCATTGCCGCCGCACAGTCGGCGTTCGTCGCGCTGCGCGATACGACGTTCGCCGAGCGCGCCGGATGGATGCGCAAGGCTGCCGAGCTGCTGGAAGCTGACGTCGACGAGATGGCGCGCACCATCACGATCGAGATGGGGCGTCCCCTCGCCCAGTCGCGAGCCGAGGTGCTCAAGTGCGCTCGCGGATGCCGGTTCTACGCCGACAACGCCGAGGACTTCCTGGCCACAGAGGAGCTTGCCGACCCCTCGTCGGTGAAGGCCTCGGCCGCCGGGACCCGCTGGGCACCGCTGGGCGTCGTGCTTGCGGTCATGCCCTGGAATTACCCGCTGTGGCAGGTGATGCGCTTCGCTGCCCCGGCGCTCATGGCCGGCAACACGGGGCTACTGAAGCACGCCTCTAACGTTCCGCGTTCCGCGCTCTACCTTGACACTCTCTTCGAGCGCGCCGGATTCCCGGTCGGCTCCTTCCACACGCTGCTCATCCCGGCATCCGGAGTCGAGCGGGTCCTCCGCGACTCGCGGGTCGTGGCCGCGACCCTGACCGGTTCGGAGCCCGCCGGTCGCTCGCTCGCTTCCATCGCGGGCAGCGAGGTCAAGCACGTCGTGCTCGAGCTCGGTGGCTCGGATCCGTTCGTCGTGATGCCGACGGCGGACCTCGATGCTGCGGCATCCGTCGCTGTCACCGCCCGAAACCAGAACAACGGGCAGTCGTGTATCGCTGCCAAGCGGTTCATCGTCCACACTGACGTCTACGACGACTTCGTGGGGCGTTTCGTGCAGAAGACGGCGGCTCTGCGCGTGGGCGACCCTTTGGAGGACGGAACCGATGTCGGCCCCGTCGCGACCGAGAGCGGTCGGGATGAGCTTGCCGAACTCGTTGGCGATGCGATCGAGCGCGGCGCACAGGTGCTGACGGGCGGCTCCGTTCCCGACCGCCCGGGCTGGTTCTACCCGCCGACCGTCCTCGCCGGCATCACGCGGGACATGCGCCTGTTCCAGGAGGAGGCGTTCGGCCCCGTGGCTACCGTCTACCGGGTCGACTCTCGCGAGGAGGCCGTCGAGATCGCCAACGCGACGACGTTCGGTCTGTCATCCTCGCTGTGGAGCTCCGACGACGACGAGATCAACTGGTTCATCGACCGCCTCGAAGCCGGCGCTGTGTTCGTCAACGGCATGACGGTCTCACACCCCGAGCTGCCCTTCGGCGGAATCAAGAACTCGGGCGTTGGCCGCGAGCTTGCCGCAGCAGGCATCCGAGAGTTCATGAATCTGAAGACAGTCTGGCGCGCCTAGCCGCCCGCGTTCGTTTGCCGCAACACGCCGCCCGACGGATGCCGAGCGCACACTTTGCGGCAAACGAGAAGCCTGCACTCGATGAAGAGAGCCCGCATGAATCGCCGCGACCACATGGGACCACTCATCCTCCGCGGTGCCATCGTGGCGGCGCTCGCGACAGGCCTGCTCCTCGGCGAGCGCCTGCTCCCGTACTTCACGAGTCAAAGCAGCATCATCGCGCTGGCCTACGTCGTAACGACGCTGGTTGTGATGATCCAGCGACGCACGAGCCCCCCTCCGGCGCCGCGTCTTCGGGGTGCCGTCACATTTTGGCTCCTGACAACGGCGCTGATCTCGCACATCTTGAACAACCGGGGCGAGAGCCCGCTGCCCGGCCTCGTCGTCGCGGACCCAGCGCTCGCGATCGACAACTGGGGGCTCTTCCTGCTGCACTACGTGGCGCCGGGGCTCGTCCTCCTGGACTGGGCACTCTTCGGGCCGCATGGCATCGTCCGCTGGCGCGACACGCTGCTGTGGCTGCTCTACCCGATCGGCTATGGCGTGGTGATGATCGCGCGCGGTGCGCTTCTGCCGGAGATCAACGTGCGCTACCCCTACCCGTTCCTCGATCCGACGCTCAACGGCGTCGACGGAATGCTCCTGGCGCTCTTACGGGTCGTCGTGATGCTCGCGGTGATCTCCCTTGCGGTCGTGGCTCTCGACCGTCTGTCGGGGTTCGTCTCGCGCCGGCTGACGGCACCATCCATCGATCCCGCCGCACCGCCATCTACCGCGAGCGCGCCGAGTGAGGTCACGGACCACTGAGGGTGTTCACCCCGGCTACGTGTGCCCGGTTCGCTTGCCGCAACACGCCGCCCGACGGATGCCGAGCGCACAGTTTGCGGCAAACGAACCGCAGGGGCTCGGCGCATCCGTCAGGGAAGGACGACGATCTTGCCGGGGTCGTGCGAGGACTCGAGCGCCTGGAATGCCGCCACCACGTCGTCCAGCGGGTACGTAGCCACAACCGGGAAGACGATCCTGCCGGCGGCGATGTCTTCGCCGAGGGCCCGAAGGTTCTCCGGCGTGCGGGCCTCCCGCTCGACATTGTGTACGCCCAGTTCGTCGAGGGCCGCGTAGGCGGCGATCGCGACCATCCGGTCGGCGGGAACGCCCAGAACGACCCCGGCATCGAGCGCGTCGCGGCCGTGGCAATCCATGACGGCCGTGATCTCGCCGAGTTCGCGCACCCTGTCGGCGAGTCCGTCGCCGTACTCGACCGGCTCGACGCCGAGCGATCGCAAGAAGTCGTGGTTGGCGACGGATGCCGACCCGATCACTCGCGCTCCGCGTGCGATCGCGAGCTGCGAGGCCACCAGTCCGACGGCGCCGCTCGCGCCACCGACCAGCACGACATCGTCCTCGTCGACCGGGACGGTTGCCAAACACGACACCGCGGTCAGGCCAGCAACATGCAGCCCACCGGCGACCTCGACCGCAAGCCCCTCGGGCCGCCGTGCGATCTCTGCCGCGTTCGCGACCACCTGATCGGCGATCGCGCCCGCGGCGCGGCCCATGACGGCATCCCCGACAGAGACCGGCGTCCCGTCCGCATAGGCGGCCCCCTCGCCGACCGCGATGACGGTGCCGGCGAAGTCGCTACCGATGCGTCGCGGAAACGGGGCGTCCGAGGGGATGAATCCGCCGCGAGCCTTCGCGTCGTAGGGGTTCAGCCCGGCAGCTTCGACGGCGACCAGCACCTTCCGTGCGTCCGGCGAAGGGTCTTCGACCTCGGTCACGAACAGGACCTCGGGTCCTCCGACTTCGTTGTACATGGCCGCGCGGGTCATACCTCGAGCGTAGCGAGGCGGGCGCCGATGCGGACCGAGCAGGGCTATATGAATCCCACGGGAAACCTCGGCGCCTGCGTGGCCGATCGGCACATGCCAAGCTGTCGCCATGGCGAACTCGCCCACCGGTGACTCGATGACAGAGCGCATCGTGCGCGTCCTGGAGACCTTCACGTCCGAACGGACCGTGCAGTCGGCATCCGAGATCGGTCGACGGTCGGGGCTCCCGTCCTCCAGCGCCCACCGCATCGTGGATGACCTCGTTTCGGCCGGCCTGCTCGATCGGGACGAGGATGCGCAGATCCGCCTGGGCATGCGCCTGTGGGAACTCGCCCTGCGCGGATCCTCGGCACTACGCCTGCGAACGGCGGCCCTCCCTCACATGGAGGCGGTACAAACGACGATCCGCGAGCACACGCAGCTCGCCGTACGCGAGAAGGACGAAGCGCTGTTCATCGAACGTCTCTCGCATCCGGATGCCGGTGCCAACATCACGCGCATCGCTGGTCGGCTTCCGCTGCACGCCTCGTCGTCGGGCCTCGTCCTGCTCGCCTACGCGCCGGCGGCGGTGCGCGCGAGTGTTCTGGGCGGCCCGTTGCGCGCCGTGTCAGGCGAGACCATCACCGACCCGCGGACACTCGAGCGCGTGATTGCGGGGATCCGACGCGACGGTGTGGCTATCGCGCCCGGATCGATTCAGTCGGTGTCCACGGGTGTGGCGGTTCCGCTTCGCCACGAAGGCGAAGTCGTGGCCGCGTTATCCGTCGTGCTTCCCCGGGATGCCGACCCGACGCCGGCAGTCGCCGCGCTGCGGGATGCAGTCGCAGCGATCGAGAGCGATCTTCGACGCCAGCGACTCTGACCGCGATCTGGTCCCGTTCAATGGGAAAGTGCCGGTTCGAACCGGTCTGATGTTGCAGACTCGGCGAAGACCCGCATCCGTCGAAGGAGACGCCATGTCCACCGTCCGCACTCAGGTTGCCATTGTCGGCGCCGGCCCCGCCGGGCTGCTGCTGTCACACCTTCTTGCCGCCCGAGGCATCGACTCGATCGTGCTCGATCAGCGCACCCGCGAGGAGATCGAGAAGACGATCCGCGCCGGCATCCTGGAATACCCCACCGTGCAGCTCCTCGACGAGACCGGCGCCTCCCCGCGCGTGAAGTCTGTCGGAAACCGCCACGACGGCATCGAGCTTCGGTTCCAGGGCGAGGGGCATCGGATCGACTTCCCCGCGCTCACGGGTCGCAGTGTCTGGCTCTTCCCGCAGCACGAGGTGCTCATCGACCTGATCGCGGTACGCCTGGCTGCCGGGCAGGATCTTCGGTTCGGTGTCACCGTCGACCGTGTCGAAGACATCGAGACCGATCGACCCCGCGTGTTCGCGACGAACCCTGACGGCTCGCCGCTGGAGATTGAGGCCGACTTCATCGTGGGCGGTGACGGCTCCCGCAGCCTGGTCCGCGCCGCCGTCACCGGATCGTCGACCGGCGGATACTTCCGCGAGTATCCGTTCGCCTGGTTCGGCATCCTGTGCGAAGCGCCACCAAGCTCGGAAGAGCTGATCTACAGCAACTCCCCGAGCGGCTTCGCTCTCATCAGCCAGCGCAGCGCCACCGTGCAGCGGATGTACTTCCAGTGCGATCCGGAGACCGATCCGAAAGCGATGAGCGAGGCCGAGATCTGGGAGACCCTGCAATCGTGCGTTCCCGGCACGACGCTGCAGGAGGGGCCCATCTTCCAGCGGGACGTGCTGCGGTTCCGCAGCTTCGTCGCTTACGAACTGCGGCGCGGACGCGCGGCCCTTGTCGGGGATGCCGCCCACACCGTTCCGCCGACGGGAGCCAAGGGCATGAACCTCGCCGTCGCCGACGTCGTACTGCTCGACCGGGCACTCGGAGCGCTGCTCAACGACGGCGACGAGCGCCTGCTGGATTCTTACGCCGAGACGGCCCTGCAGCGCATCTGGAAGGCTCAGCACTTCTCCTGGTGGATGACGAGCATGCTGCACCTGACTCCCGAGGCATCCGACTTCGATCGCCGCCGCCAGATCGGCGAACTGCGTTCGGTCGTCGAGTCCGAAGCAGGCCAGACCTACCTCGCGGAGGCCTACACGGGCTGGCAGTTCGCGTAAGGAGCCGGGCGCCGAGGTTGGTGGGGTCGACATTAAGTCCGTACTCGAACAGCACGGTGAAGATGTCGGCAGAGGACAGATCACCGCCGATGTGCACTGCTCCCTCGTACGTACCGCACAGGTTCAGGAGCTTCTGACGAAGCTCGAAAGCGAGATCCTCGAGTTCCTCGACGCTCCGACGCTCCTGCGCTACAGGGGACGTTCGACCCATCACATGCCTCCTCATCGATGACAGGAGAGCGACGGACCGCGGGGGTCATCATCGACTCTCGTTCGGGTGGCCACCGGCTCAGCCGGGGCGACGCAGTGACGCTAACACAAACTCATTTACAAGTAAACAGGAATGCACCTAAACTCGTTGAAGCGTCATCCTGGTGATTGGGTGCACGGCATGGTCGGACGTCTCCCGCGGCATCCGAATTGTCCGAAGACGGTTACCAACGCCACGACGGCGCTGCACAATGGACTCGCGCCGCCCGGCGCGGGGAGGGTGCTACGGCATCCGAAATCAGGAAGACAACACACAGAGAGGTGCAGGATGTCTGACACGTTGACGCAGGCTGGTGTACGGACCGGTCTGTTCATCGGGGGAACCGAACGGTTCACCGACGAGACGCTGAAGATCGCGGACCCGGGAAAGCCGGGCGCGGTTGTCGGCGAGGCCGCGTCCGCTTCGACGCAGGACGTCGCCGACGCGGTTGCTGCCGCGAAAGAGGCTTTTCCGGCGTGGGCGGCTCTGGGCGCGAAAGAGCGCGCACGCCTGATGGCCGAGGCGATCGCCGGGATCGCGGATGACCGTGACGAGGACGCGGCGATCCTCTCGCAAGAGAACGGCAAGGTCCGCTTCGAGGCGTGGGTCGACGCACTCGTGTTCGAGATCCGCTGGAACCTTGCTCTCATGCTCGCCGACGAGGTCGACACCGACCACACCCTCCCCGCGGTGCCCGGCGCGATCCCCGTCGACACGAAGGTGTCGTACCAGCCGCTGGGTGTGACCACGATCATCGTCCCGTTCAACTGGCCGATCGCGATCCTGGGCGCAGCCCTTCCGCACGCGCTGCTGGCCGGGAACACGGCGATCGTCAAGCCGCCGCTGACCGCGCCGCTTGCCACCGCCAAGCTCGTGCAGCGCGTAGCAGAGAAGCTCCCGCCCGGGGTGCTGAACATCGTCACCGGCAAGGACGAGAACATGTCGGGCCTGATTCAGAACACCGACATCGCAAAGGTTTGCTTCACCGGATCGGTGAACGGCGGCAAGCGGATGATGGAGATGGCCTCGAAGACGCTCACTCGGGTCACCCTGGAACTGGGCGGCAACGACGCGGCGATCTTCCTCGAAGACGCCGTCATCGACGACACCCACCTTGACCGCCTGTACGCCGCGATCTACGACACCACCGGCCAGATCTGCATGAACGCCAAGCGCGTCTACGTGCACCGCTCGCGCCTCGACGAGGTCGTGAACGGTCTGTCCGACCGCCTGAGCAAGGCAGTCATCGGGTACGGCCTCGATGAGGGGACCACGATGGGCCCGCTCCACTCGTCGGCGCAGAAAGCGTTCGTGGAGGAACTCATCCAGGAGGCCAAGGATGCCGGCGCCGACGTGCGCGAGTTCGGCGAGCTGCCCGGTGGGGAGCTCGCGGGCGGCAACTTCATGCGCCCGGCGATCGTGGTAGACCCCGACCCGAACCTGCGCGTTGTCACCATGGAGCAGTTCGGCCCCGTCATCCCGATCATCCCCTTCGACACCGAAGACGAAGCCATCCGCCTGGCCAACGACACCTGGGCAGGCCTGTGCGGGTCGGTGTGGACGGGAAGCCCCGAAGCTGCTCAGCGGGTGGGAGGCGCGCTCGAGTGCGGATACGTCTGGGTCAACGACCACGGCGCCCCCCGCCTCGACCTGCGTGCTCCGTTCGGCGGCATGAAGCAGTCCGGCATCGGTCGCGAGCAGGGTATCGAAGGCATCCGTGCGTTCCAGGACACCCGCTCGATCGCAACCATCGACCCCGAAGCCCTCGCGGCGATGGCGCACTAAGAAGCACCTCACACGATCGGGGTCGGGCAGATTCCTCGCCCGACCCCGATCGTCTACTACTGTCACTCCCAACCCGACCAGACTCAGATCCCGACGCGCGAAGGACCACATGGACCGGCTCGATCAACGCATCCAGTGGGAACCACTTCAGAACACCGTCGACCCCGATAACTTCACGCCGCGCCTGCTCGCGCTGCTGTCCAATGCTCTGGTGTGGCGAGAATCGAACGAGCTGAGACGCCGTTTCGGCCTCGGCACCAACGACTGGCGGGTGATTTCGGTCCTGGCGCTTAACCCCGGATTCTCCGCGACCGAGGTCTCCGAGTTCATCGGCGTCAACAAGGCAGTGGTCTCCAAGAGCGTGAACACGCTCGTCGGCAGGGGGCTGATCGTCCTGCTGGACGGCCCCCGGGGTTCCCGGCCCATGTACCTGACACGCGACGGCGTCGAGATGCACGACGACATGCTCCCGATCTCGATGAGGGGCCAGGACATCATCCTCGCCCACCTCTCACCCGACGAGATCACGAGCCTCAATGCTCTGCTGCAGCGGATGCTCGTCGACGCGCGCGAACTGCAGATCCTCGAGAACGAGACCGCCGCGAGCCGAGCGCGCTGAGCGGCGCCTTCCCGAGGAGGGGATATCCGACCGGGCGTCGGGTATCCCCTCCTCGCTTTCGTACCTCTAGACATTGCCTATGCCCATAGGTAAAATTGCTGCAGACTGCAACGACGCACTCCTGGCAGCGGAAAGGACCACTCGCCATGGCACACGCCACACCGACGACCGAGTCGGCCAAACGTCTCGTCGAGGGCTACTCCCTCGAGATCACCGGAAAAGAGAAGGACGTCGTCGGTCTCACCGAGGCCGCCTCGCTCATCCCGGCCGGGACGAAGGTCAACGTGACCTTCCTCGGGAACGAAGACCTGCCGATGCGGGTAGCTGCAGCCAAGGCCGTCAAAGAGCTCGGGTTCGTCCCCGTCCCGCACATCTCTGCGCGCCGCATCGCATCCCAGGCGCAGCTCGAGGAATTCCTCAGCGCACTTGCCGAGATCGGCGCCACCGAGCACGTGTTCGCGGTCGGCGGCGACCCCGCGACGCCGGAGGGCCCCTACCCCGACGCGCTGACGATGATCCGTTCGGGAGTCCTGCAGCAGTACGGCGTCAAGGAGGTGTCGATCGCCGGCTACCCCGAGGGCCACCCCGACATCGCCACCGACGTCCTGTGGCAGCACCTCGAAGACAAATCTGCCGCCCTGAAGGATGCCGGCCTGGATGCCGTGATCCTCACCCAGTTCAGCTTCGACACCGACCCGGTGATGGCGTGGATCAAGGGTGTTCGCGACCGCGGCATCGACACCCAGATCCGCCTCGGCACGCCCGGCCCCGCCGGCATCAAGCGCCTCATCTCGTTCGCGTCGCGCTTCGGCGTGGGAGCCAACGCGATGATCGTAAAGAAGTACGGCTTCTCGCTGACGAACCTCATGGGTTCCGCGGGACCTGACAAGTTCGTTTCCGATCTCGCCGCGCTGTTCGACGCTGACCCTTCGGTCGGCGCCGCGAAGCTGCACATGTACACGTTCGGTGGCCTGGAAGCTACGGCGACGTGGGCCCGCGACTTCATCGCGAAGTGAGCGGGGAGGACTTGACGCCATGACGGTACACAACGAAGCACTGCGCGATCACGCCTGCCTGATCGTCCACGGCCCTGACCAGCCCGGCCTGGTCGCGGCGGTCACCGGCCTGATCACGCGCCACAAGGCGAACATCGTGAGTCTTGATCAGTACTCCGACAACCCCGAAGGCGGCGCCTTCTTCCAGCGCGTCGTCTTCCACCGACCGGACTTGACGGCGGCGTTCGAAGAGATCGAAAGCGACATCGCCGAGACGCTCGAGCCGTACGGGATGACCTGGCGACTCACCGACCAGTCGATTCCCAAACGCATGGCAGTGCTCGCCTCAACCTCGGACCACTGTCTTCTCGATCTGCTGTGGCG
>MDTC01100539.1_pt1 | contig 12490 bp, 26 predicted proteins | sample 811181 | NCBI WGS metagenome assembly MDTC01 (sample SAMN05326644, study PRJNA326480) | marine metagenome | isolation source: seawater | place: Pacific Ocean: North | collected 2011 | reverse complement strand
GTTAAGGAAACTTTATAGATCGCCGAAATCTTCTTTAAATTTTATTATATATGCAACTGCTAAACAGTATGTACAAAAAAATAATAAAGTTAATGTTATGTATAATGCTATATACATTAGTAAGTCCTCATTAGTTCAGTTAATTGTGTAACCATAAACATTATTTCTTTAGTATCTTTAGGCTCACCTGTATACAATTTATCGTTATTTTTTTCCCACATATTAGTAGCAAATTTAAATTGCATATCTTCTTTACTTGTGGACTGTTCTTCTAAGTCTTGAAATTGTTGTGTTTTATAATTGCTCATTTTGTTCTCCTATTAAAGTTAACTATTTGTACCATTTCTACTATTAGTTGCAACAGCTATTTTTTAGCAGTTTTCCTTAGTTTATTACACGTTGGACAGTATACCATTTCTAACCCATAGCGATTATAGTCCCAATTCCAATTAAACAGTTTTATAGTATTAAACACCCTACTACACTTAGAACACTTTAAATTCCAATTACTTTTCTTGTCCATTAAATCGGTCATAAGTCTTGTACACCTTACCATCTGTAAATTCTATTTCTCTCGCATTGTGTGAGGCAATTCTAAATCCTTTAGGTATATTAGAGCCATATAACTGCATAAAGTATTTTACAGGGTCTACAGGTTGTACTTTAGGTAAGTCTGTTTCCTCGTTATATCTCTCGTCATTTAACCATGTACTAAAATGCGGTATGTATTGTTTTTCAGTAGTCTGTTTACATAAGTTGTTATACAACGTAACTAATTTTGTATCGTCAATATTTATTAGTCTTTTGTATGTATTATATGCTCTTTTTTTGCTACCTCGTTTGTATTGTAGCTTACTCCAAATATCCTCAAATTTTTGACCTAATATAATTTCTTTACCTTTATTAACATTCTTTATTTTGTTGTCGGTAGGTTGTCGGTCATTAGTCGGTAGTTTGTCTGTACCCTCGCTAGTAAATTGGTAAGTGTCGTAATTCGTTAGACAAATTACAGATATACCCTTGTCGGTTTGTATGTCAATCATGTTACACTTACATAGACGTTTTAGAAATCTACGTACCTTACTGCTATGCCAATCCCATATTTTTGCTAAGTAATTTGGTGATGCTAGTATTTGACCACGTTTAACATCTACAACATAGTTTTCTACACGTACTGTAGCATCTTTAAAATAAACGTGTGCAATTAACCAAATCCATGCCTGTACCTCTGTATAAGGTTCTTTTCTAAAAATTGGATGATCTAAACTAGTTCTATGTAATTTTATATACCCTGTCATTGCTCTCCCTTAATATCTCTAACATTTGTCTAAACACATCCCAACGCATTTGCACTCTTGGTTGTTCGTTGTCAGCAACTAATACCAATAGATCAGCACCACCTTGCCAACGTTCCATAGTTTTAAACCCTTCACCATTAGAACGTGCCTTAACCTCTATATTTAAACCACCTAACATATTTACTTGTACATCATGTGGAAAATCTTGCTTTGCACCACTATAAGGTTGTCTACGTGCCTGTATTCCTAAATCGTTAAACAACTTAACTACCTTATTTTCTACTTTAATACCTTTATGTTTTGCAGACTTCACCATCAATAGTAACCTCATTAAATATTACACTATAATCTTCGATATCTAATGCTTTTACCATACGTATAACAACACTTAAAGGCATTTGGTTTTTACCGCTTTCATACTTAGCAATTTGTTGGTGTGATAAGTTCATCTTTTTACCTAATTCTGCTTGGCTCATGTCTTTGTCAATTCGCTTATGCATTAACATACGACCTACTTTCCTTATATGTGCTTTTTCTTTTTCAGTAATCATACCACGTGTCTTTTTCATCTTTATCTCCTTTACTTAAAATTTTATCTATCATTATTGATAGAAGTGTACTTTTGTGTATGTGTGATTTAAACAATGTAGTAGTTTTACGCATTGTTTTAAACACTATATGATAATCTAAATCTGCATAATCACATACAAGTACACAGTCCTTAGTATAAAACCATTCAACAGATTTCTTAACGTGTTCTTTATGCTTACGATACATTTTAGAATCTTCATAAATTCCACACGCATCCAATATTGCACGTTTAACGACTGATCTCCATAATAGTATTTCTTTTTGCAACTTATCATCCTATACTCCCTATAATAAATTGCCCTGTCTTTTGTCTAAGTTAGGTGTAAATACAAAATCATATAACTTGTATGAACCTTTACCCATCTTGCTTTTAAATGTACCACTATAAGTACCACATTTTAAATCATCTGGAAGCAAAAACATTGATTGTCCATTATACCTTATATATAGACCACCTTTTTGTTGACCAAATCTAATCCAATTATCACGTAAGGACACATACTTACCCTTCCATAATTTTTTTACTGTTATTGTACGTTCTAGTTCCATAACACTACGTAACCCCTTCCCTCTAAACATCTTTTTATGATTTCTTGTTTTTTATCTAACACTTTAGGTGCTAACCATAACACTCTAAACCTAGTAAAATTATAGGCTTTTTTAAAACCTTCTACTACTTCGTTTGTGTTATCTTCTGCTATTGCAACACACGTATAATAATCATCATCATATCTATCCATATCACCTTCTATGTTTGCTGATGATTTACCACGTGAATCAACTATTGGTCTTGTACTTGCACAATTTGTTAGTATTAACAAACTAAGCACTACTATTGTTATTCTTATCATTGTCTTGTTCTCCCTTATTTAATTCAAATGTACTTTCTACATCTAACATATTTAAAACTTCAACAATTTTTTCTAACAACATAAGGTTCTTAGGTGTGTTTTTAGTTTTAATTATTAAGTCTTTATTTCTACTACTCTCTACTGTTAACATATTAATAACCCCATACATCCTTTCTTGCTTGATTTTTAATAGGCTCGTTCCATGTCCAATCATCAGTATTTGGTACAATAAACCTTGCTAAATCTTTTTTATCTTCTGCATGACTTAGCAACCTATCCATTGTTTCTATAACCCTCATAACTTCGGTTATATATCTTGGGTTGTTTTCAACCTCAAAATATTGTTGTGTAGCACCATTCTTTTTAGTGTTGCTCAAATACAACAATGCAGTTTGACAGTTAGTTGCCTTTGCATAAATTGTTTGTTGCATATATTCACTATCAGTAGGCTTAGATACTTTTTTACCTTTAGTTTTAAGATCAATTAAAACTCTATCACCATTGTTTAAATCTATTTCAAAGTCTGTATAACCAATTAAAGGTATTTCACCTACTTCTGTTTCTATATTAACATTAATTTTAGATTGAAAACTTGCAATAGTACCTAATGCACTAATTGTTTTATAACCTATGTCTATTAATGGTTCTATTACTAAACGTTCTTCCCTTGCCTTATCACCTGCTAAACCATTATCTATAATGCGTTTATCAAAATCTATACAACCAAAACGTTTGCCATTTTTTATATCTTGTTCTCTTAATGCAACTTCAATTCCCTTCTCTACTGCATGACCACGTTCTATTGCAGGGTTAGTTGTAAATGGTAATTTTAATATTTTACTTAAATACCAATTAGCAGGATTCTCTTTGAAATTTTTAATTGTTGAATAACTTAAAGGTAGTAAACCCCAATCTTCTAATGCACTCATTCTATTCCTTTCAATAAAGGGGGTAGTTAACCCCCCTTATAATTAAAATGGTATGCCTACGTCAGCACACGTTAAATCAATTTTTTCTAGTGTAGCACTAAGGTATTTATTGCCTGTCTTACTAGTGTTAGACCAACCACTTACAATATAGATATTTTCCATATCATCACTACAGTACCCTTTAAAGTCTGGTGATTTTTCGTTCTTCTTATCGCTTTGTGGAAACAAGATCATTTTGTTTTTTTCTTTAGGTGCATATTTTTTTGCACTCTCTACTTGTTTTTCTTTGTAGTCATTAGTTTGCAAAGACATCATTTTTCTCCTTTGTTATTGTTTTAGTTTTTTTAGGGGGTTGGTTTATTATTGCAGTCGCTAATTCTTCTGCACTTGCAATACTACTATCACCCATTAACCCAAGACCTGCCAAGGCTCTACCCCATGCACTAGTTTGACAATTCTCTATACATGAAGTTTGGTTAATAAACGTTGCACCTCTTTTTTCTTCTGCATAACCATCTGATAGTTTATATTTCTCATTTGGGTATGTATCACTAAGTAGATATATACTTGCTCTCATCAATACTTTTTCATCAGTATTTTCTAAAATGTCAGTAGATAATTCTATCTTAGTACCAAAGTGTTTACGTAAAGTTTTTAGTCTTAGTGGCACCATAGTATATATGTTACCCTTAAAATCCATTTTACCATGTTCACTTTCGGCGATCTCTTGCATAACTTCGTTTAGTATTTCTCTATATTCAAAACTATGTCTAACTGTATATGTGTGTTCCATATATATTGCTCCTTACTGTAAATTAAAGTTCCATAAAACAACTGCGTCACCAACTATATCGTGTGGTGAAGCATACTCACTTGCTTTTGCATTAAAGGGTAATTTATTTAATTTACCCTCTTCATTTATTAACATTTCGCAACGTTTACCTTTGTATTTACATACAACACGTTCAATGTAACCACCTACTAATTTTTGGTAGCGATCTAGTGATGGGTAACTATCCTCACGTATTGTATTCTCTTTACCGTCTGGCAAAATGTGAATCATATTATAAGTTATCTTCATTGTGTTCTCCCTATGTTTGTGAAGGTGGTAAGTTATGGAGGAATGACTTGCAACCTACCACCTTCTGTTTATGTTTAACCTCTGCAAGTCATATATTTTTTTACCATAGCAACTATTAGTTGCAAGTAAATTCTTTTACTTTCTGTGTCCATTGGTACAGTTCGATGTTAGTTTCCTTAACTTGTACTAGTTCAAGGTAAATTGTATCAATATGTACATACATTCCTAAACCAACAAATATCATTATTGTTAGTAGTATTAGGTTTGCAAAAAATAATAATGCGTTCATCTTCTTCTCCTTTTATTAACTCTACCAACCCTTGCATATTTACTTACTGCATCACTAGTTACTCTTATCCATGTCCATAATGCAGATCGTTTTTCTTTAGGCATTGGTATATTGTGTTTTAAACATTTTTTAACGTATGTTTGTTTTTGATGTTGTACTTTATTCTTGTATTGTCTTACTTCATTACTCCATATAGAAATACGTTTATATCCCAACTCCATCATTTTTTCTTGTGCAGGTATAAACGTAACTTCTATTATTTTATTTTTTCTAGGTGAGATCATAAAACAAGGTTTAAACATATCCCAATGGTATGCACCATAATATTGTTGTCCTATATATTTCATACTACCCCCTTAAAAAAATAACTTCGGTCTTGGTCTTGGTATACCCCAACTAAACCCACCACGTGGCTCACCATGTTTTAACATTTGGCTTTCTTTGTATGCTCTACGTAACAAAGATAAATCTAGTCCATGGTCTTTGTAACCTTCTGCAATAACGTCATAGTAAAGTTGTGAAGGCATTTTTATACAATCGTCATGCACCATATAATAAGTCATGCAAGGTTCTGCTTTATCACCTATCTGTATAGTAAAATGTTGTCTGTCATATAAGTAAGGGTAACCTTCGTAACCGTCTAAGGCTTTTAGGCAATGGTCAGTAATTTTGTAAACTGCACCTACTACCTTTGCACCCTTCTTGTCTTGTATATCTGCAACACCCCTAAACACTAACTTAAAATTGTTAAGTGTAAGTCTACCTGTAGGTGTCGCTTGTGGACACCTACGTTTCATGTGATCTACGTTGAGATTACTTCCGTATGCAAAATAATACATTATGCTACTCTCCTTTCTTGTGTCCATGTAGACTGTCCGTCTTTAGAAATAAAATGTTTCATTCTTTTTTTGTAGAACACTTTTACATCTGCAAGTGTAAGATCATTAATATTTAAACCTTTAAACATAATGTCTGCTCTAGGTAAAATATTTCTTAACACTTTTTTATTAGGGTTAATCATTTTAACACTACTAGATGAATTGCTAACCTCTACTATTCTGTGAACAAACTTGACCCAATTCCAAATCTTAACTAATTCTGTAGTACCAGAATGTTGTCTGAATTCTACAGTCTTGTATTTATTCCAAGATTGAAAATTAACTTTGCAATATCTATTGTTGCTCATTGTGTATTGTAGTTTATTCATGTTTCTGCATTTTTTAATTTTCTGCATTGTTTGGTTAACCATTGTTACAGGTGTTCCGTTTGATTGTGTTCTAGTGCTAACGGCATATTGAGCATGATTGCTTGATCTACCATTACTATAACCTTCTGCAACAAAATAATCTGATCGTCTAGATTTTGGCATAAAGTAATCTATTACATCTTCAAACTTAGTGTAACGTAATGCAATGTTTTTGATCTTTTTAAATTTCATGTCGCCTACGTAAACGTGTACGTGTAAACCACATTGTTTATTTACCTTTGCACCCATTACATTTAAAACAGTACATACTCTTGCAAGTACATCATAAGTTTCAAAGTTGTATTTCATTGGTGGTGAAACTAATTCAAATGCGTTAGTCAAACCATGTAATGAACCATCACGTTTTACAACCCACTTGTCAGCACTTGTAGTCATGTGTGAGTGTGAAAATTCTGTAGGTATGCCTTGTCTATTTAATTCATTAGTAAGTGATTGTGGGTCTATATTGTATGCTTCTATTTCTAGACCGATAGTTCTATTTTCTGTATTCATTGTATTCTCCTTTTTGTTAAACATGGTCATAATTTACCATTTCAACCAATAGTTGCAACAATAAACGACATAAAAAGTAAAATAATTTAATGGGGGTTTTAGGGGGTTTTTAAGAGTCCTTGTATTTGGGGGGTACTAGACCATTAGTTAGGGGTGAAATCGTGCTGTATGGCTCTTAAAATGCGTTTTTTTTGACGTATTAATGGTGATATATGCTATTTCTTGAATTTCTTTAATGTAGACACACCAAATGAACCACCGACTATTGTAAGTATAATAACCCAATAATAATCATTTGCTTGTGCTAGAATTTCCCAACCTCTATTCATAAAGGGTTGTAATGGTCCTATAAAATGACAAATAAATATGCCACTGAACGTAAGGGTCAACCATTCGTCTTTCCAACTGTTTTCTGTTTGTCGTACTTGCTCCATTTGTACACCGATCTTAGCAACGTCTACATCTCTTACTGCTTCTATCTCTTTAGCTTTAATTATCTTATCCTTCTCTAGCTTGTGAGAAATTGCTCCGACAGTTTTTTCAGTTATAATTTTTGTAATTGGATTACTAAGTAACCCACCACCCAAACTTAATAATGGTTTTATAAATAATAACGGATTCATTTAAGACCCCTTACCATTGTGCTTAAAACTATTGCACGTTCTTTTGTTTGTACTGCCCAACGTGAATCCATCATTTCTTTAGCAGCAGCTTCCATGTCATTATTAACTAATGCCTGGATAAACAATTTAAACTTTAATACACGTGGCAACCCTAACTGAAAACACATTTCAGTTAGAATTGATGTAATTGTAATTTTTTGTTTTTCCGAATACTCCGACCATATAACATCTAGGTACGTGCCAATAATATGTTGTGCGTCTTTTTCTGCTATAGCATAATCTTTGTCAAAAACACCCTGTAGTTGTTCTGGGCTATATATTTCATCTATTACAAAATCATCTTCTATAGTTACTAAATGACCATAGCCTATAGTTTTGTAACCAAGACTATCTTCATATATTCTGGGCGAGAACCCTTCATGCTCTTTGATACGTTTCTTCGTGTCCATCATGATGACAAAAAACCTACGATAACCAATATAGCTATTGCTACGATTATTTTGTTTCTTTTAGATAAACTCATAAACATTAGATATAGAGTTTTTATTGCTGACTTTAGTTGTGCCATTGTTTTCTCCTTGTTACGGAACGACCTTGTTCCATCTTCCACCCTTATTTAACACCATTGGCAACAGCTTCGGTAGTCCATTGATGATAATGCCTGTACCTATAACTGGTCTATTTTTAAATAGCTTGTTATATGCGTATGCTAGACTGTCTTTATCAATCAGACACCCAACCTGTAAAGCCCAATGTAATGCGTTAGGATTGCCCCAATATTGTATGTTAAATGATGTATGATAATGGCCCTGGACTACGTTCTGCCCATATTGTTGACCTAGTTTGATGATATTTGCTACTTTGCCATGACAAAAATAGATGTCTTGCCCGTTACTTGCTTTTATAACTATATCCTCGTGCCATTTCCAACCCTTTCCTACTTGTAAAAATTCGTTGTAATCTTTTAGGTATGCAGTCGGTATACCAGAACTAAATGCCCTACGATAAGATAAACTGCCATGATTACTATGTACTAAGTCCATAACAGGAAAAACCTGTTCCATTTCTTTTATAATACTTAATGATTTTCTTAATTCATCACCTGCACTTGCTAAGTCTGGGTTACTGTCATGAAAACTTATTGCGTGGTGATCTAATTCGTCGCCTATATTTACAATACGATCTGGTTTATAAACTTTTTTTATAGCTTTTAAAAAATCCATCATATCTGGATGGTGATATGGTATGTGTTGATCGCTAATTACTAGGATGCAGTTATTCTTAGTCATTTATAATTTTGTCCAAATGTTTAACACCTAACTTATCTGTAACCATTATACCTTTTTCTAAACTGCAAGTGTATGCCACTTGATTACCTGCTGTACGTTCTGCAACACGTTTACCTTCTAAACAAACAGACAAACTAGGTTGATGATACCAACCATCTAATTTTCTCTCGTCATTCTCTATTATGTACATTGCTAGTACAACTACCATTTCAATCATTGGTGCGTACCATTGTTTCTAAGTTTATCTACTAACGTTTCTAAATCTATAATGCGTTCTTCTAAAAACTGTACTTGCATATCTACTTTTTGTATTTGTGGCATATCAGCTTCTACGTTGCTTTTTAATTTTTCTTGATTGGTTGCTAAGAATTCTACAAGCATAAACAATTCTTGTATTTGTGGACTAACCATGTCCCCTTTAGGTACACCTGCAATAAATTCGTTTGCACCTTCAAGATCAGATTGCATTAACTGTAATTCTGTTTCAATTACGTTTAATCTTTCTATAACACCAAAACCAAACCAACATCCTATTGCTACAGCTCCTACAATAGAAATTAAATTACGTATTGGCATATTAACTGCCGTATCTTCACTAATCTTCATAATTAACCTTTATAAAATGGTTACTAAATCTATTAATGATTTAACACTATCTGCAAAAACAAATATAAACATTGCTGATAGTCCTAATATTACTTTCCATATATTCTGTATTTGCACTTCCATTTTTTCCATAGAAGTCTGTATGTGTTGCAAATGGTTATTTTCAATAGTTTCAATACGACTTTCTAGACGTATTAAAGTTTCACTATTCTTCTGACTCTGCGTTGCCATCAACTTTTTCCCCTTTTAGGTTTTGTATTTCCCTTAAAAGAGATTGGTTATTAAGTTTAAGATTAGTAATTATCATTTCTTTTTCGTTAATAATTTTTACTAAGTCTTGTACTGTTTGTTTAAGTTGATCTTCCATTTTCGCTCCTAGCTTAATGAGTTAATATCAAATTCATTATCAACAGTATCTACTGCTGGTGGGTTTTTATGTACGTTATGTTTTTTATTAAACATATCGTCCCAATGAGCTTCGTCCATTAAAACAAGTATTTCAGATTTAGAATATCCACTAGGTGCTTTTGATGGTGTGTCTATCTTTTTAGATTTACTGAATGTATGAGAAAAGTCACCGTCAGTATATTTATACTCAACGGACCATTCTGTTACATTACCATCAGCATTCTTTTTTGGTTTAGCTGATATCCATGTTTTAGTTACTGCCATATTATTCTCCTTTTAGAACTTTAATTTCTGCAGAAAGCTCTTTGACTGCGTTTATTAAATACCAAGTTAAGTTATCAGCGTTTAATGTTTTAACGCCTTGACTAGTTTCAGTAATTAAATCTGGTAAAATTTCTTCTAGTTCTTGTGCAATAACACCTAATTGTTTACCTTGTTTATCAACCATTGCAGATGCAGGGTGATCAAAATCCGTAATTTCTTCTAGAGTTCTATATTCAAAATTTCTAACTTGTATTTTATTTATAGCATCTAAACCTGTGTTGTTATCAACAATGTTTTTCTTAATACGTCTGTCAGAAGCCTGATCCCAAGTAGTTCTATTAGCACCATTAAATGTATCTCCACCATTAGCACTTATAAATGCAGTGTTATCACCTTTTCCTGTTGTGCCTTCTGTACCTATTACAATTTGTCTATGATTACCAGCACCACCAGCACTTATTTTTTCACCAATAAGTATGTTATTGTCTCCTGTTGTTAAAGATACTCCAGCGTTACCAGAGTTTTGCCCAATGCAAACATTACCTTCACCCGATATAATACTGCCACCAGCACTTTCTCCAAGACAAACATTTCTTGGACCTGTAGTAATAGCACCTCCAGCAGCATAACCAACGGCAACATTAGAATTTCCAGAAGTTAAAGCATCTAAAGTATATGCACCAACTGCTGTGTTGTATTCTCCACCACTAATTGGTCCACCTAATGCACCACTACCAACACCTGTATTGTATGATTCTGTGTCATGTCCATCTCCAGCTTCACTACCTACAAAAGTTACATCAGTTCCAGTTGTGACTAATAGCCCAGCATTATATCCAATAAAAGTTCCGTGATTTCCTGATGTTTTAGCACTTCCAGCTTGATAACCAACAGCAGTGCAGGAGTCAGCAGAAGTCAAAGCATCTAAAGTATAGTTACCTACTGCTACGTTAAATTCTCCACCATCTACCCCGCCACTAAGTGCCGATCTGCCAATCGCTAAGTTATCACTTTCTGCATCAAAACCATCTCCCGCTAAAGCACCAATTAAAACATTCGATTGACCTGTGGTACATATATTTCCTGCATTATATCCTATGGCTACATTGTGAGAATTAGTAGCACCAGTAAAATTTTGCGTTGCTAAAGTACCATGTCCTATGGCTACATTCCTTTGTCCTTTAGTATCAGCAGTAAGTGCTTGATGTCCAATGGCAGTATTTTCTTGACCAGTGTTAGCGGCGTCTAAAGCAAAAGTGCCAACTGCGACATTTTTAACACCACTTGTAATTGATGCTCCAGATTCATATCCTACAAGTGTATTATCAGTTGCAGTATTAATAGCTGATCCTGCGGCACTTCCAATTGCAGTATTTTTATCACCAGTCGTAATAGCGTCTAGTGCATTTATGCCATAACCAGTATTATATTGTGCTGTGCTGTCTGTAGCTGAAACATCATGTGTATAAATACTAGTATTATTGCCATCGCCTCTATGAAAAGGTATGCCATTAATAGTAGTTGCAGTTAATGTTTCAACTTTATCTGATGTTGCACCAATAGTAAGTATCTCGACCCATGCATCGTCATCTTTATTTCTCATGTACAATTTATTGTCATCAGAATCAAACCACCATTGATTAGCAAATGTTGTACTTGGTGCTGAATTTCCTGCGGAATTTGTTGCTAATGCTTGTAATGATGTATTAATTTCTGCTCTTGTATTTGGAAACGTTTGGTTTGCTATTGTAAAATCTGCTTGACTCATTTTTTATCCTTTTTAACTTTTTTTCCGTGTACTGTACCGACACGTTTAGGGTTATCGTTATTATGTACTATGCTAAAACCATCATCTAAAAATTTTTGTTGGTTACTTTCAATTGTAGTAATATTTAAATTACCTTTTCTTAATCTAATTTTGTTCATACGTTTTTCTATCAAATTTTACAGCAAGAATCAAGAACCTGCTATATAGCTCTACCCTGTCCTGTTGCAACATAGTCAAATGTTACATCTTGTGCTGTACCACCTGCATTAGTAAAGGTTACACTAAAACCTGTTGCTGATTTACTTGTAACTGCTGTTTGTATGTTTTGTGCCGCGTTTTGTGCCATAATAATAACACTAGGCTCTGCAAAAAAGGCATCTGTAAATGTAACAGCTTTTGTTCCTGTACCACTTGCTATGTTTTGTGCTTTTTCTGTTCTATCCATCATATACAACCTTACTTGTGCATTATTTACTTTTGGTGATTGTGAGCTTACAGCAGATGATAATTTTAATTGAAACTTAGCATATCTAAATTCATAATTACCATCTTGAAAAGGTTGAAACGTTGTATAAGTTGTATTGTCATCTGATGTTGATATAAATAACTTAGCATCCATTTGTGGTGAAGCACCTGCACTATCAAACAAACCTTGTGCAGAATCTAGTAATCCTGCATGTTGGTCAAAACTAGAAACTCGATCTAATTGATCTACATTTAAAAAACTAGATACT
>MDTC01243129.1_pt1 | contig 12491 bp, 15 predicted proteins | sample 811181 | NCBI WGS metagenome assembly MDTC01 (sample SAMN05326644, study PRJNA326480) | marine metagenome | isolation source: seawater | place: Pacific Ocean: North | collected 2011 | reverse complement strand
CCGTTTCCATATCTATAAAAACTAAACTTATTATATGCATCGCTTGGTATTTTTCTTTTTAAACTCCAAAAAGCGTCGTTAACATACTTATATGCTTTAATTTCATTTGTTGTTGGAACTCCGTATTTTTTAATATATTTATCAATTGACTTTGAGTCTGATGAATAAACTGATAACACTCTAGAATTTGTTGCGTCATTTGCTCTAGCCGATGAACCGTCCCATGTCCACGGTGTTAGTGTCATAACTGAATAGTCTCTTGATCTATTACTAAAGATAACGTCTCTTGGAAAAAAGAATGCAACATTAGCTTGAGCTTCGTTTACAAATTCTTCAAATAGTTTTGTATGTTTCATAATATATTTATCTTCCATATTTTATTATACCCATAAGCTGGTTTATTGCAGCGAATGTACCTGTAAGTTTCATAATCTTACCTTTATATTTAAAGACTATTCCCTCTGTTGGTACAATACCTTCAATACCTCCGATACTTTCTAGTCTTTCTAATTCTGCTTCGATCTTAGCAACTTGTTTTAAATCACCATTAAGTTTAACATTAGCAGCAGCTTTTCTAATCTTATCGTGTAGGTTTTTCTTTTCTAAATCAGGATTTGCAGCAACAAAATTACTTGCATTTAATAATACGTCTTTTCCTAACTCTAAAAATAAGTTTTCGAATGGTAAAATATTTTGCTTGTATTTTTTACCCTTTATCTTGTCAAACTCTTTTATTTTTTTCATTTGTTCAGGAGTGGCAAGTTTTTTCATAGCAACCATGTTCATAGTTTGCTTGTCATTATACGCCCATCTTAAAAATAAACCTTCTTTTAAATCACTTGGAATATCTGCAAAATCTTTTTCAATTTCTCTTCTCCACCATGCTTCGTGATACATTTTAACCTCATCGCCGTCTGATAAATTAAATACATCTCTTAAATCATTTAATTTACTATGATAATAACTTTGTCTCTTTTCAAAATCTACGTTTTTTTGAAGTTTTAATATCTGTGGTGGAATAATAGTAAATGTCTTTTGAACATCTGCCTCTATGCCTTTAAGAAGTCTTGCAAGTTTTGCACCAGTTTGTTGTGACATTTTAGTAATATTACCTTTGCCATCTGTTTCTGCCATGCCGTGAAATTGAATAACATCTCTGTCATAATTAATTACGTTAGGGTTCTTAGAATAAATTAACTCCATATTAAGAAAGTTTTGACCATTCTTAAATTCTTGGTGATCGCTTAAACTTAATAATGCAGCTTCTAAATCAGTTGCAGCATAGATAAAAGTATCTTCAACTAGTTTTGATGCATGGCCAGTAAACATTTTAATAACTCCATCTAAAGATACTGGAGCAAGTAGTTGTCCTTTATTTCTTGAGAAAAGAACTTGACCATCCTTTACTGTTACAAAAAAGTTTTGGCCATCTGTTTTTTCAGTAGGGCCTTCTTCAAAATGTATTTCGCCTTGTAATGAATTTGTAACAATAGTTTTAAAATCTTGGAAAGTTAAATCATTATAGTCAAAAGGATGTGGCATGTGGCCAGCAGCTCCTCCTTCTAAAATCAAATTACCCTCTACTATCTGAGCCTTTTCGACTAGAAATTGTTTGTAAGTTAATAACATGTTTATATTTTATTTTTATCCTAAAGATGATTGTAACATTCCTACAGCTGCACCATAATCTCCGTCAGCTTTCTTTAACATTCCTTCTCCTGCTTCTTTAGCTTTAGCTTCGTCAAAATCATCGCCAAATGCTTCTTTATACATTGTCATAACCATTTCCATAAAATCTTCATCAGATTTAACTTCAGCTTCTTCAACTTTAGCTTCAGTAACTTCATTAGATTCTTTTACTTTATAAGTTTCTCCATCTACTGTAAATTCTTTTTCACCTTTTTCTTTAGCATCTTTAACAGCAGCACCGAATGCATTACCTTCAGTTTCTACCTCATCAGTTTCACCAACTAATTTACTAAAAAATTCAGTTCTTTGTTCTTCAGCTATTTCAGCAACAGTAGATACTTCATACTCTGCTAATAGGTCAGCAAATCTTTGAGCTTCAGTTGTTCTCTTTGTAGTTGCTTCTTCTTTTAATTTAGTGTCCATTGCTGCTTTTCTAGTTTCAGAAAACGTAGCAAATGATTGAATTTGATTTTCCATATTAATTTTATTTTTTTATTACTATAATATAATTATATATCAACTTAAATGTCATTCAAATTGAAATTTTTTCACGCTGTATTCAAATTGTTGTTCTTTATAAATAGACTGTCTTGCCTTAGAGTGTTTCATTAAATAATTACTCCACTCATCAGTGGCTAAATCGTCTACAAAGTCTATAATAAGAACGCTACTTTTTGAATGATGTTGTCTTAATCCTCTGCCAATTGATTGTCTAATAATAACCTCAGACTTAAAACTTTCTGTAAAAAAGATATTGTGAATTTTTTTAATTGATATACCTGTAGAGAATGTACCATAGCTTGCAACGATTGCAACCTCATCTCCTGCCTCCATTTTTTTCTTATACTCTTCCCTAATATCTTTATCTGTACCACCGTCTACATAATAAACTGCCTTGTTACTTTCTTGCCTAAGTTTTTCATAAACCTTTTTTCCATGTTCAATCCTATGAAAAAGAATAAGACTATTTCTTGGTATTTTACCAATAACCTTACATATAAAATTTAATCTTGGTTCTGAATTAATTATGTAGTTTTGTTCTAATTGAAATAAGTCTTTATTTTCATATCTGTTTTGTGCCATTTCTGTAAAGGCGTTCTTAGCGCTTTCAGGTGCATAGTCCATCTCTATTACTTTTACTTTACAGTTTGCGATATAACCTTCATTTTGTAAAAAACTAGCACTTACCTCACTGATTAGTGGACCTGTATACGCCATTAAAGTTAATCTGTCTAAGGTGCCGTCTTTAGGAATTGTACCTGAAAGCCCATATCTATAGTTTGCGTTTACGCATTTTTGTAAAATAGTTTTAATAGATTGGCTTTTCATCTTATGGCACTCGTCAATTATTACAGCATCAAATTGGTCGAAGTATTCTTGTTTCTTTTTTACAAGAGATTGATATGTGCCTATCACAACATTTCTGCCTTCTCTTATTTTTTTACCACTATAAATTTGTTGTATTTTTATATTTACTCTATTTGCATAATTATAATCTGAAAAATCTTCAGTGGCTTGTACTACTAACGAAACGTTTGGTACTATAAATAAAATCTTTTTTGCCTTCTCTTGTTCTAACAAATAAGCTACCGTAAGGAAGCTGATTAAAGTCTTGCCTGCTGATGTGGCAAGTTCGCTAAGACACTTTCTAAACTTAAGGATATTATACGCAGCTTCGATTTGATAGTCCCTAGGAGTTATCTCTGAGCCTTTAAAAAAGGCCAACGCCCATTTTTCAAAATATTCTGCTGTAACGTCCTTGTCAAAGAGCTGTTTAACGCCGTTGATATTTAATTCGAACTTATATTCTTTACAAACATTGTATACATATCTCCACAAGCCGGCGGGTATCCATTTGTTATCTTTAAAATAAGAAATGTATCCGTCCCAAATTCCTTTTTTAACTAGAGGGTTGAACCTCCAGCTATCAATACGCTTAGTGAGTGATATATTTAGTTGTTCGATTTCAAGTTCTGTTGCTTCATCAACTCTTAAATATTGTTTGTTCTCTGTAAGAGTAAGCTCCATTCATTACCTTATTTTTTATCATACTAGGTCTTTTATTGCTAACCTATTACGAACAGCGAATCCCATATTATCTAAAGTCTTTATTGACTCTCTGTAGAATTCAACCTGATTTTCTAAATGTGACAAAATCATTTTATCATCTGCCAACTCTGCTTCTAAAAATTGAGACTTTATTTTGTCTGTCAATTTATAGTCGTAGTTGTAATATCTTATCCAAGCCTCTTTCCATTTAACATCGACTTGTTTCTTTTGTTCTTTTGTTTTAAGTTGCACATACATTAACTGTTCTACCATTAATTGTCTTGTATGTAAAATGTCACCTATAACTATTTCCATACCACTTAAGGTTTTTATACCATGTGCAAGCCCAGTTATTTTTTTAGTCCATTTTTCACGTTGTTGGCCAAGTCTTTCATCTAACTTTAATATCTTACTTGCCTTTGTATCTTTTTGTGCTTCCATTAAAACAATCCTTTTTTATTAGTTTTTATAAATTTTGATGTTGTTAGTTTTTTCTTAAATTTAGGTTGATTTATTTTAATACCTTTACCTTTAAATTCTTCTTCATTAAATTTAAAATCTAACATTTTTTTTAAATTTTTAAACCTGTTTTTATCTCTATAAAACTTGTCTAATTCCTCGTCCATGTCTATATTAAACATATCTTAAATCTAGTTTGTCGTTAGTAAAATATTCTTCTAAGCTAGATAAAGATAATGGTATTTTTTTATTATAACAAACCTTTACAAGGTCGTTTAAATCTTTAATATTATATTTATCTATTTTTTTATCCTTTAAATATTTATTCCACATAAACACTTGCTTACCTGACCTTAGTTTTTCAATTGATTTTTTAAGACCTGTTTCGTCATTGTCTAACATATATCTGCTACTTTCAATATAGTCTAATTTTGTTGTATCTCGACCAGCCGTACAAAGCGCTATCGAGTTTCTCATAAACAATGCGTCTAATGGGCCTTCAAATATAGTGACTGGGTTTTGAAAGTTTACACGTAACGCACCGAAAAGAGTTGATACATTATTAAATTGATTTCTAGTTTCTTCATCCATTTCAATTGGCTTATTCAATATAGCTTCATGAATTTTACTTAAATCATATGTTAAATATCTTGAACCCTTACCTCTCATTCTTCTACACTGTGCTCCTATAATTCTTCCATCGTGTGATTTATTTAAAATCCACAATCTTTGGTCTTTTGGGTTAAACAAGAAATTGTCTAATTTTTTATGTAAAAGTCTTTCCTTAAGTTTAAACCAAATCCAATCTCCTATTTGAATTGGTTTTGCGCCAGATGCTTTTGAAAAATCTTCTACTTTAACTGAAAGCTCTAGAATTTTTTCATATACAAATGGAGTAAACTTCTCAGAACGATCTACTGTATGTTTTTTGCTTTTAACATAATCAATTAATGCAATAGCATCCATTTTATCTGGCAATTGTGTACCAAAGTCTTTTAGGAAATAATAAATGTTTGTGTGATAATCACAATTAAAACAATGATATTGAAGGGTGTCCCAAAATAGATTACCTCTCTTTGCAGAATCATCCGTTGATGAATCACCACAATAAGGACATGCCAAGTTTAATCTACTTGACATGTCTTTAATCATTTGTTTATTCTGATTAGAATGAGATTTTACAACTACTTCTTTAACAAGTACTTTAATCTTTTCCTTTAACTCTATGGTTAATTCAATATTAGAGTTCGAGGTCATTCAAAAAAGATTCTAAATCATCTCCACCTGCTGGTGTAGCTTCTTTTTTGTCTTCTTTTGAAGTTGTAGCTTTTTCAGCTTTAGGAGTTGCTGTTGTAGTTGTTGCAGCTTTTGCAGCTGTTGTATCTTTAGGCTTTGCTTCAAATGCATTAGTTACAGCATCCATTGCGTCTCCTGGGTTTAAATACATTTTGATAACGCTATTTACAAAATCTCTAGTTTCATCATCCCATGGTCTATATTCAAATTGCTTTAAGGATGGAGCACCTTCGAGTTCGTTTTTAATAGTTGCCATATCTTCTTTAGATCTTTCTGCAGCTTTTTCACCTATCATAATTGCAGATTTTGAAGATGAAAATTTGGACTTATCATAATTATTATAATCGTTTTGTCTTGTAATAACTAATTCAAAGTTTTTACCTTCAAATAAATCAAAAACCTGTGTTGGGTCACCAAAAGTAGGCTTTAATTCTGCGTCAACTTTTTCTTTGATTTTATAACCGAATTTGAAAATCTTATAAGTACCTTCTAATTCTGGTTGTTGAGGGTCTTTAATAATTTTCACTAACGAAACATAAGACTCTCTTCTTTTTAATTTGTCAGAAGCTTTTCTATCTACTGCGCTTTCTGATTTTCTTAATCTAAAAAATGCATCAGAAACTGGACAATGTTCACCAACGGTTGTTGGAGAATCAATAAGCCTAGACTCACCGTCAGGGCCAGTTAGCCAATTTACATATTTTTTTACTAATGAATTTCTTGGATTTTCAATGTTTGGAACAAAACGAATTAACGCTTTATATGTTCCATCTTTGCCGTCATCGGCAGAAGGCTTATACATCATATTAGTGTTTGTATTTGCCTCTTGTTCATGAGTATTGATGTCTTCTACGCCAATACTAAAAATGTTAAAATCTTCCATAACTTTTAATCTTTAATTTACTTTAATTTACCGTTTATACTTTAATAACTTTAATTATATACAGAAACTTTAAAATGTTTCATAATATGAACCTTGTTTGTGAGTCTAACCGACTAGAGTTCGTGCTATTGCACCTTTCTTATTTGGTCGAACAGGGTCCGATAATTAGTGTCCAATTATGAACTAGTTTATCGTTTTCCATATACATATATTATATATCTAAATATAACATAGTTTCAACCAAATATACTAAAAACTTTTTTTATTTTTTATGTGAATAAAAAGTAAACGATGCTGGCCAATCTCTATCTCCATCCCATTCTACTTCATAATCAGTTATGTCGCCATATTCAAAATTATAATCTGAAGTCATAGTGTTAGCTAGTTTAAGTGCTTCTAATAAATTTTTGTGATTTGTTTCTGACCAATGATTTACATTGCTAATTCTAATATAATTACCTTCTAATACTTGGGTTTTAGTACTATGTGCTGAACTTCTGATTTCAGGGTTTTCAGTTTCTAAAAAATGACCTTTAGTTTCAGGCGTTGAGTTTATCCATTTTGATTTGTTTTTAAATTTAAAACCTTTTGCTTTTAAACTATCTCCTAATATTGTTAAGTCTTTATTTTCTTGGTCTATTGTTAAGTTATGTCTATTTTTCATAATTTTATTTTATTATCCTACCATCCATTCAACAAATACATCACACAACCAAACATTGTCTCTACCGTATTTTTCTCTTAGTTCATATTCTGTAGTGTGAGCCAATCCTTCATCATCAGTGTTTAAGTAGTCGATAATTTCTCCGTCTTTGTAAAGTTTTACTGTGTATCTTGTTAAGTCCATTTTTTTTATTGTTTTAATTATATTATAAATATAACTATTTCCGGTGACATAAAAAAATCCTAGGACACTTTTTTTACAAAGTTATTAACAATTTTAATTTTTTTATTTTTTTCTGAAACAAAAGAGGGAACTGGCTATATAACTTAAGTATTTAAGCCTTAAGGTAGATTAGGTTCTAAGGTTCTCATTAAAGAGTTTAAGTAGAAAGCGTCTACAAGGTCATCAAAGGGCTTTGGGATAGATTTACCGAATTCAACAGTTTTAGCGAACTTCCAGAATTTTGTCTCCTCGAGAAATTTTTCACCAGTAGAATTATTAATAAAGACTTCCCATAAAGCAAGCTTATTCATATTACCTTTACCTGCATGTTTTTTAATTGTTGAAGGAGCAATAGTTAAAATGTCTTCAGGTTTAAAGTATTTGAGAAGTTTAATCTTAAGAATAGAAGCTGCCGCCGCCATATCAATAATATTGTTAGTGCCAGCTGAACTTCCATATGAGACACCTTCAAATGCTATTTTAAAAGAATCTTCTTTATCTATATGTTTTGTAATTAGTTCGATAATATTATTTGACATAATATCATAACGTTTAATTTTAGCAAGTTCAATACTTGAATAATCAACATGAGTTTCCCAATCCGGTTGAAAAACAAGAGTTACGCCTTCCATTAGGGCTAAATCCTCTTGTATTTTAATAGCCTTTTTTGTACCCGTTCTTTTTAAATAAGAAATAAAATGATATTGTTCTGTGTTACTATTAAATACACAAATACCTGGAGAGTTTAAAGAAAAATCAATTGTGATAAAATTCATATTAAAAACCTTTACCCATTGAAGCACCGATTGCTGTTCCAACAAGTCTTGAAGTTAATAAATCATATAGAATACCTTTTTGAACACCTAAAACTTTAGCTATCATTTTGCCCATAGACTTTCCTAAAGCAAAACCTGCAAGTCCTCCAACAATAGAGCCAAATAAACCTTCATTAGTCATTTCATTATTAAATCTATTAATGTCTAAATCTCCATTTTCATCTCTATATTCATTTAAAAAAGAATCAACCGCTTGGTCAACTTTTTCTTCTAATTCAGGAGTCCATTCTTGTTGAAGACCTTCTGTCAAAAGTTCCATCTCCTTTGAAGTAACTTCATTTTCTTCTAAATATTCTATAAATGTTTTCATAAGTTATATATCTTTTAATCGTTTGGTCCTTCTGGGATTATTGCAATGTTGGGTTTTCTTTTAAATATCCTATAACATGTTCGTCATATGCTTTAATAATATCTAATACAGACCATTTTTCTGGAAGTTGATTCACAGTGATTCTTTGTAACATCTCTTTATGTGTATACCTGTCACCTCTTTTTTCATTTAATGTTTTTTCAAATATTTCTTTCCAATTTTTCATAAGTTATATATCTTTTAATCTACATCCATTTTAATATGGAATTTATTGTAGTAGAAGTTTAAGTCAAATGTATTGAATTCAGCTACATTCTCTGCCATGTTTAAATTTAATTCACTTATTTGATTTAAAATAGGTTTTTCAAAAGTTATGTTGGCTAATACTAAATCTTCAGCATCTAATATACCTAGCTTTAAATCATTAATGTGTTTCTGTTTAGTAGTTGGAGCATAATAATATAACAAAATATCTGTCATCATCCAATAGTTAATATAACCATCCATTAATTGCATAGTTACAGTAAACTGTCTTTCAATAGTATTTTGAATTGGAACTTTTCCTCTAAAGTAACGAGTAGTTCCGTCATTATCTGATTGGCTAACAGGATCAAATGTAATTCCTGGTAAATTAATAGACTGAATTCCATAATTGATAAAATCAATAGGGTCTTCAAATAAATTACCTGGAATTTTATTTAAGTATGCTTTGTATTTGTCTACAATCTCTTGCGGTACAAATTTTCTAGGAAACCTAAAATCAAATGAATTATTTCTACTATCTAAAATCATATTGCTGCATATTCACCTTTAAATACCATAGTTTCTGTACTGCCATTGTCTATTGAAATATAGTATTTTTTATTATTTAAACCTTGTAATTTAGCAGCGTTTGCTTTATCTATTTTAAACAACACTTCACCTTTAGATAAATCAACATCCTTAAAGCTTGTAATATTATTAAAATAAATACCATCTGCGAAATTTAGTTTAACACATTTTAAATTAGTAAATGATATTGCTTTTCTTTCTCCACCGTCGATTTTAGAAATATTAAACTTAATGAATGTATCAAACGGAGATATTTCTAGCCCATTATCATTATTGATAGAAGTAATTTGACCATCGTCTATGGTTACATTTCCTACATTTACTACAACATTTAATCTTTCAATAAATGCTGGTGCATATTTTACCTGAGCTTTAGGTAAACTAGAATTAATTACCTGTGCGACATTTCTTGTAGCCTGTAAATTCGGAAGAGTATTATAAACTCTAGTTAAATTAGCACTCGATGCTATATTTACTTTCATCATTCTCTTGCCATATTTAGGAGCGTTAGTACTTATTAAACTTCCTCTTTTTACAATTTGAGTATTATCTGTTTGATTATAAATTCTCATAGTTATGTCAATCATAAAACTTGCAGCGTTATTTGCATTTTGTATAATTGGTCTAAATTGAATTGGCTCTTCAAAGTCTTGTGTTTGTGTAATTGAAGTTGCATAAGTTTCTATAAAACTAGTACCTATTTGTTCATTTACTATAATATCAAATATAACAGAAATGTCATCAGAACTTGTTGCGATTCTATTAATAATATAAGCCTCAAAATCAGCAGCACTGTTATCTTTTTCGCCATATATTTTAAAGTAGTCCCCGTCCGTTGCCTCTTCTACAGCAACTGTAAAATCTTGAAACTCATCTTCTTGAGCAACTATAAAATTAGTTTCTTCTCCTGTGTAAATATAATCAATACCTGCAGTGTCTTCTATGCTATCAATTAATTTTAAAGAAATGTCATAATTTGAAGTAGTATCTAAATCGCTAGCGCCTGCTCCATTGTCATAAAACAAATCTTCAAAATCGCTGTATTGACTTTTTAATGTAGGTAATTTAATCTCTATAAAATTACTATATAAAGTTTCACTTAAAATAAAAGGTCTAGGATTTTTAATTTCAAAACTAGAAGTATTTAAGTAAACTGTCTGTGTTAAAAAGTTTTGAACTCCAGAAGTTCTATTAGTTTTTACTTCAAACATAAAACCTTCATATCCTCTAGCAGCAAAACTAAAACCACTTCTTAAATGAAGTCTTACTTTATCATATTTAATAGTATTAACAGTTGTAGTTGCGTTAGTTTGACTAGTTAATAAATCTGCAGAATCAGAACCAGTCCATTCAACACTATCAATAAAAACGTTTGTGCTATCTAAAAGCGCATATTTATTTTCATTAACCTTTACAGCATGATACCTTTCGATACTACCAGATCCAGTTACAATACTATTTCCAGTTTCTTCATCAGGCGTGGCAAACAATGGGTTAGCAGTATTACCAACAGTTATTTTACCACCTGTATAATTAGTTAATTTATATTCAAAACTACCAGTAGTCGCAGGAACATAAATAAAAGTTGTTCCACTTAAACCTGCACCATTATTAGTACCTGTAATTGAAAAATCAGCAGGGGTTGAAAGTGCACTTAAATTAAATTTATAAGTTTTACCAGCTTCTAATAATAAAGTTCTTGCTGCAAATCCTTCAACAGCAACATACGCTCCATCTTCAGTTACATCAAAATTTACTACTAAACTACCAAGCTCATGTATAAGATGTCTAGCTTGTGTTGAATCTCCTTGAACTGTATCTAATATTTTTATTTCACTACCATTATCATCTACCTCTATTTCATAAGAAGACGGATCTGATTGGTCATGATAGATAACCTCTAAGAGTATATCGTCATCAATTTTGTAATATCTTGAACTTTCTGCCATAATTTATTTATCTCTTTTAAAATTAAACAATTTCAACTTAGGCATTTTTATAGTATATGTTAAAAAAAGACCAACCTGTGGGCCATGATAAACCATATTACCAGTTGTAAAAGTTAAACCGTATCCAACTCCCATTCCTAAAGCGACCCTACTTCTATGTTCAGCCTCCGCTTTATTTATTTCATCCTCAATAACACTAATACCCTCAATATTATTAAATGTTAAACCAGGGTATTTAGTAGCTATATTAATTTTTTTAATTCCATCAACTTCTTGAATACTCGAATATAGTTTTATGCCTTGTTCATAACTGAAACTATTTAAAGCACCTGTTAGTCTATTATCTTTTTCAAATAAACTAATTTTACTATTCCACTTTCTCCAATTACCATCTCCATAATCAGTAGAGTCATTAAAATATAAAATAGAGTCATTTTCTATAACAGCATACACAGTATCAATCTCTTTAATATTAATTTCAGCGCTTAATAGTTGATTTACATTTTTTAGTTTTTTAATGTCTCCTAATGCATTCTCATATTTTTCATATAAATCATCTGCTTTATCTTTTAGTTCTTTAGCCGTAAATTCATATGCACTTATTTCACTAACATAAAAATCATTTTTATTCTTGTAATATTTAATAGTGTCTTGACTTGCTATAATATTTCCCTCAATTCTTTCTACTTTATTTTCTAAACCAGTGTTAATAGCCTTTATTTTAGTTGTTCTATTACACTGAAACATTAATAAAATAATAAGAACTAAAATAACCGATATAAAATGTATTGGCTTTATTTCTAATTTTTTAAACATTTAATATTTTTTATTTTATCCACCTTTTGATGCACCAGTAGTAACAACAGTTTCACCTTGTCCACCAGTTCCACCACTAGTTCCACCTGTTGTACTTTCTTGGCCACCCACTGTTAGACTATTATCCGATTCTTGCACAACATCGTTTGTTACTATTCTGTCATAAGAGTTCCAATCCGTAGTCATTGAAAATTTAAAGGCAAAGTTGTAAGTACCGTGCCCTTCATTATAACCTTGTCCACCATCTTGGTTAGCATCTAGTCCAGGAGCAATGTCAAATGGAGAAAGAGGCACTAAAAACAAGGCAAAATTAGGAGAAGCATTACTTCTAACTGTTTCTTTATATAAATATATTCTATTTGAATCAGGATACATTATACCTTTAAAACCAAAATAATCACCTTCATCAAAGGCATTATTATAAGTAGTTGTAAAAGTAAAATCACATAGCACTGGAAAACCAATATTGTTTTCATATGGAAAGTTT
>MDTC01039083.1_pt1 | contig 12493 bp, 9 predicted proteins | sample 811181 | NCBI WGS metagenome assembly MDTC01 (sample SAMN05326644, study PRJNA326480) | marine metagenome | isolation source: seawater | place: Pacific Ocean: North | collected 2011 | reverse complement strand
TATTAACAAGGGGCTGGTGATAATTTTTTTTTCGGCCTAATAGAAAATAAATCAATACAGAGCAGCTTCACGAATATGTATCGGTTAATCAGACGTATCTTATTTTTTTTAAAGCCAGAAAATGCACACCATTTTGCATTGGCATGCCTTCATTTCGTTTGTTCTATTCCAGGGGTCAAGTCGCTCTTGAGGCGGATTTACCACCGACGAAATCAGACGCCTCGTACACTTTTAGGTCAAACATTCCTGAATCCTATCGGTCTTGCAGCCGGTTTTGATAAAAATGGAGAGCACATAGACGTTCTTTCCTGTTTAGGCTTTGGTTTTATTGAAATTGGGTCAGCAACGGCGCGTCCAGCATCTGGAAATCCTCAACCCCGGTTGTTTCGTCTCAAAAATGATCGAGCTTTGATCAATCGAATGGGCTTGAATAATCAGGGGGCTCTGGCCATTTCGCAACGGCTTTCAAAGGTTGATCGACGTTGCCCAATTTTCGTAAATATAGCCAAATCACACGACTCAACCATTATCGATGATTTAGCCATCGATGATTATTGCGAAAGCGTTAAATTATTGGTCGATGTCGCTGATGTGCTTGTGATTAATGTCAGCTGTCCAAATTCCGGTGATGGCCGTACATTCGAAGATCCAGATGCTCTTGGACAACTTTTACCAGAAATTCGACGTGTCATCGGAGACAAGCCAGTACCCTATCTTGTCAAGGTGTCACCTGATTTGTCTCAGACTCAGCTGGAATCGGTTGTTACTCTCGCTCTTGAAAATGGGGCCGCTGGATTTACCGCAACTAATACGACAATCAATCGGGATGGCTTAAATACTCCGGCAAACCAATTAGACCTTATTGGCGCGGGTGGATTGAGTGGTCGACCCCTCCATCATCGGGCTCTAAAAACAGTTGAGAATCTTCGCCGGCTGACTGATTTACCAATTATTGCCGTCGGGGGGATTTCGGAAGTCGAGCATGCTCAGGCGTTTGTTGATGCAGGTGCCTCCCTAGTGCAGTTATACAGCGGATTTATTTACGAAGGGCCGGCTCTTATTAGGCGTATAGCTCACCAACTTCGTCTTTAGTTTTCTAAATTTTGGGCGCGAATTGGCTAAGTAATGAAACTAGGACTAAAATTAAGTCTATGGATAAGGCTTCCAAAATAAAAAGACTTAGATCTGCTTTAGCTCAAGGACGAGGTGTACTTGTACTCGGCCCGTTATTTTCAAGACAGTTAGACTGTCTCGGAACTGATGAATTCATCAATGAAATGTCGGCCCGTATCAGCGATGGTTCCAGTTGGGATGGAATGGATCTACACGATAGATTTCGTCTTGTGGAAACCGATTTGGGCGGTGATCGATTAAGAAATGAATTGGCCGAATATTTTCCTTCAGATGAGATGTTAATAGACCAGGTCAAGCCATTTCAGAAACAACTTCTCAGTCTGCCTTTTTCGACTGTGATCGACCTAGATCTGCATAATCTGACCAATGCCGTATTGCGATCGATCAATCAGAAATTTCGGTACATCTGTTCCGATTCGGATTTAGTATCCCAATCTCAGAATCTGCCTGGTGAAAAAGACGTAATCAAAGTTCGTGGTGACCTATGGGTCGATGAGTCTTCAGTCACAATCGATGGCGTCAAGCAGCGTTTAACTCAGAATCCTGGGGTGAAGAGGTTTATCGAAAAGAGTTTCGGCGATGGACCCGTTATCCTGTATGGATTCGATCCCAATGACCCAGTTTTAAGATGGATAACAGAGACATTTGCCCCTCTATCGGGGACATCTTTTCTTTGTACTCGTTTGTCTAATAAACTGTGGTCAACATACTGGAAAAATAAAGGTTTTCAGGTTCTTATCGCTGCGACTATACCTGAACTTGAAGCGGTTGTTTCTGAATTATGTGAATCAATACAACCAAAAAGCGATCTGCCAGATATTCATGCAATGCTCGATGAGGTTGGTGATGTTGTTGCCCGACAACTGGCATCGGTCGACCTACTGCAATGGGTTCGACGGCCAAAAGCCGAACTCGATGAATTGACGTCCTCAGAATTGAACTCTGTTGCGCGTAGTATTCAAATGATGGCTCTGCTCAATGAACACGGATTACCTATTCCTGCTCGTCCAGCTGCATACGCAGCTGAAGTTTCCATCGGTGCAGGTGATCTACCCGCTGCACGACAAGCGCTTGAATTAGCTGTCCATTCCATATCGAACCAAAAACGGTTTGATCACATCGCGATGGCTGCAGTGGGTCGAACATTGATCAGGCTCGGTGATACGCATCGTGCACGTTTGTATTTACAAAGCGCACTACATGCGAATGAGACGGATCCTCGGGCTCAAGCAGATGATTTTGCTTGGTTAAGTCGGTCAGTTCTCAAGAAGATAGATCTTTTGAAGGCAAGGGGTAGACGGCGTGCTGTAATCGAGTTGGTGGCGGGCTTTCTCAAAGACCAGGCACCCTATGTGTATTTAACTCAAGAACAGACCGATGATGCTGAATTTTCGCGATCGATCTATTACATTAATTTGAGACTCGGTCGTCTGATGGCACTGGCGAGCGAGATGGCTGAACAGTCAACGCGTGTCTATGAACAACAGGCCGTTAAACTGCTCACTCGTGCCATTGAAATGGTGCCGGGCAAGCCCGATGGCTATAAGGCCATTAGACCTCTTTTAACAGACCGGAAATATTCTACGGTTGATTCCAAGTTATGGATGACACTCGTTGCGTCAGCTCCGCCTGCTGTCCAAAGGCGGCTTGGTGGTCGTTAAATGTTTTTGAACGCTAAAAGTTGGTTTTTAAGCTACACACCTAGACTGTTCGTAGGTGTTGTTTTCAGCCTCATTCCCCTCGTTGGCTTTGCAAAGAAAAGCGTTGGGATTGAAAAGCCATTGGACGCTGAACTTGGGGCCATGGCGAAAAAAGCCAAAAGAATTTTACAAGACAAGTCTTTAGCGAAGATTAAGCTCAGCGTGGTCTTTCAGCGTACCAAGACCGGAGATGTCCTGTTTGAAAGTTCGCCTGACCAAAGCTTACATCCGGCATCCAATACAAAGCTGATAACGACGGCGGCAGGCCTAGAACTCTTAGGGCCTGGGTACCGATGGAAAACGGCGCTTGCAGCTGATAAATTTAGTCGGGGACATGCTCGAAATCTATATTTGATAGGGAAGGGCGATCCGCGATTCGTGAGCGAGTCATTATGGAAATTGGTCAGCGATGCAAAAATTGAACATGGTTTAAAGCGAGTCGATGGAAACCTATTTGTTGATGATACGTACTTTACTCAAGAAACCATGGCTCCAGGATTCAACGACAAGAATCAAGACAGTGCATATCGAGCAGCATCTGGCGCAATGAGCATTAACTTCAACAGCGTGTCCATCAATATCAGACCGGCGAAGACTGTTGATTCACCGCCCATTGTCAGAATCAGGCCGACTCGACACCATTTCAATATCAAGAACGATGCCCGTACAACAGATGCCGGATCGGAGAGTTTGAGCTTAAGTGCATCCGCTTATCGAGATAAAACTCGACTTCACTTGCGTGGGCGCATCCCAAAGTCGCATCGAGGTCTCACTGTCAGACGACGGATTGACAATCCAGCACTTTATGCGGGTGACGCAGCTAAAGCATTTCTGAAGAGAGCAGGTATTCGAGTTAAGGGACAGACCAAAAAAGGTAAAGCGCCCAATCGAATTAAGACCCTATCTCGGCTCACATCCCGGCCCCTTTCCCTGATTATTCAGGATATCAATAAACTGAGTAATAATTTTATGGCTGAACAGGTTTTGAGAACGATTGGTCTTGTCCATGGACAGGCAGGTGATTGGAAAAATGGGACCGAAATCGTAAAAAACTACCTAGAAAAACAGGTCAAAATTAAAGGCTTTAATTACGTTAACGGGTCGGGTTTATTCGGGAAAACATCATTTTCCGCTCGTCAAATCACGACGCTCTTACAGCGCATGGCCCACAACAAATCTCTACAGCCAGAGTTTTTTGGCTCCCTTGCATTGTCTCGTTTAGACGGCACTTTAAAGAAGCGTTTTAGGGATATGCCTCAGGGGACTATTCGGGCTAAAACAGGTACATTGCAAGGTGTGATTTGCCTCTCCGGCTACATTCACCACAGAAGCGGCGAATTGATCACCTTTAGTATTCTGATGAACGATGTACCGGGTCGAGGCTGGCTTGCCTATAAAACCCAAGACCGATTGCTGCGGGTTTTTTCCGGCTATGGGCAAAGCAACGAAAAATAGAAAAAAATAAGACTTTTTTTAGACCGTTTCCGGACGTCGCTCGTTTCATGGGTATAACTTGTTTAAGGAAAACCCATGTCTTACCAATTCACATACATCCTATCTATTTTTCTGATGAGTAGTCAGATGGCCTGTGCAGCGGTCCATCGAAGTGCAACTGGGTCATACGAACTTCAAATCGAAGACGTCCACGGATATCCGCTTACGACCTTCTCAAAGAATCAAACCACGTATGTTTTGGGTCAGCACAGTCAACGCTATAATATTAGAGTCATCAATCGCAGTAATCATCGCATAGAAGCTGTGATCACGGTCGACGGTCGAGATGCGATATCCGGTGATTTAGGAGATTATGTCCGCCAACGTGGATACATTGTAGACCCCAATGACTCCGTTTTGATAGATGGCTTTCGTCGTTCCTTGAACACGGTCGCAGCATTTCGATTTACCCATCCAAGCGATGGATATTCTGCTCGTCGCGGAACACCGCAGCATGCCGGTGTGATCGGCGTCGCCATTTTCAAAGAGAAACGGCGCTATAGATCACGGCCAATAAAAAAGCGTGCAATTAAAAAGTCGGGTCATTACACCTTAGAGTCAGCACCATCAGGTACAGCCAGCGGTCAGCTGGGTGGTGTAAAAGAATCATCTCGAGGTCATGGACGATCTGATTCTGCATCCAGACGTTCGTCTGTGAATAATCTAGGGACACGCTTTGGAGAAAATCGCCGCAGCCAGGCGGTCGAAGCACCATTCCTTAGAGCAAATTCACGCCAGCCAAATCAGTTGTTAGCTGTATATTATGATAACCACTCCGGATTGGTCGCGCGTGGTATTAGAGTCACGCCAAATACGCATGCTGAGCCGAACCCTTTTCCCAATAGGCGTTTCGCGCCGGCACCATGAACATGGATAATGGTCGACAAAATAGTCAGGTCCATCGTTTACGGCTATGGTCTCTCACATGGGATGGGCGCGATCACGGATTAACGAAGCTCTAAGACAGTTCGATAGAAAAGGACATCGTCGAATTGCGCGTTCGATGCAAATGGGTCTGGCCATTGGAGATAAAATGGTCGGCGACCATGCTCTTCGGTGGGCCGCATCACTCACATTCACAACCATCTTGTCCTTAATGCCTTTGCTGGTCGTCGTTTTCTCCGTATTAAACGCTTTTCTCCCCGGTCAGCTATCTCAGGTTCAGGCGTGGATTCTCGGTGCGCTTTTTACGGACAGTATTTCAGATATAACCCGCCACATTGAGATGGCGCTGACAGCCAATCAAGGCACCATTAGCCTTGTTGGTTTAGGCCTTCTCTTAGTGGTTTCTATTCTACTCTTTCTCTCTGTAGAAAATGCCTTTAACGACATTTGGAGTGTGCCAAAGAGTCGGCCAATGTACAGGCGTCTCCTCACGTTTTATGCGGTGATTACCTTAGCCCCCACCTTTCTGGCTCTAGGTTCAATTTTTGGAAGCCGTTTACTAGATAGTGTTGGCATTACATCCCTGAGCATTTACTTAGCGGGATTTGTCAATTGGCTACTGGTTGTTCTCGCGTTGACACTGCTTTACAAATTGCTGCCTCATACCTATGTCAAAATGAAGTACGCGTTTATTGCGGCCGTCGTCGCTGCAATCGTGTTTCAACTCTGCAGATTTGGCTTTAATCTCTATGTGGATAGCATTTACACAGGATCGACTCGTTCCAAAATCTATGGAAGTTTTGCACTGATTCCCATTTTCTTTTTGTGGGTATACCTTTGCTGGATCATTGTTCTTAGCGGTTCATCTAGCACATATATATTTCAAAATAGAGTCCGGCTAACACGAGATTTTGATGTGATTCGGCATTCGGGACATGAGCTCAATTCGGTGCCGACCGGTTATTTGCTCTGCAGTATTTACCTCGTCATTGCCAAGCACTTTCGACGGGATGGCGGAGATATTGAACAATGGAAAATAGCCCATGAGTTGCGGATCGATGAAAATAGCTTAGAACAGTGCATAGGGCTTCTTAAGTCGAATGATTTCATATGTTTAGTTCATAACGAAGGTCCGCCGCGGTTAATCCCCTCAAAACCTCTTGATCGTGTCTTTCTGGGAGATATCTATGCTCTTGCGCGCCATATTGGTTACTGTCCAGACTCACTTAAAATCCCGGGTCATGACCCACACAATCAAATTGAACTAGCAGCGCAAACCATTGCGCATGAAACGCGTAATCAGATTAATTTTGCCCAACTTGTCGACCGGGTGACCGAACCTGCACAGTCTGATTTAAATGAGTCTTAAGTTTACTCAGCGACAAAGTCACACGGCGGCAGTTTTTCAGAGCCGTCCTCTTTGAGTTCGGCCGGTGGTTCGTCTTTCGGCAGAATAACGTCCATCTCGCGGACGGTTCCTCCTCGACATGGCTTTGCTTTCGGATGGCAATTCATATCTGTTAAATCATGTTGTCCGCGGACTCGAACACCCATTCGAAGAGTGACATCATAATTTCCCAGCGGCAGCGACGGAAAGGTAAAGACAGTTTGTAGCCCATCAGGCGGTGTTTGATTGTGAAGGGCTAACCAATGCTTCTTCTTTGTTTTTTGATTTTCGGCGAATAAGCTTGCACTCGAATTAGATGTATTCTTGTAGAAGGGGCAAATCCTGACCTTTAGTCGGCCCTCGCCAGCTTTGACTTTATTTCTATTTACTTGTGCTTTCTTTGCCTTTTCTTCGAGTTCTTTTTTCTTAGCTTTGAGCTCCGCTTCGGACCGCTTGCCTTTCTGACATTTTCCGTCCGTACAAATTGTCCCTTTGATGCACTCATTATCATCTTTACACGGTTTGACTTTGATCATTGCAGCAAAGCGATCATCCAGCCCATCCTTATCTTTTTTGTCACCACTGCATCCAAATCCAACCATGACTAAAAGACTGATACTGATGTATTTCATGACCTTTATCCTCCTTGTAAATGATCGGCTAAGTGATCGATTTTAATGTGATCTTGGTCGCCTGTTTTCATGTTTTTCAGGATGACCTCATCTCGATCAAACTCGCTTTGACCAACCAAAATAACAAATGGAATGCCCTGTCGATTAGCATATTGAAGCTGCTTCTTCATTCGAGCAACACCAGGATATACTTCGGCATTTAAACCATTGAGTCTCAGCTTTTCTGCGACTGTGTAGCTCAGCTTTCGCTCGTCGGAGCTGAATACGCCGATCAATGCATCGCTGGGACTTGCTTGTGCTTCCAGTAATCCCATTTCGATGAGTCCATAGAGTAATCGGTCAACGCCAAGGCTAATCCCGACAGCGGGAATTTCTTGACCACTGAACATACTCAGCAGCGTGTCATATCGACCACCGGACATAACTGATCCAAGGGATTCATCTGCTTTGAGAAATGTCTCGTAGATGGTTCCGGTGTAATAATCTAGGCCACGGGCAATGGATAGATCGACATCAACGTAGTCAGAGACACCAAGCTCTTCCAAGAGTTTGAGCAATTCATTGAGCTCATCAGCGCCGAGTAACCCAAGCTCGTGACCGCTAAACCAGGCGTGGAGTTGATTTGGTTCGAGATCTAGAAATTCGAAAATTCCATCGACTGACGAGGCGGGTAAGCTGTGTTCGCTCATCAATAACTTTCGAACATTTTCTTCGCCGATTTTTGGTAATTTATCGATGCATCTGAGCACGCCTAAGGTGTCTTCAGGACTCTCTATATCGTATTTGGACAGCATTGCTGTCAGCAGCTTTCGATTGTTGATCCGGATAACAAACTCATCGATCCCTAGATTTTTGAGCACGGAGCAACCAACGAGAATACATTCCGCATCAGCCATCAGGTCTGGGGCGCCGATGATGTCTACATCACATTGCATGAACTCTCTAAAGCGACCTCGACCCGGCTTTTCAGCTCGCCAGACCGGTGCGATTTGATATCGTTTAAATGGTCGCGTCAACTGGGTATTCATGCCCATGACTCGAGCTAAGGGGACGGTTAGATCGTAACGCATAGCCACATCTCGCTCACCATTATCGAGAAAGCGATACAGCAGCTTGTCGCCTTCATCACCGTATTTTCCTAAGAGGCACTCGGCGTACTCCAGTGCAGGTGTCTGCAACGGAGAAAAGCCAAAGGATTCAAAAGTGTTTGCAACCAAGTTGAGCATTTTCTGCTTTGGAAGCATATTTTCAGGCATGTAATCGCGAAAGCCCTTGAGAACGCGGGCCTTTATTCGACTCATTGTATCGCTCCGGATAAAGAGAAGAGTGTCTAGCGTAACCGTGTCTGCCGCAATCGGCCGAGGATGACCAGAAGACTCATCCAAAAGTATGTCGATTTAGCCGGATTGTCCGTTGCAGCAACCATTGAACAACCACCGCCACCACCACCGCTATCACCATCAGCGGCCACACCGCCATCTGATTGTGGAACCCCACCGTCCGATAGACTAAGTCCGCCATCACCTGTCATCTCGTCATCGATTTCAGGGATTGTTTGGTTTGCGTCACCGCCATTGATGCCGATGAAGTCACATTGTTGTCCCGGAATTGGCGGCCCTCCTTCGAATGGGTTCGGATCAGGAAAGACTCTTTGGCACATCATGACGTTTGGATCGCAGCCATCTGGACACGGCAGGAAGACTTCAAAGCTAATACACGATTCGTTTGTCATGTCGCCACGTTCACGACCCCATTCGTCAAGTGCCATAACGGCAAAGCAGTCTCGCCTAGGTAGTGGATAATAAGGGAGAAACATACGTGAACTTCTGAGCGGTACACCTGTTCCAAGTAGATCTCTCGCACCATTTTCATAAGCGACCGGTACCGGCGTCAGGTCCGGTGGTTCTGTTTCTGGATTATCCAGAGTGGCGATGGGTGTTGATGATGTTCTGTAGATGACATACGCGATATCGGCTCGATTGAGCGGCTGAAAATCGATAGATGCATAAATTCGATTCGGCACTGGGCATATGGGGTTGGTATCGTCTAACTCAAAGAAGGCGCCAGCCTCGATACAACGGTCGTCATTTATCCGTGCTTCTCGAATCCCTTCAAAATCTCCTAAATCATCTGATGGGCCTCCCCGTGTTCTAAATTCAAGGGTGTATTCTCGAAAGATAGACAACGCCGGGTCTGGTGGTCTCACAATGACCTGATAATCTTTTCTGCTTTCCAATTCCGCGATTGGGTCCACTTCTATGATCGTCAATGGGTCAGGCCCATTGGGTACAAGTTTATAGGGTGTCTTTACGCGCACCTGGGCGGGTATCACCGTCCCATCTTCGTCTTGCATTTCAATTTGCGCTGAATCAGGACACCATGGCCCTGAATAGGCAAAGCGAATGCTCGCATCCGTAGGCCATCGAGGTGCATCGTCACTTTCAATTGGGACGTTATTCGGTTGCGACCAACTGATGATTTGTTGGCCTGGTCCACATTCTTGCGCCGCTGCGATTCCTGGGCAGGTCAACACGACAAAACATAGGCATGAGAGTCTCAACACCTGTCACCTCCATCATTGATGAGCGACTATACGTCTGCCTCGCATTGATAATCAATGCTGGTCTATCAAGACAGTCGCTAGATCAGCTTCTGTAGTCCGCATTAATTCGTATGTAGTCAGCGCTCAAGTCACAGGTATAGATTGAGTGACTTTGGTCACCCTGCGCGAGGTCAAGTCTAATGGTGTATTCATTTCTCAACATAATGGAGTGGACTCGTTTTTCCGCCTCTAAACCCCGCCACTCGCCCGCTGAAAAAAGCTCGATATCATCAAAAGACAAAGTGAGTTGATCGGGATCCATCTTGACCCCACTGCGACCGGCTGCGGCGATGATTCGACCCCAATTGGGATCTTCACCATGGATTGCAGTCTTGACCAGTGGGCTCAACGCAATGGTGTTGGCCACCGTCTGAACATCATTGAATGAAAGGCCACCAGAGACAGCGATTTCAACCAATTTGGTGCCGCCCTCAGCATCGCGCACAATGTCTTTTGAAAGCTCGGATGTCAGGTTCAACAAGGTGTCTTCGAAGCGTGCGAGATGGTCTCCCACTAAAGGGGCTCCGCCAGCCGCCCCACTCGCCATAAAAAGCGCTGTGTCGTTGGTGCTGGTGTCTCCATCAATTGTAATTGCATTAAAGGTCTTCTGACATGTGCGGCGCCACAAAGCGTCGATATCGGATTCGGAGATGGGGGCATCAGTAATGACGAATCCAAGCATCGTTGCCATATCTGGATGGATCATGCCGGCACCTTTCGACGCGCCTACGATACAATATGTCCGACCATCAATGGTGATTTCAGCCCGTCGTGCCTTGGTGAATGTATCGGTTGTTCGAATGGCCTCAGCAAAATCGAAGAAGGACGCTTGATCAAGTGTATCCATGGCTTTATCGATGCCATCTAGCAGCGTATTCATTGGCAGCGGCGCACCGATTACGCCGGTGCTACACACTTGAATGTCCCTCGATTCACAATTGAGGTGCTTAGCCACATGACCTGCCATTGTTTGGGCATCTGCCGCTCCGCTCTCACCGGTACACGCATTGGCATTGCCGCTATTGACAATTATGGCACGAGCCATCGCGCGTTCGGCCAGTCTCTTTTTGCTCTGGATGACGGGGGCTGCTACGACTTGGTTTGTCGTAAATACTCCGGCACAGGGAATAGATTTCTCAGCGACGATCAACCCGATGTCGAGCTGACCATTCTTCTTAATACCACTGTTTATGCCGGCGAACATGAAACCGTCGACATGATAGGGGCTCATGATTCGGTCGCCGACTCAGCAGAATCTTGGTTTTCGTCAGCGTCAATGGACCCACGAGCTGCGGCGTTGTCGGCCGCCATGTGGCATTTCTTGTACTTTTTTCCGCTGCCGCACCAACACGGGTCATTACGTCCAATTTTGGGCCGTTCTCGTCTAACGGTCGTGACCCGGCGGCGCCGACTTGGTTGTTCGGTCTGGCCTTCGTCGGCTCCCGAATTGACCGAATCCGATGAGAACATTCGCATTTGTCGTTGTTGTTCCTCGACACGCTCTTGGTACGCTCTTTGTGCAGCGAGCACTTCGTCTTCGGATTCAATTTGAACGCGATACAGTTGACCCATGACCTTTGATTTGATGTCCACCATCAAGCTTGAAAATAGTCTGTAGCCTTCTTTTTGATATTCCTTCTTTGGATCACGCTGCCCATATCCACGCAGGCCAATACCGGTACGCAGCTGGTCCATCGTCGTTAAATGGTCTTTCCACAACTGGTCAATTTGTTGCAGGTAAAGCTGCTTTTCAAGCTGGTGCATTAGACCGTCCTGATTGGCGTTCACTTCAGCGACCTTCTCCAGGTATGGCTTCTCTACCGCGAAATAAATATGATCGATGTAGCGTTCGCTCGACCGGGGTAAATCGTGGAGGTCCAACTCACAATTGAACTGAAACTTAACTCGCTCCATGAGTGCATCGATATCCCAAGATTCAGGCTTTGTCCGCTCGTCACAGAAGTCGTTGACCATGGCGTACACCAAGTCTTCAATGGCATCCAGACACAGTTCCCGTAATGACTCGTCGTCAGACCCTAAAACACTTAACCGCTGCTTGTAGATGGTCTTTCTTTGCTGATCCATGACGTCGTCATATTCGAGAAGATTCTTCCGACTATCAAAGTGTTGTGCTTCAACTCGTCGCTGAGCATTTTCGATGGCTTTGCTGACCATATTATGCTCGATGGGTGCATCGTCAGACATGCCGAGCGAGTCCATCATGGAGGCCATTCGGTCGCTTGCAAAGATGCGCATGAGGTCATCTTCTAAAGAGAGATAAAATCGACTTGCACCGGGGTCGCCTTGTCGGCCTGCACGACCGCGTAACTGATTATCGATTCGACGACTTTCATGCCGCTCCGTTCCGAGAATGTACAACCCACCAGCGGCCAACACGCGTTCTTGCTCTTCACCAAAGATATCTCGAGTTTCTGCAATTTGACCGATTACCGAATCTGGTACGTCATTGAGTACATCATGTTTTGTTCTCAAAGCTCGGGCGTTGTCTTCATTTCCAAGGCAAATCTGCTTTACAAAGTCCTCAACATATTCCCATTCCGGCGTGTATCGGATTGCTACATCCATTTCTTCGAGCAAACATTGGCCCCAATATTCAGCATTACCACCCAGAATAATATCGGTGCCTCGACCCGCCATA
>MDTC01006501.1_pt1 | contig 12493 bp, 11 predicted proteins | sample 811181 | NCBI WGS metagenome assembly MDTC01 (sample SAMN05326644, study PRJNA326480) | marine metagenome | isolation source: seawater | place: Pacific Ocean: North | collected 2011 | reverse complement strand
CTCATCTGTAGAAGAGGAAGAAGTTTCTATTGAATCTGAAGATGATGATGACGATTTGTTTTCATCAGAAGATTCAGATCAATCAGAGGAAGAAACGGACCCTGAGCCAGTTGCAGACCCGGTTCCATCCCGCAACGACGATTTTGAAGACGACGACGATGGAGACATCGATTCATTCTTCGGATAGGTGGTCCCAGTGACCTTAGAAGATGAAATCGATGATGAAATGTCTGAGGACATCGACGAAGAAATTGATGTTAGGGGCATGCATGGTGAAGGAGGCAAGTCTACTGAATGGATGGAACAACCAAAAATGAAGAAAATGTTCCAAGAAATTGAACATCGTCTTCAAGGAGTTTTGGGAACCGGACGTTACGATTGGGTAGATCGCCGTGTTTTCGATCAGGTTTTCGATCAATCTACTCTTTTGTCGATTTACAAATTAATGCGTAAAGGAGTAATAGATACAGTTGAGTTTCCTATTGCACGTGGTAAAGAAGCACATGTTTTCTATGCAACCAGTATTGATGGGCCTCGAGCAGTGAAGATTTTTCATACCAGCAATGCAGTTTTCAAAGGACTGACAAAATACATTGAAGGTGATCCCCGTTTTGGTGGATTGAAGCGAAGACATAGAGAACTGGTTACCATTTGGGTCAGAAAGGAACATCGAAATCTTAAGCGATTGGAAAGTTCAGGACTTCGTGTCCCATCTGCATTTGAAGTGAATAGAAACGTTCTGGTAATGGAATATCTTGGTACCGACGAGGCCCCTAGTCCACGAATTCGAGATATTACTTTAGAAAATCCAGAGGCCGTTTTTGACGAATTGTTGAAATTTATTCAAATTGCTTGGAATGATGCCGATTTGGTCCACGCAGATCTTTCTGAATACAATGTTCTTTGGCATAATGATGAACCATGGGTTATCGATGTTGGTCAAGCTGTAAAATCGGCTCACCCCAATGCTCAGGAATTTCTGGTTAGAGATGTCAAAAATATTTGTAATTGGGCTTCAAAAAAGGGGGTTGATGCACCCTTTGAGGAAACATTGCTACGTGTTTTAGAGGGGTGACCTTCCATTGGGATTAAGTGGATAAGTTGTGGGCGGTGAATCAATGGAGTTGTTGGCTAGAATCTCGAAGGACCGCATTGGGGTTCTTATTGGCAAATCGGGAGAAACCAAATTGGAGATTGAGAAGTCTGCTAAGTGTTCATTGCATATCGATTCAACTACAGGTGAAGTATTTGCAAATTGGTCTGACGAATCCGATCCAATTGTACAAATCAAAATGCCTGATGTAATCAGAGCAATAGGTCGTGGAATGGCTCCTGCCAGAGCCATTCGTTTAATCGAGGATGACGTCCATCTCAAGATGTATGATATCAGAGAATGGGTGGGTCGTCAACCGAATCAAATCAAGAGGATGAGAGGGAGAATAATTGGACGAAATGGGCGGATTCGTGAACTTATAGAAGAATTAAGTGGCGTAGAAATCGTTGTTTATCGTTCTACAGTAGTTATTGTAGGTGACCTAGAATCTCTTGCTGTTGGTTCGGCTGCCTTGGAACGAGTACTTGCTGGAGCAGAACATGGAACTGTACTCAAATTTTTAGAAAATGAAAGACGTAGACAAAAAATTGATCGCCAAACTTTGGCTATGCATGATGAGCGTAAGCCAACTGCGTCAACAGGTTTCGATGCCCTTGTTCCAGGACTTGCAGCAGCTAGAGAGAGGCGTAATGAACGTAGATTCAAGGCATCTCAAGTTGATCCTGAAGATGAAGAAGCAGTTAGTGAAATGATGGAATTAGCCGATGATGAATCAATAAATTGGGAAGAAGAATGATCTATTCTTCTTTTGCTGATCTCATTGTCCAAACCATCCAGCCAGATACTGCAATTACTAGGAATAATGCTGGCATGAAACTAGTTACTGCTCCGATAGAACTAGGCCGTGCTCCACTGACTACAAGGTATTCCTCATTGTTCCCTTCATCTTTCTCTGGAATTGTGTCATCTGGATCTATTGATAATTTCAAATCATATTCTCCCGAAGCCAATATTCGAACTTCGAAAGGATCGAGAACCTCTGTTCTATCATAGAGACTACCTGCTGCCAAAGTTCTGGTTTCTAAGACGGTCCAATTGGTATCTGTCGTTCTATCGCTTGGAGCCATTTCTAATCTTACAATCAATGAACCAGTATATGCTTGGTTTGCATTTACAGTTCCTGTTACGTTGATTTTATCGCCTGTATTTGCTGCTACAATCAATCGATCAACTCCAACATCTTCTAAATTAAAATCAATTCCAGGAATGATTCTAACATACGTTGGTGGACTCATAGCTTGATTACCTGCAACATCAGTCATAATTGCTGAAACCCCTAGCCAATCACCTTGTTTGGTAGCCCAGTCAATACCTGATGGAAGATTTGCGTTTACTCCGGAACCCAATGAAAGCCATTGATTTGTGATGTCTGGGACTGACCCCATTCCATCATTATCAAATCCATATCTTAGGGTAGTATTTGCTTCGTCAATTCCTGAAAGACTGTCTGTAGCGACCAATTGGATGTTTACTTGTCCTTGTGTCATTGTAGTAATTTCAGGAATACTCCACCCTCCTGCGACAGGATCACTTTGATCGCTCCAGAATGTGTGATCAGTACTTGGTCCTGAATTTCCTAGTCGATCTACTGCTCTGAATGAGAGAATTTTCTGTCCTTCAGGAAGAGGAAGTGTAGAGGTTGCTCCACTACCAAAATTAGCCCATTCTCCATCATCTACTCTCCATTCATAATTATTGATTCCAATTCCACCATTATCTGTTGCACCTGCAGCTAACGCTCCGACAGTAACTACAGTTGTATCTGTCCATGTGCTTTCTGATACAGAGAATACAGGGGTTCCAGTGGTCGGTCCAGTTCTATCTATTCCGAGATATAGTGAACGTGTTGCGATGTTCCCTGCTTCATCATGAACTGAAAGCGTAATTGTGTAGAGGCCTTCAGAAAAATCTCCAGGGGCCCACGACCATCTTTTCAAGAGCGTTCCAGGACCATCTGAAGGTGGGTTTCCACTTCCGGGTACATCAGTAATAACTGCCTTTTCTAGATTAGAATCCGAAGCATCCCATCTGAAAATCATCGATCCACTTTCTTCTATGTCGAACCATGCACGGTTTGCAATTGAAGAGCCATCTCCAATCTCTGCATTATCAACGGTAAATACCAATGAAGATGGAGCTGTATTATCTACTTCAAAAGAAGATGTTGTTACTACAATATCTGAACTTCCATCAGAAGGATGACCCGTAATTCTCAATCGATGCATTCCATCTGAAACTGAAGTTGTATCCCAAGAAACGGACCAAGGTGAACTGGTCATATTCGCAATCTCTGACCAAGAAGTCCCTTCTTCAACTTCCAGTAACACATAATCTAGTCCTGTAATGTTCACCACAGCTATTGTTTGGGTTCCTCCAATTACATCTCCAGAAGAAGGTGGATTTACAAATTCTAGAGCACCATTTCTGGCTTCAGTTGCTTGTCCAAATCCTGACAATAAACTCGTTAGAATGAGCACGGCCAGAATGGGTGATAACGTCCGCGGAGCCATGGAACGATGCGGATGTAGGAGAGGTCGCCCTTCAATGCTTTCACCCGGTTGATAGCGGGAGCGTTGAAGTGCCCCAAGACCCCTTCATCCAACATGAGGACGGGATTGGTCGTCTGCTTGCTACTTTTTTTGCCGCTTACGGCAGTAGTTTCAGGTACTTCTGCGGGTACAATCACTATCGATGAAGCAGATATCAATATCGTTGGAGTTCTTGAGAATGGTTCCCAAGTAACAGTGGAGATTACATTGCACAATAGTGACCCTTCAGATGTAACAGCATCATTTCAACTCAGTCAGGATGGTTCAGTAATTCAGTCTAGTACTTTTGTAACGGTACCAGGGTCTTCTTCTACCATTGTCCAAGTTCCAACTTTACTAGATAGAGCTGGAGATATCCAATTCCGTGTTGATTTTTCAGCCACTGGAATTTCTAATGACCAATCAGCACAATTTTCAGTTACAGATCGACCTAATCTTGTGGTTTCGAATCTAATGATTGATCCTTCATCTGATCTTTTTGCTGGTGAGACGTTCAGTGCAAATGCATTGGTTTCCAACGTAGGAGGTGTTTCTGCAGCTTCCACAACGGTCACCTTTGAGTTGGGCGAAGAACTTCCTTTGGATTATTCCGTTGGAATATTGCCTTCTGGTGAGAGTGTTTGGATTAATCGAACATTTACAATCCCAGCTGCTGATACCATGTTAATCGTTACAGCAAATAGTAATTCAAACGATGGAGTCAGTGAATCGAATTCCAGTGACAATTCCCATTCAATAATGATTGATGTTTCAACACCTCCTAATTATTTCCATGATGGAGAAATTTCAGTTTCTTCCGATACTTCTGCGCTAAGAGGGCCATGGGATTTTGCTGGAACTCTACTTCGTATGCCAGCATCTGGTTTGATTACTGTTCCAATGCAAGTACAACGTGTATCTGATGGGAGCCCAGTTCATGCATTTTCAGTAGATTTTGCTGATGGCGAGAGTTCTGTTTCTTGGAACGATACCTTACTTGAATCAATGTTCATCGAAACAGTCGGAGAGATTCCCCTAAAGGTTGTAATTGATCCTAGTTTTTCCTTGCCTGAATCAAGCGTTTTCGATAATAGTGTGGAATTTTCAATACTTATGCATCCACCACCGAATGTAGTTGTATCCGCAATTGCTGTTGCATCTCCACTCCAAGTTCAGACTGGCGAGTCTGTGAATTTCACAGTTAGTATACAAAATACAGGAACAATCCCTGTGAGTGGAACTGTGCAAGCGGAATTTGAGGGTGAAAGTCTAACCGGGCAGTTTAGGGTTATTCCTCCTCCTTCTATTTCCGAATCAGGAGGAATTTCTCTTGTCTTTTCTGCTATAGCTAGAGGAGATGTTAGTGGACTTCAATCATTTTCTGCAACATGGGTAGCTGATAATCCATCTCATGATTCAAATTCTGATGACAATACTGCAACGGGTTCAGTTCAGTTAGTGAGTGACTTACGTTTACGATTTTTGAGCGATGAACAATGGGATTCTGGACTTCCATTGAAAATAGGAGTTGAATCTACATATTCTATTTCTGTGACTTCTGATGAAGGTTCTGGGATTGAGACATTTGTTTGTTATGCACCATTGGGAACCGAAGTAGATCGTACTGTAGTAGACATTTCATCATCTGGTTCAGAGGCAACCGTTGAATGCACGTTAACTCCTGACAAAGCGGGCGACCTTCAATTGGCAATCATTGCCCTAAATGGTACAGTTCCTTCGAAAACATCCCTGTGGACTGTAATTGCAGAAGGTGCAGAACAAATCAATCCTAATGAAGCAAATAGAGAGTTAGGAGTCACATTAATTATATTGTTAGGAATTATTGGAATACTCGTATTAATTGCAGCTGTATTCCTAACTAGAAGAGTGTTTGAAGATACAGAAAGAGAAACTTTCGAATTGTGTCCAGCATGTGGTGGAGAGATAGAAGGTGATGAAGATGAATGCCCATACTGTGACTTCTCATTACGTCGAGGATTCCGTAAATTCCATGATTGTGACAATTGCGGCAGCCCAGTTCCATCAGCTATGGATAATTGTCCATATTGTGGAAGTGGACAGGACGTCTCCACTCATTTCGAGCAAAGAGAACGTCGAATATTGACTATTCCCGATGTTGAAGAAGAAACCGAATTGGAAGAAGACGAAGATGAGATTGTTCTCGGTTCAGAGGACTTTGGAGAACAGATGGAGAACTTTGGAGTCTCAGAAGATTCGATTGAAGATGATTGGGAAACTGGTTTGGAAGAAGCAGAAAGTCAGATTCGTTCAATTGAAGAACAATACGAACAGGAAATCGCCTCTCTAGATGAAGAAGATGAAGAAGAAGTAGTATCTACCACATTACAAGATCAATTGGAAGCAGGTAGAGACATTGATTCGTTCCTAGAAAAGAAAGGAAAAAGACGTGCTTTGAAAGATGAAGATGTTGAATTAAGCGCTAGTGATGCGAATATTCGTGAGGATTTATTCGAATTGACTGGTGAAGAAGGAGTCTTACCTGGTGAGAAAGTAGTATTCGAAGAATTAAGCGATCCTTCGGCACAAGTGGGTAGCGAATTGGTTCTTGATAAGACAAGTGATTTCAGTTCTCTTTCATCCGAAGCCGGACATACTGAAGGAATAGCAGAGAAGATGGAATTGGATGAGTTAGAAGAAGTGGAAGAACAACCCAAAAAGAGACGTAGCATTAGAAGAAGGAATAAGGAGGCAGATTCCGAAGAGTCGCAGGATTGAACTCCTCAACCCCTATGTGATGAATGCCTGAGTGATGACAGAGAGGGTCTGAGCAACGCGTTGACGAACCCTATGAGTGCAGACAGGCGAAAAAGGAGTGAATAATAATGCGAAATCATGCCTCTATAAATCGAGGAGTAGCACTTGCATTATTGCTCACTCTAACCATGTTGAGTCCTGGTTGTCTATCTCTTCTTACAATGAGAGAAATGATGGAGGACATGAGAGAACCACCCAAGCGTCTTGAAGTTCCTACTCCAGTTGGATGGGACTATACTTTTGATACCGAGGACTTTGAGTCAACACAATACTCGAATGAATCTGATTTTACTATCGATCCAACTGTAAGTGAATTTGAGGTCTTCTTTGATGCTTCTATTGGAGATGCACTTTCAGATACTTTGAATGAAACATTTCCTGGATTAATTGAAGAGGTCGGTGCTCGTTATGTTGAAGTTTCGATATGGGAACCAGGGGAGTATCCTTCAGGAACTCCTTTTCTGACTCAGAGAGCAACAGAAAATTATGAGTTTACTGAGAGATATGTCAATGAAGATTCATCACCATTGGTGGATGGAGAATGGGTTTTGAGTGTGGAAGCCCAAGGAATTGGAATAGAAGCTCCGATAGATGTGCTTTCAGTTTACGATTCATTTTCAGTTTATGTGACAGTTATTCGTCCATGTGAAAGGTTTGCAGAAATTCATGAACCGGGTGAATGCACGAATCTCATTGACCTTCAGGGATAGTAAGTCTATCTGGACATTCTTGTCTTCGGCTACATGATTCACATTTCCCTGGTCGTTCATGATCTCGTTTAGCCCCCCCTTCCACACTGATTCGTTGAATATCTTGAATCACAGAGAATAAGTTCTCTCTTTCCTGTTGATTCCATTCAATTGCATATACTGTTTCTGAACCATATCGGAGAAATCCGAAAGGTGGAGGCGAACCTGTTAATGATTCGAGTAGGTGAAGATATGCTAGAATCTGAAAACGATGACTCTTATGTGGATTATTTGGTACCCGACCTGTTTTCAATTCAACCGGAATCAAATCCTCTCCAATTTTTGTAATTTGGTCAGGCCTTCCTCGTAACCCAGTAATTTCATCTTCGAGTAGAATTGCATCTCCTCCATCACTATATTGGATGTCACCTAATTCTAAGAGTCCCCCTTCCTTGTCTTTCTCTTTGATTCGTTTATCAGCTGATAATGCAGCCTGTAACCTAGTGGTTGCCAAAAGGGTCCAAACTAGGGCCAGTACAAGTAGTAAGAATGTGGCTAAACTTCTGTTTTGGGCGAAAGTTAGTGCGACTCCGTGAAGACTCAAAGCAATTGCAGAGAACAGTAAAAGGGCTTCAGGTCTACTGAAAGAGAACCATTCTCCTTCACCTAAGTTCCATTTTATTTCTAGAGATTTCAAATCTTCATTGATCCCAGTATTTTCATTGGGTTTCGTCATGAATTCATCGTTCAAACCCATCCATTTTCTCCATGGAAGAATCAGAAGAACAATCGCTAGAATTAACCAAACTAAGGCCAAGAGCACCAAAAATTGACCAATCATTGTAGCTAGTTGTGTATCGATTAGACCATCTTGGACAAAATAGAATGCGGCTGTATCTGCTGCAAGAGTTAATACAACTGCAAACCACCATGACCAAATTACAATATTTCGAGTAAATGCATTCTGTGCTTCAACCTTCTCAACGACCATCTGGTGCATTCGTTCATGTTCTTCTATCCCACGTTGGACTTCCTCTCCTTGCGCGCTAAATCCTCCTACCGACATTCTCCAACTCATTGGACAGTAAACAAATCGTTCAATGTCTGAAGCGGATATTTTGAGCGCCTTGCCTTCAGAGTCTACCCAGAACCCATTGGGTCCTTCAGTCCCCTTTTTCAGAGGATTTCTAAGGTCGCTGGAGGCGTCCATAGAGTGCCCAAATCACACAACATTCAAAGGAGTTGGGGCGAAAAAAATGTCGATTTCAATTTCCTTAGTTTAGCGAAGTGGTTATGAATGGGAGGCAGGTGGCCACGACGCTGGTAATGATGAGTGACGTAGAGTACCTCCTTCCGTTGGAAACCTATCACCAACATTTCGTGCACATTGGTACCCAACAGAGCAGTGCTCATATGGTGCCATTTTTGGAGGAACAAAAGCAGGAAGGTACTGGCCTTTATCTCATCAATCTGGATGAAACCAATAAGCGATTTTCTACAGTTTCCAACTTTCTTAGTAAATTCAAGCCAGAAAACATCTTGGTTGTTAGCGCTAGGCAATACGGGCAACGCCCCGCTCGAAGATTCGCTCAGGCAATTGGTGCGAGACACATCGTAGGCCGTTTCATTCCAGGAACATTGACAAATCCTCGTCTTCGTAGCTATATTGAGCCTGAGGTAATCATAGTCACAGATCCACAAGCAGATCAGCAAGCATTGTCTGAAGCAGTAAATTCAGGTCTTCCGGTAGTTGGAATATGCGATGCTAACAACACGCTTCGATTTGTAGATCTCGTTCTTCCTGCGAACAACAAGGGTCGTCGAAGTCTTGCTTTGGTCTATTGGCTATTAGCTCGTGAGATTGTGAAAGCACAGGGACGTGTTACAGATGATCAATGGGCTGTTGCTGAGAATGTTGAGGACTGGGAGTCCTCATTCTGAGTGCTTGATTCGCGTCAGAGTCAAAACCAATCACTTCTGAGGTTGAACAATGGAACCAGTTCCTCTGTACCTTGCCCCAATGGCGGGAGTAACTGATCTTCCATTTCGTTTGTTGGCTAGAGAATGTGGTGCAGACTTTACTGTGACTGAATTTACTGCAGCTGCTGGATTGAATAGAGACGATGCACGAAGTTGGCGACGTTTGGAATCAGATCCTCGAGAATCTCCATTCATTCCTCAGATATTTGGAGGTGTAGAGGAAGAAATGGTCGGAACCACACGTGCTCTTTCTTCAGTTGCAGATATTATTGATTTGAACTTTGGTTGCCCTGCACCAAAGGTCTGTAGGAATTCAGCTGGAGCAGCACTTCTTGGAGACCCAGATCGCTTGGTAAAAATGGTACGAGCATGCATTGAAGCTAGTGATGTTCCTGTAAGCGTGAAGGTTCGATTAGGAACTGGTTCGGGACCCAATACTGCTCATTCAATTGCTCGTCGATTGCAAGATGAAGGGGTTCTGAGAATCGCAGTTCATGGGAGAACACTGCGTCAAAGGTATGCAGGAGAAGCAGATTGGGAAGAAATTGGAGCTATGGTTCGAGACCTTTCAATTCCGGTTGTAGCCAATGGCGATGTTAAAGATGCAGAAAGTGCATTTCGATGTCTTACAGTTACTGGTGCTGCGGGTCTAATGATTGGAAGAGCGGCTATTGGCGCTCCAGATATTTTTCATAAAATTAAGGAAGGACTGGGATGGTCTTCAAGACCACCTCCATGGGGCGAAGAGGTATACAACCTCCCTCCAAATAGTAGAGATGCAGCAATCAAATTGTGGTGTTGGAATCGATATTGTGAATTGGCCGAAGAGACCAATGCAGGTAGGCGTAATACTCACCTCAAACGTCATGCAATCTCATTCACCAAGGGGTTAGAAGGAGCTAGTGATATGAGAGTACGATTACATCGGACACAAGGACCGGATGAATTGATTCAATCAGTATCTGATTTCTTAGAATCATCAATCCAATCAAAAGAAATGGTCATGTGATTTGATCGAATTTGTTTGCAATCATTCGGAGACGTTCTAGGATTCTATCAACTCTCGAAATAAGTCTTGAAATGACTGCTTCCGAATCAATTCCAGTTAATCGGTAACCATACGGGACTCTTCCACCCAATGTGTTTACGAGTAAGCATTTAGTTTCAAGATCAAGATGATTGAGATTTTTTTCTACTCGTTCAGTAGTCAATTTTTCTTGTTTCAAATCATTGATAATTTCATCCGCAATGCCTTCATCAATTCTGCCAAGTCCTCCCCGTCCTCTAATCCAGCGTTCTCCTCGTTGAGCCCATTGATGGGTTAAACCAATGAAAAGGTTGTGAGGAATTCGATCTTCAAGCAATACTCGTTCTACCAACAGAGCAGCCCTAAATCGATCTAGAATGCCCAATACTCTCGTTCTAGATTCACCTGTCTCATCCATTAATGAGTCTGCAGTTAGGGGCATTTTAGCAGCCCCTAGCAATGTGAATAATTTGAGTGCAAGGTCATCCCCCTCCTTGCCTCTATCACCTGAAAATCCTAAATCTCTCAATAGTGAAAACATTGCCTCTTGATTTTCTACAGGGCCTTGTTCAGAAATAACGATTCTAAATGGAATATCTTCTCCACCTCTCTGTAGAGAATCAATTTTCATTCTGGTTTCTGAAGGAGAAATCACATCTTCTAGTATTGTTAGTCGTTGCTTCAAAATCAATTGAGCTTGAACAGCAATCAATTCAATTGCAGCAGACAAAGAACCATTTCTGATGATGTGTCTTTTCCATCTCCCTTCAGTTACAGTTGCGAGTAGCCCACAAGAACGCAATTTTACCAATTGATGATGAAGGGCAGTTGAACTAATTCCACTAGCATCAATCATTTCTTGACTATCCCATCCCCGCAAGGGGTCTCTAAGTAACTGATCTCTCATTAATGCATGAATTGAACCTCGTGTTTCATCCACACCATCAGCGTAGTTTCTTCTTCGAACTAGCCCCATAGAATCCAATATCCAGGCAAGTAAAACATCGGGGTCTTCACTACCAACTGGAACGGGATGTTCCTGAAGGCGAAGTACGAACATGGAACTCGTCGGAAAGTTCAGGCTCAAGAGTATTCGGACTAATATCGAATAAATTTGGCTAATTTATTGTCGGTTTATATCGTCCAACCAGTCGTAATCGATTCCACCGTCACGAAGTCCAGAAAGATGTGGAGCGAGAGTAAGTTCTGATGAGTGCAGAATTCCTCTTCGACGAAGTACAGTGACCGCAGAATGAACCGAAGCCCTCGAACGGCCCAATTCCCTCGCCATTTGCGCTTGAGATTTTGGTAAATCCTCTCTAGACAATCTCCCTACAATTAATTTCTGAACTGTGGATAGACCCACTGGCATCATTGCAGCTGCATGTTCATCTCCACCTACTGTAACTCCCGACATTATTTCCATCTGAGCAGGCGCTCCAGCGTAATGGCACGAACGTCCGTTCACATGAACCACGGTCACAGAATGACTTGCAATCAAAACATCAAGATGATGGCGCAAAGTCCCATTTGCCGCATTTAGTTCACGCTGTAATTCACGATATGGAAGACCTGGTTTTCGTTCTAAGAGACTGAGGATTCTAGTTCTCAAAGGATGCTCCCAACTATCACTTGCAGAACTAATTGTTCCACTAGTTGCGAATCCGTTCATGGACCCAAAACCCACCAAACCACCAGCAATTCCCAGCAATCCGCCAAGGACCCATGGGTGCCTTCTGTGCCACTGTTGGAGTAGGGGCATGACTCACTATAGTCATTGAACCATCTTCAAAGCATTGGTTCGATGTTCATACATTTGCTTCAACAGCACCATTTCGGATTTTCATATAAGCCACCAATGGGCCTAGTAATCGGCCACACACCATTCCATGTTCTGTTAATCGATATGAAACTCTCACTGGCGGGCCATCTACAACTCGTCGTTCAACCAAACCTGATTCTGTGCATGATCTGAGTTTGTCTGACAGAGTTCGACTACTAATTCCATTTAGTAGATGTCTCAATTCATTGAATCTGCGTTCGCCAGCGACATAAAGAGCAGCCAGAATTTCAATGGTCCATCTTGAACCAAACACCTCCAACGCTTCAACACCAGCTTGTACTTCCCATGCAACATCATGAGTTTCGTTATCAGAATATGACTCCAATGAATTACGAATTTTAGTCCCCATCTCACGAACAGTTTTAATTGATCTTTCGATGTCTTCCAAATCGCCTTTGCTTACTTTCATTGGTGGCTCGACCATGGTGTTCCTAAAACAACTTAGTGTATTAATTGCACCCTAGTAGTTTCACGAATACTCATACTTTGATATAGGTCCGGGTACTAGTATAATAT
>MDTC01155023.1_pt1 | contig 12496 bp, 6 predicted proteins | sample 811181 | NCBI WGS metagenome assembly MDTC01 (sample SAMN05326644, study PRJNA326480) | marine metagenome | isolation source: seawater | place: Pacific Ocean: North | collected 2011 | reverse complement strand
TGTCATGTAGAACATGTAATCTCCTGCAAGGACACCGTTTGTAGCCTTTAGATCCCATGAGTGAGTAAGACTTCCGTCAATAGGGAGAACACATGCTAACGTTCCATCATCTAAGCAACCAAGTGTTGTTGGCTTACCTAGTGTAATATCCACCGATTCAACATTGAAAATAACTTGTTCAATGTTGTTTGATTCACTCAATTCATTGTCGTTGTACCAGTTGGTTCCTATTGTAGTGTTGTCGAAGATTGTTTCAGCACGAATCATGTAAACACCGGAGAAGAACTCATGGCTTGCGAGTGTTGTGGTATCAACTTCTTCAGCGTCAACATTAGTGCGAGTTGTTGTGTAACTTGCATCCTCATAGAATGTAAATTCTTGGAGGGTGATGTTGTTGAACGCTACACCCTTGAATCCGTCGTTGATTCCGTTCCTTCCGTCATCATCACTCTGGAACTCAAAGTTAATGTCAACTGATGAGCCTGAGAGCGACATACATTCTCTGAACCATTGTGAACTATCTGCTGCAGTATTGTTCAGGACATACAAATGAGTCAGGTCAATGCTGCGGCTTAGAACAAGATCGTCCGAGTTGAAGAAGACGTTGTAGTTGCCAGAAGATCCATCGGTTGAAGCCAAGTCCCCTACAAAGTCAATTTCTGCTTGATTGATTGATTCAGAAGCATTCGTGAACCCATCGTCGTTGTCGTCGTTTCGGCAGGTTCCGTCTTCGTCATAATCATTCCATTGCCCAAGTAGGATAGCTGAGTAAGAATCGCTTCCCTTAGTGTAATCGAAGTTGATTGATGCGTAATCGTTGACATCAACAATTGTTGTTCCATCAACATCGATTCCATAGAATGTGTCTGCATAATACTCGAAGTTGAGGGATACGAAGTCACCAGACATCGAAGTAAGGTCGACACCAGGTACTGTGAGTGTTTCATTCTCCCAAAGGTCGCCGTAGCCATTTACTGCTGTGTCACATGGGTGACCAAACCAGTATGCATTATTATTGAAGATCGTATCAGAACAAGCCAATTCGTTGTAAATAGCACCTTGCGGGTTTCCATCGTCGCTGTAGACATATCCATCTGATCCTCCTTCAAAGGATTCCTGGCAAATCACTGCAGGAGCGCTACAAAGAACATCAGAAGGTGTAGCTGAAAAGACAGTCGCCTTAATGTCGTAATCTACGAGGGTATTTCCGTAGTTGTTGGTTGTAACATCAATATCGAAGATACCTTCAGCGTACAAGCCACCAGGATTGAAGTAATCGATTCCTTCGACCGTAGGGTCGTAAAGATTGAATGGTTGAACATACGTAATTATGTCATCATTGACGCTTTGCTCATCCCAAGCGTGATTGCTAAGCGTGGCAGATATTCGGTAAATTGTATCATTCATTAGATAAGCAGAGATCGATGCAGTTTCAGTCTCACCCGGACCAAGGTTGACGAGGTTGAGATTGGATTGTAGAGTTTGTGGGTTTGGCAAGTAAGCGGTATTCTGCTTGTAAATAGTAACGTTATCGATAGCATATCCATCTCTTCCAGTCCACAATGATTCGTTATCATCAGCAATTGATCCTTCAAATCCTGAGCGCAGTCGGAATCTGATGTCGACTGTTTCTCCAGCCCATGGTGAGAGATCGAATTCGCCAACTCCATCTTGAGTAAAGTTACCCCATCCATAGTAAGTGCCAAAAGAACCAACTCCGTAGTACAACAGATTCTCTGCTGCTCCACCTGCATTCAAAGTTCGCAAACGATCTAAATCATAGCCACCCCACATCGATACTCCGGAGAGACATTGCCCTCCAACTTGTGCAGATGTTGGGCAAGCGATAGTGGACCAACCGGTTTCACTTGAGCCGACCTCAACCATTGCTACGTCGTCCCATAGATCACCAATGAGGAATTGATCAGGTTGGCCATCGCCGTCTGTATCAACACCGGAGCCGAGAGCACCGAAACCAAGATGGCGGAACAATTCTACGCTGAGGAAAGCGCGATCAGACCCTGTCAAATCAACGTCTTCGAGTGTTAGAGCATCGTCCCAATGTCGACCGTATCCTGACCATTCATCGCCGCTGCTGTTAGTTTTGTACTCACCAGCCCACATGAAGTCAGTTGGGTTGATGTAGTTCGCTGAAACGTTAGGGTCGTTGTTCCCATCTGTAGCTCCTCTCGATTGATTTGATTCGAGGTGCCACATTGAAGCTTGATCCACGTATTCATTGAATGCCCAGTTGCATCCTGATCCACATCCAGTTGTATCTGCTGCTGTATCGAAGTCATGCGCAAACACTGTTGTGTTGGATGAATTTGCTTCATCGACAACCTTCAGTTCAACATCAAGTGTTGCAGATTGAGTTAATGTGTCCATTCCAGTGTTTGTTACGGTGACATTGATATCTCGGTTTCCTTCACCAACAACTCCAAAGAATCGATCAACTGGAGAAAGGTCAATGTCGGTTACTGCAATATCTTTGTTATCCATTTCAACGACGGTAACATAATCATACTGGCCATCCCATCCAAGATTGTCAATCCAACTTCCAAAGTCGTAAGAAGAGTGCCCTACAACGATATCAGGAGCTGAACTTGCAGTTCCTGCAAGTTGCCCGACGACAGCGATATTCGGTCTGCGGCCTGCTTCGTAGGAAAGAGGCGACACGTGCCCGCCGCTTCCATCAGAGAGCGTAACTTGTACTGTTGTAGGGAAGTTAAGCCAGAAGGAAGAGGTTGAACCACCTGCTGAGTCAGAAGTGTTTTGTTGGTACGCAACAGTTGGGTTGACGAAATCGGGTTCACCGTCTCCGTTAACGTCTGCTACTGTCACATCATAGGAGATGTAAGGGCCGAAGTAGGCAAGTGAACATTCTGGAGAACATGAAGACCATGTTCCGACTGCTGAAGAGGTTCGGTATGTGATGTTCTCAAGATTTCCTTGAGTCATTGCTACTGTGTCTATAACGCCATCGTCATCAATATCTGCGATATCGAACTCTCCGAATGTATTTGCCATATTGACAACGTGAGATCCTGCTTGAGGAGTCGTCGAGAAGGTGTATGTTGTTGGGAAAAGGTTTGTTTGACAGTTAAACTCGATGACGGTCACGTTGTCATCATTTCCAGGATTTGTTGTTTGGCCTGATGCATAATCAACACCTTCGCTTCGAAGGAGCCAAATGTCATCGTCATAGCATTGGCTGCCGAGCCCTTGTTGCCCTTCACCCCAGTCGCCGACTTCTAGGCTTCTGTATGCGTTGGATGAGGCTGTACCAAGTGCAGTGACCATTGGCGTTGTACTTTGAGAGATTGGTCCCATGTAGGTGACAACCCTTTGGTTTGAGATATCGTTAAGGAGGTCAAGGATGACGACGTCATCATTTCCGTCGTCGTTTATGTCCCCTACTGCAAGATCCCATGCGTAGAAGTGAGTGAATCTCTGACCGATGGTGAACGAGTCTACCCCGCAACCATCATTTTCCAGAATGGTTAGGTTTCCTGGCTCTCCAGCCGGCGCCCCGTTCGCATCTCTCTTGAACGGATTATTTCGTTGGAAAATTGCAATATCAGGTGCAGAATCCCCAGTAAACTCTCCGACTTCAAGGAATTGTACATTCGAGAATTCGTCCCATTCTGCGTTTCGAGATGTGTTCTTCGAAACCCACACGTCATATCGGTCGGTGAAATCTCCAGATCCGTCATTAGTCAGAACAGAAATTGTGTGTGTGCCATCTGTTGCGATGGCCATATCGTTGAATCCATCACAGTTGAAATCAGCAATACCGATGTCAATCGGGTCACGATTTGTAGTATAGTTTCGGGCAGCAGAAGCACTTGCATTTGTAGCAAAGGCAGCAGTTGTCGAAATGACCATTATGAATACGAGAAATACGCTTCGAAGTTTTGCCCCGATTTGGTTTGTCTTAGTTTGCATCAATATCACTCTTCTAAGCCAGCAATACTTCCACTATAACCCCTTTGATGTCCCGCTTCGCTATTTAGAGCGCAAATGTGCACAAATAGAGGTTTTTTATTTCTTAACTGAGCCAGCGGGGAGAAGGCCCCCACCCAACGGCATTTCCACCGTGAATTTTGACGAGTTTTCCAGCAGCAAATAACGATTCCAACCAGACAGTTAATTCGACTCCAGTTCGACTTCCAAGTTTAGAACTCGCAACTTCTTCGATCACTTCTGTGGCAAGAGCTGTCCTAGCACCATCTCTTACAACGAGCCGCATCAACTCGCGAAGCCATGCTTCCGCCATGGGGTCGACGCTCATTTGTCCTTGTATGGGGCGAGGTTTTTCGAGTTCTGAAAACATCTCAATAAGTTCAATGACATCGTTTTCGCCCGGGGGTTCAAGACCAATTTTTGCTAATTCGGCCTCGATGTTTAGTGCTCCAATAGGACGACGGACTGTGGGGATTCGCCCCGGATCAGGAGTTGGCCCCATGTCCAATGGCGCCTCCGATTCAGGTTCGCCATTGTCTTCTTGATTCGGAGATCTTGACATAAGAGACTGAGTAAATGCGCCGCCAAGAGGCATTGTCAGACCTACATCCGAGAGGCCAAGTTCATCGACAATTTTAGCGACCCATTCCTTTTGACCCTCAATTGTAACGTTAACATCTGTTTCCTCTGAACGGAAAACAAATCGTACATCACCTGAGGCCATAGATTTTCACTCCTTCTCTCTCATTTCAATATATCGACGAAATCAGGAAGCGAGTTGTCGAAGAACGGTATGGAGAATCCCACCATTGCGGTAGTATTCGACTTCAACTGGTGTGTCAAGACGAACTGAAACTTTGAACTCCTTGCTTGAACCATTAGGATGGTTCGCTGTAACTGTGAGCGACTGTAAAGGTTGGACCTCGTCCGTTACAGGAATGCTAAACATCTCTGTCCCGTCGAGATCAAGTGTCTCATGAGATTCTCCTTCTGCAAATGTCAGCGGCAATACGCCCATCCCAACAAGATTCGAACGATGAATTCGTTCAAACGAGGTGGCAATGACTGCTTTTACACCCAGCAAATATGTTCCTTTCGCAGCCCAATCACGGGAAGAACCTGTCCCGTATTGTGAACCAGCTAGCACAACCATTGGAGCATCGCTGTTCATTGCTGCATCGTAAACTGAAGAGACCTCACCACTCACGTGGTCAAAGGCAAATCCACCTTCAGTCCCTGGCGCCATTTGGTTGCGAATTCGGACATTGGCAAAGGTACCACGCATCATAATTTCGTGGTTACCTCGGCGACTTCCAAACGAATTGAATTCTCCTTGTTCAACACCTCTCTCGGTCAACCAACGTCCAGCAGGCCCTTCCGCAGGGAATGCTCCTGCAGGAGAAATGTGATCTGTTGTTATCGAATCTCCAAGTTTGAGAAGAACCTTTGCTGAGTGAATTGGTTGAATCGGCTCAGCTTCTGGAGACAGATCTTGGAAGAAAGACGGGAGGCGGATATATGTGGAAGAATCTTCCCAAGGATAGAGAGGACTTGCTTCAGAAGGAATGGAATCCCATCGAGGTTCATTCATTGCATCAGAATATCGTTGTTTGAACATCTCGGGTGTAATCACCGACCGTGCCTCTGCAATTTCTTCATTGCTTGGCCAAATATCTGAAAGCATAACAGCTACTCCATCTTTTGAAACGCCAAGAGGCTCTTGGGTTAGATCAATCTCGAGTGAACCTGCGATGGCATAAGCAACAACGAGAGGAGGTGAAGCCAGATAAGAGGCCTTGACCTTACCATGTACACGGCCTTCGAAATTTCGATTTCCTGAAATGACGCTTCCTACGATGAGATTTTCTGCATCGATTGCCGCTTCGATTTCCTCCGGCAATGGTCCTGAGTTTCCAATACACGTTGTGCATCCGTAACCAACATTATGGAATCCGAGTGCATTCAAATCTTCTTGTAAACCAGTTGCCTCGTAATATTCAGTTACAACTCTGCTCCCTGGAGCCAGTGATGTCTTGACCCAGGGTTTGACATTCAAACCAAGATTTCGAGCTTTTCGAGCGATAAGTCCTGCGGCGAGCATGACATCTGGATTCGAAGTATTTGTGCATGAGGTGATAGCGGCAATGACAACATCACCATGATTGAGATCGTACATCTCGCCATCTCGCTCCACAATGGCACCACGGTTCAAATCGGATGGTTCCAAACCATGCCCTTGATGCCCGACCTCGTGTGTCAAGGAATGGACAAAATGCGATTTCATGCTCTTCAAATCAACACGGTCTTGAGGTCTCTTTGGCCCTGCAAGAGCTGGTTCAACGGTGGAGAGATCGAGTTCGATAACTGCAGTGTACGATTTTTCTGCATCGGCGGAATTGTACCATAGTCCCTGCGCTTTTGCAAAGGACTCAACGCCTTGAACGGCTTCTTCGTCGCGACCAGTAAGGCGGAGGTATTCCATCGTACGCTCATCAACGGGGAAGAATCCACACGTTGCCCCATATTCTGGAGCCATGTTGGCAATTGTTGCCCGGTCAGCAAGAGAAAGAGCGACCATTCCTTCTCCAAAGAATTCAACAAATTTTCCTACGACGCCGTGTTCACGGAGGATTTCAACAATTCGAAGAGTCATATCTGTTGCAGTGACGCCATTGTTGAGAGAGCCGATAAGTCGGACACCAACGACGTCTGGAGAAAGCATGTAAATTGGTTGGCCAAGCATGACCGCTTCTGCCTCAATTCCACCAACACCCCAGCCAAGGACACCCAGTCCGTTCACCATCGTCGTGTGTGAATCGGTTCCAACCAGAGTATCGGCAAGCCAGACGTTGTCTTCTTGTCGAGCAACGCTGGCTAGGAATTCGAGGTTGACTTGGTGAACGATTCCTCTTGAAGGAGGTACTGCTTGGAAGTTGTTCAGCGATTGTTGCCCCCACTTAAGGAACGTATAACGCTCCATGTTTCGATGGTATTCAATATCCAAATTGAGGCCTAGTGCGTTGGAGTGGGAGCCTGAAACATCGACTTGAACTGAATGGTCAATAACCAAATCAACTGGAACTTGTGGATTGACCTTTTCTGGATCCCCTCCCATTTGCACCATTGCATCACGGAGTGCTGCTAAATCAACAACAGCAGGAACGCCTGTGAAATCTTGAAGGATGACTCGGGAAGGGCGGAATGGAATCTCTCCACGTTCGCTGTTGGCTTGCCAACCTGCAATCGCTTTCACATCTTCTTCGCGGATGAGGAAACCATCGCAGTTGCGAAGGGCTCCTTCCAACAAGACTCGTATCGAATACGGGAGGTGCGTTGTTGTTATCCCTGATTCATCGAGAGCATCCAGTGCAAAATATGCGCCACCAATGCCAAGTTCTCGCTTTGCATTGAAGGGGTCTGAATCGCTCATGATTCAGGGGAATAGCGCCCCCCTAATCAAGCGAACTGTTTGCTGGTTTGGATGGTTCACCAGAATTTGTACCATGGGTCAACTTCTTCAGTTCCAAGGAATTCAGCGGATTCGACGACTACATCGTAAACAGGTTTGTCCCCTTGACCTGTTTGCACTCCACTGATTGAGGTTACATGATCACAGCCAGAGGTAATGTTGCCGAATACGGTATGGACGCCATCAAGCCAGGTTGGAGTGCTGTCGCTAGGGATGAGGAAGAATTGGCTACCTCCTGTGTGTGAGGCGCTTGTCTTCGCCATTGAGATTGAACACGGAGTGTGGATTAACCCGTTATCTGCCTCGTCTCCAATGGTCCATTGAGTCGAAGGACAATCGGAAGAACTTGGCTTTGCATCCCCGTTACAGTACCCGTCCCAAATGATGGCATGGCCGCCAGTGCCATCGCCGTTTGTGAAATCGCCACCTTGAATCATGAAGTCATCAATCACTCTGTGAAACTTTGTCCCGTCGTACTTGCCTTGGCTAACGAGTTGTTTGAAATTTTCAGCATGAACGGGCGCGTCGTCAGGATAGAGTTCTATAACGACAACTCCTTCTTTGTCAACTCCACCTTCTGACCATGAAAGATTGAATTCGATGGTATCCGTTGTTGTTGATTCTGAATTCGCAACCGTAATGATAGCAAGAACGACGATGAAGGCTCCGAAGATGGCTACGATTCCAGCTATCGTCGGTCCTCCGTTATTGAATAACTTAGGGATGAGCGTCTCGCTGATGCGCTTGTCTTGCATTTCGTTACGAAGTTTGTTGTAGAGAGCACTTGTCTTCTTGTCTTTTGGATTTTTCTTGTTCGCTTCACGTAAGAACATGGCCGCTTTTCGATAGTCAGATCTTGAATCATTTGATTTAGCAATATTCCAAAGAGCTTCTCCTACGAGTCTACCTGTCATTGCATCGCTTGCCTGAGGGTCTGCAAGGCGGAGCGTTTGAAGTGCTCCCTCGTTTTTTCCCTTGGTAATTTCCTTGGCTGCTTTTTCCCATGCTTCGGCTAATGCTTCGTCCGCCATAGGAGAGCCGAATCGATTCCTTGTTTTGACCTTCACGGCTGGACATTCTTGAGGTTATTGCGGCAACATGTTGAAGTGATGAAAGCGATGGGGACAGAATAAGAGGGCGGCGTCGGCTCAAGACGTGTGCCCTTGGGGAGATAAAAGAGATGGATACCATCGTTAACGACTTCACCATCAACATTGCCACTGCAAATGGTACAGGCTCTCAATCTGCAAACCTCATTCTTCTTCAATCTCTCTTTGACATGGGAGTTCCAGTCTCTGGAAAGAATCTCTTTCCTTCAAACATCTCAGGACTTCCAACATGGTACATCGTTCGCCTGTCGGAACAAGGCTACCAAGCGCCAGGTGACCGCACCCACATCCAAGTTCTTGTTAACAAAGCAACTTGGAATGAAGACCTCGCAGCACTTGAACCGGGTTCTGTTGTCATTTGGAACACGGATTCGAAAATGCCAATGGAGAGAACAGACGTCTTTTCTTACCCTGTCCCCATGACTAAACTTGCTCGAAGCCTAAGCCCAAAATTGGCCAAACTTGTAACAAACATCGTCTATGTAGGCGTGCTCGCTGAGATTCTTGGGATTACAGATGATGCTCTGCACAAGGCTGTTGCCGGCCAATTCAAAGGAAAAGAATCCGCAATCGAACTCAATAAAACAGCCCTAGAACTTGGACGAAATCACGCAAAAGAGAACTTTACAAAAGAAGATCCGTATGCTGTTGAACAACGAGAAATAGAGCAAGATCGGTTCTTCTTCGAAGGAAATGAAGCTGTCGCACTTGGTTGTATCTTCGGTGGTGTTCAACTCCTAGCATGGTACCCAATTACACCTTCATCCAGCGTCGCTGAAGGCATCATAGGGTGGATTCCGCGACTAAGAACCAATGATGAGGGGGAGGCAAATTGTGCAGTTATTCAGGCAGAAGATGAACTCGCAGCAGCAGGGATGATTATCGGAGCTGGATGGGCGGGTGGACGAGGAATGACAGCAACCTCTGGACCAGGAATCTCACTCATGCAAGAATTCATCGGACTGGCTTATTTCGCAGAAGTTCCGTGTGTGTTCTGGGATGTAAACAGAGTAGGACCTTCGACAGGACTTCCTACTCGAACCCAACAATCAGATTTAGCCATGCTTTACGAAGGCAGTCATGGTGATACGCAACACATTGTCATTATGCCAGGTACTGTCGAAGAATGCTTTGAATTTGGCTGGAGAGCGTTTGATATTACAGAGCGATACCAAACTCCTGTGTTTGGACTTTCTGACCTTGACCTTGGCATGAATCGCTGGGCTTGTGAAGGGTTTACTTACCCTGACAAACCAATGGACCGTGGCAAGACAATTCGAGAAAAGGATGTCTTTGAAGCAATGGAAAACTTCGGCCGATATAGAGACCTCGATGGAGACGGAATCCCATACAGAACACTTCCTGGGAGCGGAATGGCTCCTATTCTCTACCGTGGAACTGGCCACAACCCAGATGGAGTTTACTCGGAAAAGCCCGATGATTATTTCAACCTCATGACTCGATTGAAGGATAAAATCAATGGAGCACGTGATGAACTTCCTGCTCCAATTCTGCGTGAAGAAGAAGAAGGCGAAATCGGTGTTATTTATTTCGGAAGCATGGAGAATACAATCCAAGAGATTGATGACATGCTCGAAGAAACTGGAATAAAGGTAAGCCAGTGTCGTGTACGATCGCTCCCTCTTCACAGTGACGTCGAAGCATTCATCCGACGACACAAAACAACAATCGTCCTTGAGATTAATAGAGACGGCCAACTTTGGGGAATCCTTCGAAGAGAATTGCCAAATGACATCGTCGGTCAAGTTCATTCCGTGGCCTACTCCGATGGTATGCCTCCGCGTGCTCGTATTTATGCCGATAAAATTCTTGAAACTATCAAGGAGGCGAGTCAATGAAAGAGAGACCTGCACGTGCTGTTAAATTGAATGTCATCAATGAGCCTAAAGAGAATTACAAAGGCGGACCATCTTCTCTTTGCCCGGGCTGCGGTCATGACCAAATCTCAAATGTCATTATCAGTGCAGCATGGGAAAATGGAATCCAACCTCATCGAATTGCAAAGATGTCTGGAATTGGATGTTCCTCAAAGACCCCTGCCTACTATCTCGGGCAATCTCATGGATTTAACACGGTTCATGGAAGAATGCCATCGGTAACAACTGGTGCTTATGCAATCAACAAAGATTTGCTTTACCTTGGCGTATCGGGAGACGGAGATTCTGCTTCAATAGGCATTGGACAACTCATCCACGCTATTCGACGAAACATGGACATGGTCTATATTGTCGAAAACAACGGGGTATATGGCCTTACAAAAGGACAATATTCCGCTACAGCAGACATCGGTTCGAAGAAGAAGAAAGGAAAGGCAAACGAAACCCAACCAATCGACTTGTGCGCTCTTGCAATTAATCTTGGATGTACGTTTGTGGCACGTTCGTTCTCTGGTTCAAAAAAGCAATTGACTTCTATCATCAAGGCTGCAATGTCTCACAAAGGATTCGCCTTAATCGACGTTATTTCACCCTGTGTCACCTTCAACAACAATGACGAATCAATGCGTTCGTATGGGTATGTCAAAGACAATGAAGTCACACTTCACATGGCAGATTACATCCCTCACTTCGAACCTGTTGCAGAAGTTGAAGTTCCGGAAGGACACTTCACCGATATTACACTTCACGATGGGTCCACCATCCGACTTGAAACAATCTCGGATTCACACGATCCTAGCGACTCTATGGCTGCGCTGACGGCTTTACATCAAGCCGAGATGGATAAGAAGCACGTCACGGGACTGCTTTACTTCGATTCGAGCAAACCATCCCTTGCAGAAGACCTAGGTCTCGTATCAACACCTCTTCTCGATGTCGATGAATCTGAACTTCGGCCTTCTGAAGAGATTCTTAAGCAAATGAATTCCGAATTCCTTGGCCAATGAAGAAACAAATGAATCTCCAAATTAGGAGAAAATGGAAGTGAACCTGTGGAACAGACAATGCTTCTAATCCTCATTTTTGGAGGCGCTGCTTCCTTTTTTGCTGCTTTGTTCTTGTTGAACCGAGCCAAAAAGAAGCGTGAATTGAAGAAACGTCAGAAACTTCACAATGCGAGTCGAGCACCCCTCTCCAGTATGCGTGCTTCTCGAAAAGGATCGGGACATGATCGACGGCATGTTGTATCACGATCGTTACAACTTGACCAACTTAGTGACCAGGCTCGTGATGCATATGAACAGAGACAAAGACGTCGCGTCGATCAATTCTCAGATTTGCAGCTTGTCATGGATGAAATTTTCATTCCTGAGCGAGATGCTCTCGAAACAGAGGATGAAGAAAGTGAGGATGATGAAGAAGATCGAACTACTTGGATTGAACAAAATGAAGACAATCTCAACGCTCACGCCAACCTTGTAGCCGAAGAAGAAGTAGGCACGGGAATCTCAGTCCGAATGAGTCAAGAGGAAGATTTGGAACTCATGGAACGTCTTGCACGAGAGGGTGGGAAGTCAGGTGTTGTTCAAATCAGCCTTGCTTGGGACGATTATAATGATCTCGACATGCACGTCTTTTGTCCTTCTGGAGAACGTATTTACTTCAACAATAGAAAGAGTGCTTGTGGCGGAGAACTCGACGTTGATATGAATGTACGTCCAAAATCAAAGAAGCCTATCGAAAACGTTGTCTGGACTGATTTTGCTCCTGATGGCGAATACAAGATTGGTGTTCATTTCTACAGGCATCATAGAAAAAGAAGAACGAAGAAAATGTGCAAATTCAGGCTCCGTGTCGTAACCTATGGGCAAACTAAGGAATATTCTGGTGAATTGACATCAGGAGATCCTATGTCGATGATTACATCTTTCCTGTTGGTAAAACCTGACGAAGAGGAATGATGGTAGTCCCTCCCGGATTTGAACCGGGGTCGGAGGAACCAGAATCCTCCATGATGGACCGCTACACTAAGGGACTATGATTCGCCCACTTTG
>MDTC01101460.1_pt1 | contig 12496 bp, 19 predicted proteins | sample 811181 | NCBI WGS metagenome assembly MDTC01 (sample SAMN05326644, study PRJNA326480) | marine metagenome | isolation source: seawater | place: Pacific Ocean: North | collected 2011 | reverse complement strand
CCGTGCACTGAAGAACAACTAATACTAAAATAAAAATACATATATTTTGATTATCATTGCACCATTCCATTAAATCAAATCCCATTTTTATATATATACTAAACAAAAAAAAAACCAGAAAAAATACATTAAAATTCCTTCATTTTCATTTCAAGTGATTCAATTATTTCTTTTTGTAAATTTAATTTTTCTTTTTCTTTTTCTAATTCTTCTTGTAATTTTAATTTCCCTTCTTCACCATTCTTTAAACTTTCAATATATTCAGCATCTAATTTTAATTCTTTTTCTAATTCAATTAATTCATTTTCTTCCTCTTCTTTATCATTAAAAGAATATTTATCTAAAATTGAATATTTTAAATCTTTTTCTAAAAATACCTTTATTTGAGAAATATAACAATCACAATAATAATGTTGCTTCAAAAATTTTAATCCCTTAATATGAAGAATACAAATAATTTCCACTCCTTCATCTAATTTATCAAATTCAATGCATGTCTTTTTTTGATCATATATCTGACATTTGACTTTTTCTTTAATTATCGGGATCTTAAATGAAAATGTTGGTTTTTTTTCTTTTTTAACCGGTTTACAAGATCTCTTATACATATTATCTATTAATTCTAAAGGTATATCTTTACCAAACCAATTTTTATTATTTTTAAATGTTTCATTAACATTTCTATCATCTAAACTCAATAAAAAATCATAAAAACCAAAATCATCATTTATATTTTCCATATCGATATTTGAATTCTTTTTTAATACTTCATTTCCTTCTTTTTTACAAATCATTTTGGGCATTTGTAAATAAAATGGTTCATTATTATAGTTAATTGGTGAATAATAAACAACACCTTGTTTTTCGGGTTTTTGATAATTTATCTTCTTAATATCAACATCAAAATGCTCAACAATACTCATTATATTGAATAATAGAAGAAATCTTCTTAAGTAAAACGCGATTAAATATTTATTTTTTCAAATTTTTGGGAATGAAGTATTTTTATTTTTTCTAATTCTTTATCATTTTCTCTTTTTACTGCTTCAGGAGTAAAATTTATAATTATTTTTGATAAATAATCTAATTTATCATTGTTATTTAATAATATAGAATGGATTTTTCTCCTTTTAAAAGGTGGCATTTTCATTAAAACTAAATCATCGTATTCTATAAATTTTAAATCATCTATATTAGATGCACCCAATTCAATAAATGAACTATAAAAATCTTCACAATCTACACTTTCTAAAAACTTATAAATAGGATTATTTAATGGTGTATCTATTATATTCTTTATATTTTCATATTCAAAATATAATGTAATACAAGATTCATTTTCCCATATTTCCATTAATAATCCCTTTGATTTAGAATATCCTAATTCCTTACAATTGATATCATTTATTTTATAAATGATCATATTTTTTATTAATTTATGATGATTAGAAGCAATCGTATTATTAATTACATCTTTAATACACATCATATCATTTTTATTTTGAAAAATTATTCCTAATGATCCATCCCCCTTAAAAGTTATCTTTTTCCTACTTAAGATTTGATTATTATTTTTATTGATCTCGGTATTATCTATTCCATTTTCACCTTTCCCTATATACATTTTTTTCCTTATATTCTTTTTATATAATTGACTATCACTTGGTGATTTTTTTAAAAAATTAAATTTCTTATTGGTTTTGTTTTCCATTATTAATTATCTTTATTTATATTTTATATTTTATATCTATATTTAATGGGTCGTTTAAAAGATATTATTGATAGACTATGCTTTGATAGGATAAAAAATGATAAAATAATAGAAAGAGATGTTAATGAATACAATGTTGATAAAAAATTAATCGGATATGAATGTATTATCTGTTTAGAAGGATTTAATGAAGGAGATACTGTATCTTTAATTAGATGTGGTCATATGTATCATACACAATGTCTTTATACATGGTTTAATAAGAAAAAATCATGTCCCTTATGTTGTGAAGAATTAATTATTGATTAATTATATTTTAAACCATATGAATAATTTTACATTTCCATTTCATATAAAATTTATCATTCATTCTCCATACTTTATCTACATAAATATCACATTCCATTTTTTGAAATTTCCTTATAGTAAATATATTTACTGCTGATGAAAAATCTGCATATAAATCAGTCATAAATTTATTATAATGAAAGGGTAATTTTATTTGTAAATTTGGTTCATAAATTTCATTTTTATCATATTGAATTTGTGAAACAAATCTATCAGCATCATCTGAAGTTAATCCTAAATATTTCATACACATAAATTCAGCATTTTGAATAAAATCAAAAAATTGTTTCATGTAAGGATCCTCTTCTAAATTAGTGAATTGTAAATTCATTTGAAAATTATTTACGCTTTTTTTTTGAACTCCAAATAAACATTTCATCGGAGGTGTCGTAACATATAATAATGGATTCTTAAGATAATTAACCTGTATATATCCAAAACATACATGGTCTTTATTCATTTTATCATTTTCACTATATGATTTATCTGATGATTTAGTAATACTCATATCATCACATTGATAAGACTTAAAATTTATTCTATCCGGAGATAATTTATCACTTGTAATATATTTACACTTGATAGACATATTTATAATAATAGTTATCTTTAGTTTTATTTAAATTACTTTCTCTCATCTGAAACAAGTCCCTTTCGTCTAGTTTGATTATTCCAGATATTATGACATGGTGTCCCCACTTGAGGATTCATACATTTATCAGGTACAGGTTTATTTGATCCCCATAAGGCAGATTGTTGTTCTTTTGAACATTGTTGGAAATAATTTCCCATATTATTATTTGCTTCAAATGGATTACATTGAGTTTTATCATTACTTAATGAGATATCGTTTACAAATGAAAAATTTGTTAATTTATTAGGATAATCAGTCATTATATATTATATAAATAATAATAATATTTTTTTTTTATTATATGGGGATTTGTTTTTCAGTGATTCATCCTAAATGTTTATGGTGTGAAAAATCATTAAGTTATAAAGGTCCTATAATATTATATTCGTTCCAAGGGTGTGGTAAATATCATAATAAAACAATGTGTAATATATGTTTATCTGAAAAATTAGGATATACTATTGAAAAATCCGATTATGATATTGATTTATCTACAGGGGATAATAATGATCCCTTAGGAATGAAAATTTATGTTAAGAAAAGATTAAATATCTTAAATAAAGATTAACTTAGATTAATCTTCTAAAGTAAAACCTACGGTAAAGACTTATTTCACATGAAAACCAATAAAACCATTTTTAATATCAACCCAAAAGGGGACTCGATTTCAGAAACTTGTTTTTATCATGTTATGTGAATTAAATGGATATAATCCTAATTTTAATTTGTTTCACCATTTCATACCCTAGGGGTGTATGGTTGTGATCACCATCGAATAGGAAACTAATAAAAAATCTTAATTATCCTATTCACTTTAAATTTTAAATTAATTTTAGTTATTAAACGTAAATATTTTTTTAATCATATATAATTCATATTCTGGATTTACTTCTTCTGGATTTACCTCTTCTGGATTTACCTCTTCTGGATTTACCTCTTCTGGATTTACTTCTTTTAGATTTCCTTTTTGATTTATGTCTTTTTGATTTACGTCCTTTTGATTTACCTCTTCTGGATTTTTTTCGTTTACCCCCCCCTCTTCTTGTTCCTGCCTCCATCCGCGATAATTCATCATCGTCATCGTCGTCATCCTCCTCATCCTCTGAAAGTGGTTCTAAGCCTTGAATGCTGTTCACAAATGAACCGCTCCCCTCATCAAAGCATTCTTTGTAGGATGGAAATCCTTCTGCTGTACACATACCTTTCAACCTCATAATATCTTCACTGTTAGGGCGACCTTCTTCCCATCCGTCAAGACTTTTAACCGAAGCATCAAAATTAAATGAAGACATTGTATATATATAAATATAACAAAAAGAGAAAATCAAAGACTAGAAGAAGTAGATAAATGATATCTTTCTAATCTTAATTTATATTCATCTATTTTATATTTTTTACAAGGTGTAAATAAACGATTATTACGTTTATTATATTTTTGAACAAATTGGTCTTTTTCTAAATCATCTAATCCCTGTTCATTTGCTAACTTTTCTAAAGTAATTACATTATTAAGTTCAAGTAAATCCTTAAGGAAATCCATTTTTTTATAATTTTGTAATGAATTTATCAATAAATCAAATTTATAGGGTCTAAGGAAAAAAATTATTGTTGAATACAACCACTACTCTCTTCTTCATCATTCATTAATTCTTTGACGACTTCTTCTTTATCTTTATAATAGTATGCATGAACTAACTTTCCTTCCCTTTCTTTTCTATCTAATTGAACTAATATTTTTTTCAAATAATCCATTTGTTTTTCACCTAATGATTCAGGAAATTCTATTTGTAGATCTATAATTAAATTACCAAATTCTTTATCAGAACCATCACTTAATGATTTATTATCACGTTTAATAGGCATTCCTTTATTAAAAACTTGAAACATTTGATTTGGTCTTACCATATCAGATATCTTAACTTGTAATGGACCATCTAAATGATCTATATATATTTCTACACCAGTTAATGCTTCACATAAAGTTATTTTTTCTTCACTATATAAATCATTATCTTTTCTCTTATATTGTGAATGTTCCAATTCAATAATTTGAATTACTAAATCCTCTGTTAAATTAAGTTCTGGAATATAATTACCACCTTCTTTCACAACAATATTATCACCATTTTTAGAACCTTTCTTGATATTAATGATATATTTAGTTGATTTAGGACCTTTTCTACTCATATGAGATATATGAAATTCTTTTTGTGTTCCATGATATAATTCTTCTAATGTTAATTCTAAATTATATGTCATCTTATTTTGTAAAGGACCAAATGGCATTGATGATAAATCAGAAAAAACAAAAATATTACTATTCATTCCCTCACCTATACCTGAAAAATCAACATTAAAGAGACTCTGAAATAAATCCATAGGATTTATTGGTGTAATATCACCTGAAATTGCTTCATATCCAAAATTATCATACATTCTACGTTTATCTTTATTCATTAAAATTTCATATGCTTCAGAAATATCTTTAAACTTAGATTCTGCATCGTCTGATTTATTTTTATCAGGATGATATTGAAATGCTAATTTCTTATATGATTTTTTTATTTCTGAATCATTTGCCGATCTAGAAATATTTAAGATACTATATAAATCTTTCATTTATTAAATGAAAAATGTAAAATAATTTTAAATTAAACTTGTTTTTTTTTCTATATTATAAATATAATATATAAATGAGTGGTGGTTCAAGTGGTTCAAGTGGTTCAGATCCAGTGTACCAAGCAAAAGATGAAAGAAAGCGCCGGGAAAGAGATGCTGCAAGTTTAGGTTGGATCATTTCTTTGGAAGATGAGGAGAAGCGTCCCAATTCGAAAATATACGTTGATCCAGATCGCCGTTCAAATAAGATTAAAGGGTTACCTATTACCATAAAAACTGATGATTATGATCTATTATCAGATGAAGAGAAAAAAGCACACGGGGGAATAATTCTTGATCCCACCCGTCCTGCATTAAAAAAGAAAAAGAAAAAACATACCAAGAAAAGAAAATCTCCGAAGAAGAGAAAACATAAAAAGAAAAGGAAATCTTCTAAAAAGAGAAAACATACTAAGAAGAGACGTTAAATTATTATTCTTAATCGGATAATTCATGTTTTTTTATTAGTGCTTTTTCTTTTGTAAAATTGGGTTCATATTCTTTTAAGAATTCATTATAATTTTCATCATGTTCACGTAACCATAATTTTACAATATTAAATTCTTTTTTAGGGGCAATAGATATTCCATTAATGTAATCTGTTTTAGTTTTATCATTTAATATATCTTCAATTAAAATACGATTTACAATAAACGTCCATTGTTCTTTTAATGTAGAACTAGGTATCTTAAAAGATACACAACATCCTTCTCTATTATCAGGATCTTCCCATGTAGGAAAGATATCTTCTCTCATTATAAAGAACATACTATTCTGCAAATGAATTTTTTTAATAATATCATTAATTGATTTTAAATCATATAGATTTCTTAATGTATATAAATTTTTATAACTAGATTTAGTCCATTTTTTATCATTTATTGAATGATACCATAAACACCAATTGGTATTAAGTTGATAATTATCCATTATCCTAATTAAATATGATAAAAAATCTTTAAATAAAATAAATAATAAATAATAAATGAGTCAATATAATTTAAATACAGGTGATATTTTATTATTTTGTGGAAATGATTCTTGTATTTCTTCATTAATAAAAAAATTTACAAATAGTGAATTTACTCATGTAGGGATGATTCTAAAAGACCCGAATTTTATTCATCCAACATTAGAAGGATATTATGTTTGGGAATCTGGAAAAGAAGATGAACCTGACCCACAAGATAATAAAAATAAATTCGGAGTTCAAATCACCCCCTTTGAAGAAATATATCAATCATATCAAAAGGATAATGGTAAAATTTATGTAAGGAAAGTAAATCAACCCAATAATATTTTCACATTAGATAAACTTGAAAAAATACATAAAGTTGTTTATGATAAACCATATGATATAGTTCCTAAAGATTGGATCGAAGGTTATTTACAGAAAGATCCAAATCCCCAAAAAACGAATCGTTTTTGGTGTAGTGCATTATTAGGATATATTTATACACAATGCGGTTGTCTTAATGGTGATACAGATTGGAGTATTTTAAGACCATGTGATTTTACTGATAATACTAAATTAAAATTTAATATATCATTATCCAATAATATTAAAATATTATAATTTATATATATTATGAATATTTTTAAAAATATCTTTGTAAAATTATCGTTTATATCTACTATTTATATTGTAACATTAATATTTGTAGCACCTATAATTGATCATATATTCACTACTTTAGACGAAGATAAAAGAATTAAAGAAACAAATATACAAATATTATCTGAAATAATCTTACATGTTATTGTTTTAACGATTGTATGGTATTTTCTTCATAATTCATTAAAATACATGATTGAAAAGACATTAAATATTAAAATTAAAGAAACAACACAATCGGCAATTGATATTATTTCAGCATTAGCATTAATTGGTCTCCAAACTAATTTAATAGATAAACTAAAATATGTTACTATTGAACATCCCTTCAGATTGACTGAATTATATGAATAAATCTATCTCAAATTATTATAAATTACTGTAAAATAATTATCTGATTCAATTTCACCAATAATAGATTCATTTTCTGTTTCATATAAATAATACCACTCAATAGGTATATATGATACTAATCCTGATGTTAAATTTATTTTATGACCGTATTTTTTTATTTCATTATTATCTTTTCCGATAATATTTACCTTATGTTTTGGATTAAATAAATATAGTTTTGATTCTCCAGTAATCTGATGAATCAATAATAAATTATGTTTGTTTTGAGTTAAGGGAATTGCGTTTGATCCCTTTAATAAACTCAGATAATAATTTTTATTACAATGTATTTTAGATGCAAAGGGTTGATAAATTTCTTCAAAGGATGTTGTTAATCTAAATTGTGAACATAAATCTTTATTCTTATAAATATTCATTTGTTCAACCCTTTCATCACTAAAAGTTTCTAATGATAAATATTTATTATTATCATATATAATGTGACCTGGATTATCTTTTATTAATTTATTAAATGATAAATCTCTTAAAGATATATTATTATTACCAAGGTTATGAATTAATAATGGTTTTCTTTCTTTTAATTTTTCAATGATATCTTCATAAGTTACAGATTGTAATTGTTCTAAAATAGCATCATGATTAAAATTATGAATTTCATAAATATGTTTTGCAATCACAATTATTATCGTTATTAAAATTATATAAAATATCATAAAACTATATAAAGGTTTATTATAAATATATAAATATATTAACGTAATGGCACTCACTGGATCTGTAACCCGCTGGTTTAATCGCAAAGGATATGGTTTTATTAATGTAATTAACTCTGATTCTGATCAGGTTGGACAAGATATTTTTGTTCATCTTTCTGGTATTAATGTTTCGAATGATGGATACAAGTCTCTGTATCCAGGTGAATATGTTTCATTTGATTTAGATAAAGCAAATGATGGTCGTTTTACTTGTGTAAATGTCACTGGTGTTCTTGGTGGACCTTTATTAGTTGAACATCCTCAATTCAGATATAAGTATTTCCAAAGGAATCCTCAAAATAGAGATGATAATAGATCCAATGATAATAATTCTACCAATACATCTGAAGATGTGAATGAAACTGTTGAGGTAGAAGATGATGAGAATGATCCTGAGCAAGCATAGACTCTTTATTCAGTATAAATTTGATTATTAATTCATATTTTTATATTAACTTTTAACATATTACTATCATGCCACTTCGTAGTGGTCGAAAGTATCTTAACAAAATCCTTCCTCAAAATCAACAACCTTTCAAGTTGATCCTTATACCTGAAAATGTACCACAAAAAAAAATATATGATGTCTCTATTGATTTTGATAATTCATCAAAACAATGGAGAAAGAATAAAATTCATGTAGGTAATGGATATTTTACTTATAAAAGATATTCTGAAAGAATATTTAATTCATATTAAATCTTATCAATTAATAAATATCCTATAAAATTTATATAAGTTCCCCTTCACAATATCTCTGCTCTGAGATAATACCACCACCTATTTCGTTAAACTGTTTATAATACCCATGATTTACATCATTTTTCATTTCCCATTCAAGTTGTACCCATGATTTTTGTCCTTTATATTGATACCCATTGTATGTTTTTTGAATTCCCTCTTTTTTTCCATTCAAATAATTATTTTCTGCGCAAATCTCACCATTTGATACATATCGTATTTCTTCCCCTTCTTTTTTACCATCCTTGTAACTACATTTACATGATTTATTACCATTTTGGTGATATTGTATTTCTTTTCCTTCTTTTTTACCATCCTTGTAACTTGTTTCAATATGCAATGTTCCATCTCCGTAAAACATTTTATAAAGACTATATTTTTTATTCGCATCTAAAGTGAATGATTCCTGAATATATCTATCACCATTGGAAGTATATCCATAATTCTCTATTTTGGATAATACTATACCTTTCCTAAAGAGAGATTTGTAAATAATATTTTGACTTATGGGAGAATCATTATACATATTACCTTCTCCGTCATAGTACCCATCTTTGAATTCACCCTCATATTTCTTGAGACCGGTTAAAGGACTATATTCAATTCCAGTTCCATGTCGTTTTCCATTCTTAATTCCACCATGATAAATAAGATTACCAACTTCATTATATATCTTATTTTTTTCTTTTAAATCACCTCCCTTAACAGCATCATTGAGTTTTTTTGTTAACAGTTTCACTTGATATTCTAGAATATTAATTTTATCTTCAAGGGGTCCATTTTCTGAAATATGTTTTGGTATTTCAATTTCTAATATGAATGGATAGACTTCATTCTCATATTTAATAGTTACGTTTAATTCATCATTACTTTCAACCTCATAATGTTTAAATATTTCTATATCCTTAATCAAACTATCTTTTAGAATTGATAGAACTCTTTGAAATTCACCTCTAAAAATATAAATATTTGATTTATACCATGGACTATCTTCTTTAATTATTGTTTTATAAGTTAAACCTGATTCAGAATTAAATACAGATATCATAATTTCTTTATTACTGATTAAATCAACTGTGAATTGATATTTCTTATCATCGAATGAAATTTCATCTATCGGTTCTGCTTTTACAACAAATCCCTGACAATTTTCTGGGGCAGGTTCTGGTGAAGGTAGTCCTTGTTCCATATTTTTTATTTGTTTTAATATAAATATTAATAGAAAATCAAATTTTAATCATCATCATCATCATCATCAATTAAACATATATTAATTTCATGTAGTTCTTTCTTTTTCTTTTGTCTTTTTTCTATCTTTTCTTTTGATCCATCCATTTTATATAAATGAATTTCATGATTACTTTTTTTATAATAAGTAATTCTTTTATCACATTGTCTATTAAATACATTTAGATTAGGATGAGTATCCATAAAATCAATCACTAATGGATGAAATTTCCTAGAATCTGCCTTTTCTCTTAAAATTCTCCCAACACTCTGAACAACATCCGATTTAGGAGAGGATAATATAATTGTATTTAATTTAGGAATATCCATCCCCTCACTTGCCATTGAAAATGTCCCTAAGATAATATCTTTCTCTTGTGAATCTCTTAATTCTGATGGTTTCATACCTCCTACATATTGACCTACAATATTCGGATTAATATTTTCTTTAATCCATTTTTCAGTCACATTTAAATATTCTCTGCGATCACCTAATATTAATATTTTTCTCCCTGTTTCATATTCTTTTTTAACAATATTATTAATGAATAAATTTCTTGGAACATGATATGATATATTATTAATCATTCGTGGCATACAGGGTTTGGGTCCATTTTTTGTATATATTTTATCTATTTTTGAATATTGTGGATCATCATCATAATATTCATAAATACGAGTCTCAATATAATCCTTTTGTTTATCTTTTTTTGACGAATAGACCATTGGACCAATATACCATTCAAATACTTTTCTTAATCCATCTTTCCTATCAGGTGTTGCAGATAATCCTAACATATATTTTGATGCGACTTTCGCCATTGATTTTGAAAAGACTTCAGCACCCAAATGATGACATTCATCAAAAATTGCTAAACCAAATGATGAAAATACATCCGGATCATATTCTTTCTGTGATAAACTTTGAACCATTGCTAAAACGATATCTTTATCTTCGATATCAATTGTATTTTGTTGGATTTTACCAATTCTGGCATCAGGTAAAAATTGTTTTATTCTATCTCTCCATTGAGTCATTAAGAAATCTTTATGAACGACAACTATTGTTTTTTTACATAATATAGATATAAGATATAAAGCAAGAACAGTCTTTCCACCACCACATTTTAATGATATTAATCCACCGCCATTTTCAGAACACGCTTCTTTATATAAATTAATAATTGGTTCTTGTTCCTTTCTCAAAGATCCATTAAATTTTAAGTTAATTGGAGAACCTTCATCCATTTTTGATTCTGTTGGTTTACCAAATTTTTCTTGAGCATAGAATCTCGGAATATATAATGAATTTGGGGATTCCATAAATAAACTAAATCTCTTTTCATTTCCATTTCCAAAGTCACCTACAACATATGGATTTACAGTTAAATCTTTTTTTATTTCTTTTAAATCTCTAACAGATAATTCAGATTTCTTAATTTTATAACCATTGCGAGATAATGTAGTTTTTATCATAACACTAATTATTATTTATTAATGTTTATTTAAATGATATTTATCAAATTTTTTATAAATTATATATATAATATGGACGAACCCCGTACTTCTTCTTCCCCACCTTCCCCGACTAAAAAATCTAAGAAATCTCGTAGGAGAAGATAAATTAATTATAAAATAATGATAAATCATACCATAAAGATAAACTACTATTTTTTGAACATAAAATATTATAAATAGATTTTTTATCAATTAGACTTTTTTCAGCGATGTATAATGCCACTATAAAAGGTGATATACTTTTTCCATCATAACATACGATTAATATATTATGATCATCTAAATTATCATGAATAAAATTTATTATTTTGTCTTTATTTTGTCTTAACAGATTGAGATCAGTATCGGAGTTATTATTTGAGAATGGTAATCTAATCTTTTGTATATCAGATTTATCGGGGAAGTCAAATAATTGTGTACAATTTAGAATGATAGTGATTTTATTATCTTCCATAAATTTATTAGAATTTAAAATATCTGTATCAGCAATCCAAATCCCCGATATTAATTCGCAAGTGAACATAAATTTGATTATTTATTTAAAAAAGTTAAAAAATAAAATACTTAAACATAAAACTGAGATAATTTACGATTTATGGAAACTACTTTTGATAAGTTTTTTAATACTCTTGATACTTTAGATTCAAATGATATAGATAAAGATAGAATAGGTTCAAATTGTTGCAGTGATTATAAAAATTATTCAATAGATGAAGGTGTTACTATTTGTAAAATGTGTAATAATACAATAAGTAATATTATTGATTCACCTGAATGGAAATCTTATAGTTCATCAAATGTAAATACAACTAGATGTGGGATGCCTGTAAATGTATTATTACCAAATTCTTCTTTGGGTACAAGTATTTCAGGACAAAAGCGTAATGATAAAATGAATAAAATAAATATGTATCAAAAATGGAATTCTATGCCTT
>MDTC01021007.1_pt1 | contig 12497 bp, 25 predicted proteins | sample 811181 | NCBI WGS metagenome assembly MDTC01 (sample SAMN05326644, study PRJNA326480) | marine metagenome | isolation source: seawater | place: Pacific Ocean: North | collected 2011 | reverse complement strand
CGCAAATGTGTTCGGTACAACCCATACCTAAAACGAGCGGCGCCGGGAGAGACCGGGGTATTGCTATCCTCAAGCATCAAATGAAAATTAAAATACTAGGAGAACTCAATGGCTAAATTGCTTTTTGATGGCTTAGTTGATTTGTTTAGAGGACGATCTGTTCATGCAGACATATTAACATATGCCAAAACAGAATACAAAAAAGACTGGCGACATGAATACAATCGACTTGTGTCCCAATTAGAAACTACTGGAAAATGGAGAACAAAATAAAAATGCTTACACGATTATACAACTGGTTTACAAAACCAAGAATGTCAGAGGTAGAAAACTACCTTGCAAAGTCTACAGACCTTGTAGACCTAGAACGTAGACAAAAAGAATTGCAACGTTCATCTTACAAAATCAAGTATTGGGTATAATATGAAGAAATATATTTGTAAAAAATTCTTTACTTTTGGTTGGGAAGTTCGCACAACCAAAACCAATAAGGCTGATGTAAATCCAAACTTAAAAGGTTGGGTGTAATGATATCTGTCTGGAAATGCATCGAAAAAACTATAATGATTGCTGGATATTCAAGAGCCGCGGCTGAATTGACTAGACAAGGCTATCATGAAGAAGCAAAACGTACAATGATGGAATTAGGAAAATTAAAAAGCGACTTGTAATTTAATTACCAAAGTCCTAATACTCTACCATTTCCTGCTATAATTGCAAAGCAGGTTATGATGTGAAGTATTATCCAAAATGTTCTAAATGCTAGAGCCCTTTTAACATCTTCTTGAGTAATGGGCAAGAACTCTGGTTTGTCATCATCTGTAATACCAATTGGCATTCCTATAGTTCTTGCCCAAAGTTTGAGCCATCTTCTCTGTCCACTCACGAAGCAATTAATCTTTCTAATGTATCTAAAACTGTTTCACTTGTATCTTTTAGTGGATACTCAGTTAATATTGCTTTTTTAATTGTGTTTCTTGTATACTCAAGTGGAAATCTTTCTCCTGTATCTGGATTCATTCCTGTGTTAACTAAAAACACATTACTTTCATGCTGTTCTATATTCTTTATTAGAAGATCACTATATTCTTTTACTGCACGTGGCATGAAAGGTGATCCATAACAAGGACTCAATGTGCGTTGGATTTCTGTTACGCCAGCCTCAGTGCCAGGCATAGTGCTGGTGTATCCAGTTTCAAAAAATCTACGTACTGCATTACCTGTAATTCTACTTATAGCAGGAAATACACCTTCAGCATCCATTGTCAAAAAGAATATATTTTGTGCATGATCAAAGTTGCTACGTTTATGGTAAGCATTTCTTACACAACTTATAGGATAACTTAATCTTGCATTGGCGGCTTTTGGATTTTCTTCTACAAGTGTTTGCCTATCTCTTGCTTCTTCAACTGCTTGAAATATAGTTGGATGTGTAACTGCTGATAAGCCATCACTCTTTGCATAACAACCAGTTTCTATCATTCTTATACCCATATTGGTCCATGCTACTTCGTCATCACTGATTAGTTTGTATTCAGGATCACTGCTTAATGTTGTTTTACCTGTACCTGATAGTCCAAACATTAGGTTTGTAGTTTTACGATATGTAAATGCTCCACAATGCATAGGTAGTATACCAAACTTGGGTAGTTCAAAACTTACAATACCAAACACACCTTTTTTAATTTCGCCAAGAAATGTAGTGCCTGCTATAAGCATAATTTTTCTATCCAAGTGTATATAAATTTTTGGTTCCATTTCTATATCAGTGTTATGCCAAATGGTCCAATCGCCTTCTTGATCTTCGGCAGTCACTTTAAACATATTCCATACGAACTGCCTGTGTCTTTTATCATTACTATGAATAGTAAAATTTGTACCTACAGTTTCAAAATTCATAGGTTCTAAATAGTTTGTTTGTTTTTGTAATAATTCGTAAAAAGTATTAAAATCTTTTTCTTCACCTATTTTATTAAATTTAGGTCTTGATAAATCTAGATGTTCTGTTTGTTTTCCAAAGAAAAATTTATTTTCTGGACTTCTACCCGTTGGATGAGTAGTTATAGATATGTTTGGCATTTATAAGCTTTCTTTATGATACCCCTGCTAATGTTAAATTTTGACAGCCTAAGCAATGAATCGCCATTTTTGATTTTATTAGCAGGGGTTTCGAAATGTACTTTTTGTTTGATAATGTGGGCTATGCCCTTTATTCCTTTGTTTTAAATTTAGTCTATTATTTATATTCCGGCAAGAATTGACTTCATTTTCTTTTTACTCTTACCACGCAATTTCATTGATTTGATATCATCAAGATTAGATGTATCATCACCAACAATTACCATAGCAATCATGCCCATTGTGGCATGAGGTGTGCATTGATACAAATATACACCTGGTGTGTCAAAAGTAATTGCAACTTCTTTGTTGTTTTTACTTTTCTTTGGCAATTCCCAACCTTCAGGACCTGCAATAAAATGGACATTGTGTCCTTTTGATGTAGGCATCCAAGTAATAGTGTCTCCTACGTCAATGCGTGTGATATCTTCGCTATAAGCCATTTTAGCTCCGTCATCACGTTTATTAAGCATTTCAACTGTAGTATTGTCAGCAAGAGCTTGCCCTGCATAAAACACACTACCAAAAGCAATACTTAAAATTGATACATAATTTTTAAACATTGTATTCTCCTTTAAAATTGTTATCTTGTAGTATTTGATCGGCAAAAAATTTATGGGTGTTCACTCCCCAATGTGCATTATCTGATGCTTTGTCAACTTCTATATTTTGTTCGTTCATTCTATCTATAAAAATATTAAGGTGTCCACTGAAATTAAATTTCACCCAAGGCGGATTAGCCCAGCCATAAACACCAGAGTCTACTGTATAATGATAAATTTTATCTATGTTTGGTTTTTCTAATAACACCCGATGAGTATGATCCATAATATACAATTGATCAGTCCTAAGATCTTTATCATTAGAACAGCTAATATATTTAGACCAAAGTGTGTTTGTATGCCACCTTTTTTGAATGTCACCTATTCCCCAAAATCCTACGTGTTTTGCTTCACCATTCTTTAATAGTATCATACTTCTTTCTAAAAAAGTCCAAACAAAAACAACTATATCTCCAGGTTTATAATCTACTTGAAGTGCTTTGAACCTAGCATATTTGTTACTACTACCAGGCCATGAAAGATTTACACATTCACGTCCAACCGCATCACTTACCAATTGTGGAAATGCATACTTGCTAGGTTGTTCACCACGTTCATAGACAACACGAGGACAATCTGGTAAAGAATGGCCAAACGTATGACTACAACCAAACCATATCAGTCGTCTCTTTTGTTGTATATTACTGCATCGTTCCATTTTACCCAAATATATAATCCTATAAAAATTAACCAAGCCCAGTTCAGATAGTTCCAACTATCAAACATTGCAATCCAAAAATCCCAATGCATAGGGTGCATACTACTATAATCTGTGCCTGTGTAATAGTAATGTTTGTCCATTATAACGCCCTCTTTTCATGTTGTCAACCATATAAGCCAGGTATAAACAACCATAATATCCAATTAACAAATAAAGTTCCACCAAGTGTAATTGCCATCATTAGAAATAGAAGTAAACCTTCTGGTGGATGTTCATCTTTATCATCTTTCATCTTTTATCACAGTATATATTGTTAGGACACATAGTATGTTCACCTACCGTTACTCTATCATATACATCTGACTTAGGATGTTTGTATACACATTGATATCCATCTTCTAATTCAGGGTGTGGTATAACCTTAACAATTCTACACATCATCTTTCTTTCATTTAATTCACCATATATTTTACCTTTACCTGTAGGAACTTTTTTTGGATCTGGTATTTCAGGTGTAGGGTTGCAACCTGTAGCCAACCACATTATCAATATAAAAACCAGCCACCATAAAAGACGAATAAAAAAATCAAAAGTCATATTCTATTCCGTTTATTGAGTATGTTTTTCCGTTAAAACCTTTGTCCATTTTTTCTTTATCAGTTAAAGATTCTGCATCTTTTCTAACTCTATGATTAAATTTTGGTGGCGGCTTTTTTTGGTCTTGATCAACTTTTTTAAATAATTTTTTAAGTGCTTTCAATTTATGTCCAAGGCCTTCCTTCTACTAAGCCACCAGTGTTTGCATTGTCAACAAGAGTGTTTGTGTCGTTGTTACTTGCTGTATACCATGTAGGAAGATTTGTTTTAGTTTTTGTATTCAACGCCCTGTAATATGTTGCATTAGTATCTGCGGCCGCAAGTCCTTTGCGTTTGCTCACAGCAATTCTAAGTTTTTCTTCTTGTCTTTGTCTTTTGTAACCGTTTGATCCTGAGTATCTAGGTATGCAATAAACCCTATCACCGTCAACCAAACCTGCGGCGGTTAAATTATCACTGCCATGATCTGTTTGATTTATAGTTTTATCTTTTTGTGCTACAATTTCTGCATACATTCCGGTAATAATCTCTTGTCCTTCTACTGCTTGAGCAAGGGCTGTTAATCCATTCATTGTAGTTGAACCCATTGTAACTGTCAAGTCAAATTCTACTCCAGTTAATCCTTTACATCTTATAGTTGCCATTCTAATCTCCTCACGCATATATATTTATTTGATAAGTAATACGAATGATTAACTTTCTAATAAGATGGATTAAAGAATATTTTCGTTTCCAGAATGAAAGTGCTAAGATGGGTATATACAATATACATACCATGCACGGCACATTTACTCATGTTGATCAAGATACCTATAAACGATATTTAAAAGAGAAAGAGAAGGAAAATGAATCTTCGTAAAATGCTTTGGGCAACAGCAGGATTTATTCTGTTAGGTATTGCCTACCTAGGAGTTATATTGCCAGGATTACCATGGAGTATATTTGTGGTCATGGCGGCATATTGTTTTGCAAAGTCAAGTCAACGTATGCACAACTGGTTATATAATCATAAATTGTTTGGACCATTTCTTACAAACTGGCAAACAAAAAAAGTATTCCCTTTGAAACTAAAATATTTCATGATAGCAACAATGGCTACAACAGTTGCTTTCACTTACTTTGCTACAGGTAACACCAAAGCCGCCCTATGGACTTCAGGTTTTATGTTGTTGGTTGCAATTTACTGCTGGAGATATCCAAGCACTGTTGAGGAATATGATCGACGTAAAGAAGCAGGTGAAAAAATAGCTTGGTTTAAGTAAAAAATGGTAGTGGCTTAAAAAACCACTACCAAGTAAGGCTAACCTTTGTTTTGCCATATCGAGTATAATACCCATATAGCGATTAAGCCAATGATTCCTTGCGATCCAAGACTTGCTAACATCGCGGAAACGTTATCAACAACGCTGAGTCCTTGAGGCATAAAAGGCATATTACCTAGCCCAAGAACTTCAATGATGATTGCCAACGCGGCAACTGATACACCAACTTCAGCTAGTGCTCCTGCCCATGACTTTATTTTGTTTAGTATTTCCATTTGAAAATACCTCCCTTCTCTCTATACTACATAAAGTAGTTAAGTATTTAAATTACGAGAATTTGCCATTAAAACATCAGTTAAACCATTAAGCTATCAGATAACCACCAAAATTGCTAAATATTATACCATAAAGTGAGTAGATTATGATTGATCACCGACAGTTTTACAAGCTCATCAACCAATATAAAGATGAAGGTCTTTATAGGGTTTTTAACGATATTGTTAGAGAACGTGGTGAATTTCCTAAGGCTATTTGGTATTCAAAGTATGCTATAAAAAATATTGTCAATTGGTGCAGTAATGATTATTTAGGCATGGGCCAAAATAAAATTGTAATTGATGCAATGCATACTGCTCTTGATCAGACAGGTGCCGGATCAGGAGGCACAAGAAACATTGGTGGTACTAGTCACTACCATGTAGCACTAGAAGCAGAATTGGCGACTCTGCATAGCAAGGACAGAGCTTTACTGTTTTCTAGTGCGTATGTCGCAAATGAATGGAGTTTAATTGCTTTAAGCAGAATTGTTTCCAACATTGTGTTCTTGAGTGACAGCAAAAATCACGCAAGCCTCATACAAGGTATCCGACACAGTGGTGCTGAAAAAATAATTTGGACGCATAACAATTTAAAGGAATTAGAAGAATCATTGAAGAGCGTTTCCTCTAGAGGACAGGTCCCCTGCATTGTTTTCGAATCTGTATATAGTATGGATGGGGATGTATCTCCAATTGATGAAATTTGCGAACTTGCTGAAAAGTATAATGCAATAACTTATATCGATGAAGTTCATGCTGTAGGATTGTATGGTAAGCATGGAGCAGGTTATCTAGAAAAACTAGGTATTCAAGATAAAGTTGATATTGTTAATGGTACATTAGGCAAGGCTTTTGGCGTAACAGGTGGTTACATAGCTGGTGATAATTTAGTAATAGATGCTATTAGATTAGTTGCAAGTGGTTTTATTTTTACTACTTCAATTAGTCCTGTACTCTGTGCTGGTGCTTTAGCCAGTATTAAATTTTTACAAGATCATGACGAGCTACGTTCCCAGCACCAGCTTCAAGCCCTCAAATTAAAAAATAAATTTGTTGAAGCCGGTATCGAGGTCCTAGAAGAATCTTGTACTCACATAGTTCCTGTGATGATCCGTGACGCCAAAAAGTGTAAGGCAATATCTGATAGGTTATTAGATGACTACGGAATATACGTACAACCTATTAATCATCCGACTGTTGCTGTCGGGGAGGAGCGTCTCCGTTTCGCTCCGACTCCTTTACACACTGACGCAATGATTGACGAATGTGTTCGGGCATTGAAAAAATGTCTTTATTAACTGTAGCAACGGTTGCAGACAAATTCAATATAAATTATCGTTGTCATTGTTTACATAAAAGGTTTGTTGATAATAGGAAATTATTGTTTGAGTTTTTACAAATAAACAAATATATTAATATTTACACAGAGCCCATTGAAGAATTAACTGTAAGACACAAAATTCCAAAAGAATATTTAAAAGATTGTATAATTTATAGTTGTAATGTAGATAAGATTGATGATTATAATATAGAAGTGTTTCCGTTGTACTGGATGATTAGATGGCCACTTACTGATTTTGATTCAAAAAAAATAAAGAAAAAATATATCACAATGAACGGAGCACCAAGTACAACAAGAACAGGATTGATTCAATACTTGAAAGAAAACAACTTGTTAAATTATGGATACTTTAGTCTTTATAATGGTTATCAACTTCCTAAGTATGTTTTGCCATCAGAAAAAAATACCAGACATCACTTTGATGTAAGAGAGTCATATCCTATTGAATGGTATCATAGTGCATATGATTTTCAAATTGAAACTTGTAGCCAAGAAGGCATACCTTTTTATTGTATTACAGAAAAAACATTTAGACCTTTGTTAGCTGGCAAACCTTTTTTGAATTATGGATTCGTTGGAATGTATAAATTACTGAAAAGCTTTGGTTTTGAATTTGATAATAAACTATTGTTTGATGAAGATGTAAACAATAGATTTGAGATATATCTAGATGAAGTAACTGAGCAAATGAACAAACAACCTGATTGGGATTTAGTGATGCATAATAAACAAGTTGCTAGATTGTTGCGTAAACAATATCAAAAGCCTCATGATAGATTTTTAGATAAATTAGAGAATCTTGCAACCGAAACTTATTTAACAAAACAAATGATAAATTTTTTACATAATCCATATTGTATTTGGCCTGGGGAGAATTAACTTGAATATAAGAAGAATTATTAAAACCTGTACTTGGCAAGCCTTGGGAACACTTTGGTTTATGACCTATGCTGTTATTACTGGTGGAGACCTTTGGTACACATTTGGCTTGAGTATAACAAGTATTCCTGCAGGTGCTGTTATGTTTTATTGTCATGAATGGATATGGGATAAAATGAAATGAAGTTAGCTGTTGGAGGCTGTAGTTTTAGTGATTATAGATACGGCATAACACCATATGGTAAAAGACTATCAGAAGAACTTGATTGTGAATATATTCATGCCGCCGCTTGTGCTGGAAGTAATCATAGAATTTGGCGTGTGCTTACAAGACATATAATTGATAAAGATTTAACTGCTGGTGATATTATACTTCTTCAGTATACAATTATTGATAGAAAAGAAATATGGAGCCCTGATCCAAATCCTTATGATTCTCCTGTTGAAAGTTTAGACGAGCCTTGGGAAGATGGAAAAATATTTAGATTATCTGTGCATTCTGAAGAATACTCTGTTTGTAATATAGAAAAACAATATAGTAAATATCACAATCGATGTAATAATATAGAATTTAATAAAGAAATGTTTTGGACCAATCATGCCATGTTTGATGCATTGTGTAAACAAAATAACATCACTTTAATTAACATTAATACACAATATGATCGCGACAATAGAGTAGCAGGAATTGTGTTAGATGACATTCTAGAAGAGAAGGAATTGCGTTTAGATACTGCTCATATGAATCAAAAAGGCCACATAGTTTCAGCCCTACGTATACTGCCTGAACTAAAGACTCTTTCCAAGTTCCAACGGCAGTCTTAAAGAAAGCTGAGCTTTTCTGTTTTCTGTGTCTTGTTTAAAATCTGCTACAGCTCTTGCACAACCAAATTCAACCACTTTTGCTTCTACATCATATGCTTGATCTAAATGCTTTTCAAGACCTTGTATTATATTAACAGAATTTTTATCAAAGAACTGTTTACATTCAAGATGATTCAAAAATGTCAAGTTCCAAGTTATATGCTCTTGTAAATCTCCATTTGGAAATGAAAATATTGCATAAAATATAATAGCCCATTTCATAGTTACTCTCCTGAATATGGTGTGAACTCTGAACCAGATCCTATTAGACACATCATACCATCTGGCATTACAGCAAAAATACTAAATTGTCCTGTATCTTGATTTACAAATGACCATAATGTAGTCCATACTGGTACGCTTTGTGACGGGTGCGGACCCATGTTGATTAAAAGGTTTCCATAGAATAGAGGGTCTTGCTTTAAGGTTTTTGCGGCACCAAACCCAAAATCCGAAGGACGGCAATTGCCATTTATAGCCAAATACATATTAATTTGAGGAGCCAGTGGTTGTGCTGGCGGGTCAATTGTTTGTGCGTTTAGGGTTAATGAACTCGCTAGAAACACAAACGTAAGAATAAATCGAAACATAATACACTTTCTTTACTGTCTGTATTAGTACTTATACTAAATGTATTGATCCATTGTATTCTTGGCGGCACGTTCAATTGCCAAATCCCATTGGGTCAATCCATTATGATCAAATATTATATTTTTATTCAAGTCAACTACAAGCCAAGCATAGTTGGACATTTCTTTAGCAAGCTGTTCATTTTGCCATACACTTACGCCAGCACAAAACTTGTATCCTCTAGGCGTATCACCACTGGCATATTTCTTAAGCATTAAATCATCACTGCTTACTGCATATTTTCCAGCAACCCTAAATGTACTTGTGCTGTTCCATTCTTTGGTGTGAAGTATAAGAATACTCTGCTTGCTTACAGGGCCACCTGCATACACAGGTTCATTGCCCAAAGGAGGCTGTACCCCCATATTGTTTAGGATTTCATGTGTGGTTATGTTGCTTTTTTTGTTTATGATAACACCAGTTGTTTGCTGAGCATTCTGTTCAAACATAAAAACCACACTGTTCTTAAACAAAGGATCCTGTACACTTGGCCTAGCCACCATGCACAATCCTACCATATTCATGCTAGACTGCAACTTGACCTTTTCCTGTCTGGAATGCTTGAGCTATACGAGCAGGTGGTGCTCCTTTACCACCAGCTCCCCACATGGCTCCACCTTTTGCTGAACCATGTAAATCAAGATGTATACCAGTGCCATTCATATAGCCTGGGTGGGCTCCCATACCCCTTGCACCAGCTCGCTTTGCGGCCGCTATAAAGTTCAACACCAATGGATTTTTGCCATCTGTTTTAAGTATTTTACCATTTTTATCATATAGTCGTACATCAGCCGCCATACCAGCATCATGTCTAGTAGAACCTGTGCGTCTTTTACCCTGCCCTTTGGTTTCCTGTCCGCCGGAGAATATTACAACTTTAACTCCTGCTTCATTGGCCGCTTTGTTGAGAATACGCATTAGTGCTGGCTTGATAGGCTTGTTGCGTATGCGTTTATTGAAGTCACCAACATAACTTACACTGCCTTGACCTTTTGCACCCTGGGCTGTTTGTGATTTGGGGTCAACTGAACCATCTGGTTTGTGGGTTGCACCATATGCTGTGTCCCAGTTCTGCTGTCTTTGTTTTATCTGTGGGTCAGGGTTCCGTGGATCATCAACAGGTCTAGGAGCAACTTTCTGTAGCACCTGCCCAGCCATTGAAGCCACTTGATTATCTCGAGCCGCTTGTTGAGCCTGTAATTTACCTTGGATAACATCATCCACTCCTGGGTTGAACTCTGCACCAATAGCACTGCCCTTACCAAATAGGTCCGATAGGTTTTCTGTGTATGTGAATTCTTTAAGTCTCATTGTTAACCTTTTTTGTTGTAGTCTGGTAATGGTCCACCATGTGCTTGGCCTTTGATCTTCTTTCCATCTATCTTCACTATGGTTTTACCTAGCTTGTGTTTCTTCTTACTGCTACGTGCAATCAGACCCTGGCTTTTGCATGAATCTCTTGCACTCTTGCCCAACTGTGATGGGTTGCCTGCATACTTCTTGCAGGTGCTGGGTTTGGTTCCTGTAAACAATTCTCGTAGGTTCATACAGTATTTAGTCTTCAAGTGAAACACCAGGGCAAATGTTTAGGAGATAAAGTTTTTCTTTTGGTGTCTAAATCTTGTAGATATTTTTGGAGTTTTACATTGTTTTCGGCATCGTATTTGTATTCGTCACATATCTGTTTAACTTTGGGTATTTTTGTCTTGGACCTTACATCAGCAATGACTTCAGGCTTTAAACTGTTTATGTGTAGTATAAGAGGATAATGTAGTTTATTTAGATTAAAACGATCGTCAGGAAAAAAGTCTACTAAATCGTCTATAACTGGTAAATTCATTGCTTGTATTGTTACACTAAACAACATTGAATTATTGTTGATACGCTTGAACATATCATAATTTTCTAAAAATATATCCCAATTTGTAGGAAATCGTATGATGTGATTAACATCAGTTATTGCGTCTACACTCATACAAAAATGTACATTTTTAAATCGTTGTAATAATTTAAAAATTTTGTCATTTAAACTTACACCATTTGTCTGTATATGTATTTGTGTATATTTGCAATTCCAAGAGAAGTTAGACAATTCTTCTAAAAACTTTATAACTTGTTTGCTGTAAAACGGCTCACCACCTGCTAAGTAAATCCTACGTGCTTTGTTCTTAGTATGTTCTAGTATATAATTCCAGTCAGGTGCTTTGCGTGGAATTGTTGAGGAACTAAAAAATTTAGTATAGATATCTAAATCTTCATGCCACTTACTACTTTGATAAGGATTACACATTGCACATTTAAGATTACAAATATGATCAGTTCTGATATCCCAATCAACTATGCCATCAGGTTCACTATTATTATAACGATCACCTTTAAAAATTGGATCGATAAAACTTTTTCTACGCTTGTCAACGCAACCTTCGCATACAGTAGGTGCTTTGCGGCCTTTGGTAAACTTTCTGCGTATCTTTTTTAATGCAGGATGATCGTATATTTCTTCAATACTATCTGCGGTGCCAACAAAATCTTTGGCTATACAACAAGGTTTCAACCTAAACACTCCGTTGTCATTGTCAACGTACATAGTGTGCCAGGGGTGTTTGCAACCTATATTAGTGGTTTTACTCAGCAAGTTCTACCTCATAGGGTAAGGCAAAGGTCAGTGCTTTGCGTTTGCCTTCAGTGGTACGTAATTCTAGTTCTCCTGATCTCTCAAACCATTCTATTTTGGTTATCTCTGCTGGTTTACGCTTGGGTCCAACCAGAATCTTTTGTCCAAGCTCAAGGTTTATTGTAAATGTTTTGACGTTCATCATAGTACCTCCTGAATAAATATCATGCACAAGTATTTACACATAAGGAGAACTCATGGCGCAAAAATACATACCATCACCTGGCCCTTGGCGAACCACAGGACATCACAAGCCCAATGGAGAAGCTGTGTACCTGTTGAGTGATGTTAATCAACAGCCCATAGGCACCATAAGATCAGATGGATTGCCTGCTGAAGTAACCAAAGCCAATAGAAAGCTGATTGAAAATGCACCCAAATTAGCCCGAGTGTGCATTGACTTTATTGCTATATGCATCAAAGAAGGCATACCTGTCAAAGGTGCATTGTGTGATCTCATGCATGATACCACGGGTGTTAATCCTAGAAACTTTGAAGGTATACAAGTTGATGATGGTGAAGAGGCATCAGTCTAATCAGCCGCTTGCGGT
>MDTC01262649.1_pt1 | contig 12498 bp, 8 predicted proteins | sample 811181 | NCBI WGS metagenome assembly MDTC01 (sample SAMN05326644, study PRJNA326480) | marine metagenome | isolation source: seawater | place: Pacific Ocean: North | collected 2011 | reverse complement strand
TCTCTCTACAAAACTGACAACAAACACCTTTACGATTCTTCCCTCATTACTATCAGAAATGAACTCAAACAACAACTCGAAGACATTCTCTCACAGTTCCCAAATTATCATGCAAAGTAAATACCAAGGTATTGAAGATGGCGACTGGGATGATATCCTAACACCTGACGATTATGACCTCTATTTGGAGATGAGACAGTATGAAAAAGCGAACCGTAGATGATTTTTCAATCGGAGAATCTATCACATGGAAAGAACACACGGGGACCATACAATTCATCTCCGAACAGTATCTAACTCTATGCATTAGAACTTATGACAAACCCCAAGAAGTTGCCCGACATTCCAGACACAAACAAAACACAGTCTGTTTACTCATCTTCCGTGAAGAATGGCACAACATTGTTAGAACAACTCGATTACATCAAAGTAACAACTAAGGAGATAACTTCGATTCTCTTTAATACCTGGCGAGATTATATGATCGACTTACAGAGAAGAACTCGTAATCGCCTTAAATGATACTTTTCCACAGATTATGCGGAGATTGTGGAAATGTGGAAAAAAACCTATTTGTGTGTTTTATTCCTCTCTAAATGTCTCCGTTAATTACACTCTTAGCACGTCTCCTAACAGATGTCAACCCCTGTGAGAATACTCGGATAATTGTCAAGAACCCCCCTTGACTTATTCTCACTTATCCCTTATAATAACCATGTAAGGGTTCAGAAACACCTCCTATGCTCACTGATAGCTAATGCAGTATTTTCTCTACGATCATAACAACAACCTCAGAGGACAGTTCACATCAATCTATGACCTTCAGATTTTCATGGATGGTATTAGAAACTCTCGGGGAGAACAGTATCCCAATACTGAGAGAATGTCCCCATTCGATTACATCAAGAAGATCGGATGGCAATGGGAATGTGTTGACAACTATGTGTCCAGTGAGGTATAATGGGAGAGTAATATAGAGGTCACTATGTAACACTTACTGCGACAGTCTTAAATGTTATCGAAGGGCAGTTAATTAGCCCCCCTAAATGTTAAAAACGGCCACTACCCTAACCTACAAAGGTTCCCAGACGCCCTAGATATTATCCGATAATACGTTTACGCCCTACTAAAAAAATTTCTGAGGTAAAAAATGGACTCTAAGACCCGTGTAGAGAGACAAGAGACGAGAGTATGGGCAATAGAGCATTTGATTAGGCACGAAGGTATGTTAGACCCTCGGATGTATGAGTGTGCTGACTACTATGCATCATCGTATGCATCTCAGGTAGTAGAAGATCTATATACACTATGGGTTGAGTGGAAAACGAATAATCCAACGAACAACCCACAAGTTAGAAATCGCCTATAGAAATATGTCCCATAGATTCACCACTACATTAGAGGAAGATGATTACGGAGATCTTATCCTCAATATTCCTTATGAAGTATGTGAAGAACTGGGTTGGAACATTGGCACAGAACTCGACTACGACATCACAGAAGATGGTAATGGACTTATCTTGAAGAAAGCAGATGAATGAAAAAGAACGTGAAGAAGTATCCACAGCACTGAATGCAATCAATGACTGTCTGAGAGCACTCCACGAGCGTCTAGAAGCGGTCGAAAAGTATGTGCAGGAGTTACCGACCCCTGATAAGACTTATTACCGTCCAGAGGGTAAAGAAGATTATCTGAATTTGAAAGAAAACTTTGATTACATTTACGAACGATTAGACGACATAGAGACTCATGGGTTGCAAAACTAGTTCAGGCTTCTTTAATCCTCAGTGTAGTGGATTAACTATAAGTGATTCTCATTGTGGTAAGTATAACCCTGGCGCAGGAAATGGGGTAACGTTTACTTATACTGAGTATCCTCAGAATCCTATTCGCACAGGTAACTATAGTATTCCTGGAAGAGATAACAATTTTGTCATGTATAACTCGATTGTCGAGAATGCAGGACGATTTGGTGGAACTATTCCCGTCAGTGCAGGTAACTGTGGAAAAATCAATAAAGTAGATCCATGTAACTCTCAGGGCAAGTTAATTTTCGACTATTTCCCCTCGGAGTTATCGTTTGATTATAACTTCTCCGATACATTCTTCGCATATCTCTACGATGTGTCTAATGAAGCTGGAGTTGTTGGTATACCTTGTTATTATATTGAGGATAGATCTCAATCAAGGACTGGTGGAACGGGTGGCGGAGGAGAACCACTAGACGACAGTTATGAATCAGATTCTGTATGTCATCCTTGTAGTGCTTTTACATGCACCGCCGCTTCCACAAGTCTTAGTTATACCTGTGACACTGACTATACGGGCGACCCCGACTGCCCGCACCCCACATTGTTCGGGTTTGGAACCACAAGTTATAAAGTAGCATTTAGTTATGATGCATTATCCACACAGTTGCCGAATGGCGTGGTGGATCTTGAGATGTCATATGATGGTGTAACATACACTGATGTATGGAATGAGGATGATCTAGAAGGTGTTACATATATTACTAGTCAAAATACTTGGCAAACTGGTGAAGAATCTGTAGATGATTTCATTGTTTACGAGTTAGATGGCAATCTTCCTAAGGAAGGATTTCGTGTAAAGGTAAGGATTCGCCCTAATTACGACGATTCAGGCGCTTCTACAGTGTTTAATGGCACTGAATGGGAGATTACAGAGATTCTAAGTCCTGGAACAGGGTATGCTGTTAATGATACGTTCAATCTTACCTACGAACACGTCCATCCAGACACCACTTCTACCACTTTTACGGTTACATTGCGTATCAAAACGGTTGGAGCAGTGAATGCAGTGTCGGAAAGTCCTGGTTTTGACGTGTTGAGAACTGGTGATACCATCAATGGTCATTCAATCACCCGCGTTTTCCACATGGATGAGCAACATTTCCCATATCACGTCGCGTATTTGGACGGATCTGGTAGTAATTTTGCAAAAGATACGCAATATACGTCAAATAGAGCGCACGTTATCACTACTGTAGCGGGTTTTGGCATTCCAGACCGCGCAATTTTGTTTGGGAAGTATGAATTTTCCGATAAATCCATGCAATTTGTGACTGCAGACGTTAGTAAGACCGCGCCAAACGTCTATGATAGTGTAAAACAACCAGAAGCGACCGTATCAGTAACAAATGGGCGCGTATCAGGTGTTACAATTACGAATGGTGGCGCAGGTTGGGACGAAATTAAGGAAATTCCAAACGTAGTTATCACAGCACCGACGATTACTTCAGGAAAACAAGCAAAAGTTGAGGCAACTTTCTCTGGTGGCGTCATGACAGCAGTAGAAGTCACGGATGCTGGCGCTGGATACGATTCAGACAATCCTCCACAACTGTTTATTATCAATAATTACGAGGCTTTACGCGAAACTCGCGATACTGGTGCTATTGATCCCACTTTTGATCAAAGAAATGCTGAATTGGGAAGATCTATTCCAAAACCATCGCGTAATACGGTAGATCCTACGGAATTATCGGCATTTTCACCTGATACTTATAGAAAATTGGTTGAACTGGGTATTGAATCCGATACAATTACTAGAATCATCAATACATTTAACGAAACCGTTGGTAGTGAAGCATTTAAAAACTATCCAGAGGTTACTCAAGCAGATATTGACGGACTTTCAGACTCATATAATGCTGCTCCTGCCTCTGTAAACATTGATAATTCAAAACCTACGGTTGAAATTAAGTTAGATCCTGACAGAAGGAGAGTTCAACCTCTTCCGCAAAGGCGATATAGTAGACAGTCTGCAGAAAAGTTGCGTGAGTCTATTCAAGCACGATACGATCTTAGTTTTATGGATAATTCCGTGTTGGAAAATGAAACTAAGGAAATTATGCTTAACGAATTCATCAGAACTCAAAAAGAACGTAATGATTCTATCGAAAACATTATTCAAGATGTAATCCCCGAATATACCAATTATAAGGAATCATTTGTAGAAACTACTCAAGGTCCATTTTCCGAGTTACCAGAAGCGTCTACTTATACTAAATACTTAATGACCCAGTATCGCGCAGATCCTGCACAGAAGACTTCGATTAGTGTTACGTTGTCCATGACACCAGTAAATGAGGGATGTGCTCATTTTACTTGTAATGCTCCAGCTACAACACCTGGTGGGACGACAAATAATGCTGATGGATCCACTACTACAACATCATATACTATGTCCTCTCTTTTGGGACCTGGATGTAAGTCATGGACTATCAGTGGTGACATGACTATATTTCATGATTTGTCTAGAGCAGCGCAAGATGCTGCTGCAGCAGGTGAAGCATATGGTAATCCTTATACAATAACGTAATGGCAGCAGGAACAGGAGCAGCAATCTACTCTGGAAACGATAGCGGACACGGAACTGGTGTCGGTGGATCTCATCACCCTGGATTAGGTGGTGGAACTTTGTCCCCATGCCCACACCCACCATTGTTACCTGCTATTAAACCAAAGACTGTTACTTTGATGAATAGTGTGCTAATATGGCCACCTACACCACAGTTACCCCTGAATCCTCTTACTGGTATCCGAACTGTCTTTATCAATAATCTATTCCCGATTGTTGACCAGGACATGCTTACTCCACATCCAACCCCAACACAACTTACTACAACGTCTATTGGTTATCAATGTGCCACAACGGTGAATACACCTGGTTGGTGGTGCACCAAGGGCATTGCTGGGGGCAGAGAAGCACCTACAGGACATCAGAGAAAACTGTTTGCTACCAGTAAGTCAGTTTGGATCAATGGGCGTCGTGCAGGGCGTTTTGGTGACCCTCTGGGTGACCTTTCAATCGCCTTTCCATGCACTTCAGTAGTAACTGGATGTAGTCCTAATGTTTTTATTGGAATTTAACTATGGCAAAAATGAAAAAGTCTCTTTCTGGATCGACCTTTATTGATTCGATTCCAAAAAAGACACGTCAAGGATCAGGACAGCATACTAAGTATGCTTCTACCAGTCGTAATAACGCAAAGAAACGCTATCGCGGTCAAGGTCGATAAATACATATGGTAACCGCCTGCTTTAAATGGCATTAAAGAACGTAAAAGGAACTTCGCAAAAGAAATCACGTTCATTCGTTGATCTCGCGATTGGTATGGCAAAAAACAGTTTTACTGATGACGCTGCAATCGTGAAAAACGATAATGCCATTAAGCAGGCAATCAAGAATTTGGTTATGACCGTTCCTGGTGAAAAACCATTTGCTCCGTCTGTTGGTTCTCAAGTAAGTCAATTACTTTTTGAACCATTTGACAGTTTTACTAGTGATGCAATTAAAGAAGAACTAATAAATACCATTACTAACTTTGAACCTCGTGTATCACTTACGTTAGTTGATGTCAGAGCAAATTTTGAACGAAATACATTTGATGTGACTATTGAATATACTATCGTTGGTATTCCTATAGTAGAAAGTATCGAGTTCGTTTTACAGAGACCTGAATAATGCAACCAAATAACTTAACAGCATTAGATTTTGAGGATATTAAAGCCTCTATTAAGTCATACCTAAGAACTCGGGATGAGTTTACTGATTATGACTTTGATGGGTCTGCATTATCGTATTTGATTGATACATTAGCATATAATAGTTACTATAGTGCGTTCAATGCTAACATGGCATTGAATGAAGTGTTTTTGCCTTCTGCAACAGTCAGAGATAATGTTGTAAATATCGCAAAACTCTTAAATTACGTTCCTCGTTCTATTGTTTCTTCTAAAGCGTGTCTGAAATTAAATTTACAGACTTTACAGACAAATGGTTCGTATCCAAGCAGTGCTACAATCAAAAAAGGTGCTATCGCATCTGGTGGTAACTATATCTTCAATATTTTACAAGACATCACTGCAACAGTAGATGTTACAACGGGTATTGCTGTCTTTGATAATGTTATGGTTGAAGAGGGTAGTCTAGTTACCTTCAATTATGTCGTAAATACGTTTGGAAATCAAGTTTTCAAGATTCCTTCGGAAGATGCGGATATTTCAACCCTTACTGTAAGGGTAAAACCGAACGAATCATCCACAAATTCGGATTTGTATAGTCTTACTGAGACTATCACCGATTTAACTGCTACAACTCGTGCATATTTCTTATCTGAAGGTGAGGATATGAGATATGAAGTCAAATTTGGTGATAATACTGCGGGACGAGCACTAAATGACGGTGAAGTCGTTGTATTAGAGTATTTGGTGACTTCTGGTGCAGAAGCAAATGAAGTTACTAATTTCTCCATCATTACAACTGCAACAGATAACCTGCAGAGATCATATTCTTCCCCCGCTTTTACTATTGAGGTAAAAGAGAAGTCTCAACTTGGTGCATCTGCAGAAAGTGTTGAATCTATCAAGTATAACGCTCCTAGATATTACTCTTCTCAGTATCGTGCTGTTACTGCACAGGATTATGCTCTGATTACTAAAAAAATCTATTCTAACGCCGATGCTGTTGTTGCATATGGCGGGGATTCTCTAAATCCACCGATTTACGGCAAAGTATACATTGCAATCAAAACTAAAACTGGTTCTTTGCTTAACGATGCTACTAAAAAGTCGATTTCGACGGATTTGAGAAAATATGCGATGGCATCTATTGATCCTGTCATTATTGACCCTGATGATATTTACATTTACTTAAAAGTATTTGCACAATATGATCCTGGCACTTCTTCCAATACATCTGATATCAAATCCAACATTCAGTCTGGTATCAATGATTGGGCAACTCAAACTCAAATCAATAACTTCAATTCTACCTTTAGATCATCTGCATTTGAAAAAGCAGTCAGTCTTTCGGACAAGAGCATCAGTGATGTCTCTGTTCAACTGTCTTTGTTGAGATATATTAAACCGATTACTAATCAAACTAACACATACTGTATTGCTACGGGTTCCGAACTGTATGATAGCAATCCTAGTAACACTGATGGTAATTGTAAGAAAGAACCTATTTTGCTTTCGGGAACTTTCCGAACAGCAGATAGACCTGGTGTTGATCAACAGTTTGAGGATGATGGATTTGGTAATTTGAGGACTTTCTATAACACAGGTAATAAAAAGGTATACACTAATAATGCTGCAGGAACTGTTAACTATCTTACGGGTGAAATCTGCTTCGGTCCAATTAATGTTATTGGTGCTGGCGTCAATATTCCTACCAGTGGCATTTCTGTTACTGATCCAACAACAGGTGCTGGTTCAGTAATTGATACGAATGCACTTCCTACAGATCTCTCTATTCCTGTTCTGTTTATTCCTGCAAACGTCTCTACAATTCCTTCTTCTACTCCTGGAACAATCATTAATGTGATTACTCCAGAAATTACTGTTGTCCCTGTTGGAACACCACCGCCCCCGACAATCCCACTAAATAGTTTGACGCCTGGAACCTTTAATACTACCCCTACAACCATTACTGTTGGGGACATTGGAAATGCTGGCGTAACAACATCAACCTGTTTCTAAGTTGTAGATGAATATCAATAAGGTCTCTCAGTCTATCGTTTCTCAGACTCCAGATTTTATTGGGAACGAGTATCCATTATTCAATAAATTTATTGAATATTACTATCGTTCTCAAGAGAAGACGGGTTTAGGTCAGAATATCCTTAATGATTTTCTGACATACCTTGATATCGATAAGTTGAATATCGATGTCCTTGATGGTGCTACAAAAATCGTCGAAAATGTATCTCTAACTGAAGATGAGATCGTTGTTGAAACTGTCGATTCGTTCTTAGAGAATGATGGAACGATTCTGATTGGTGATGAGGTCATTTATTATGAAGGTGTAAAGCACGCTCCTAATATTGCTCTCAGTCCTGGCATTTCTTATGAACAGGTCAAATTAAAGTGGACTAACCTTGCTTCTGTTCTTAATGAATTTGATGGCACTACGGTTAGATTTAATCTGACTTCTCAAGATAGTCCTATTGCTCCGCCTTCGGCACAACACCTTATTGTGTCTAATTATGGTGAAGTATTGGTTCCTAATATTGACTATACTGTTGAAGGAACTCAAATTATCTTCACTAACGCTCCCAGAACGAGACTCCCTGCAGATGATGCGTCTTCGACTTACATCACTTATCTCAGTGGTTTTGTTGAGAACCCTATTGTAGCTATTGACAACCTTTCTACGTCTTTTGGTGAGGGTAAGAAACAATTTACAATGACCAGAAATGGTTCTCGCTATGAAGCAGTTGTTGATGAATATATGGTTGTCGTTTATGACAATCGTCTTTTAGTTCCTAAGGTAGATTTCTTTATTGATGGTGATCAGTTTATTTTCTTAACTGCACCTTTAAATGGTCGTTTCTTGTCCATTTACTCTATTGAAGCACCCATTCCGTCTTTCGGTTCTGGTGCTGTAGGTTATTCTAGAGTAAATGATAATGGTGAATTATCAAGTGTATCCATTAACGCAAATGGATCTAATTATAGATTTGAATATCCCCCTCAAGTTTCTGTCAACTCTGAAAATGGCAGTGGCGCGTCTGTAAAAGCCCTTGTTAATGGTATCAAGACCATCACTCTTCTTAATGGTGGTAAGGGTTATAGTTCAACTAACCCTCCTGTAGTTCAAGTTCAAACACCTACAAAACCTGGTTCTACCGCTGCAGTTGTAACCGCAACTGTTGTAGATGGTTCAATTTCTAAACTTGATATTGATACATCTGGATCTGGATATACGTTTACTCCTAGAATTACGTTTAGACAACCTGGTGGTGCTACATTAGGCACTCCTACGGTTACTAATGGACAAATCACGGGCACTATTCCTATCACCAACAGTGGTTTTGGGTATACAACAGTTCCTACTGTGTATATTGATGAACCAACTGGAGTTAACCCAATTAGAGCTGCTTTGGAGGCAGTTGTAACGGGTGGTGAAATTACAGCAATCAACATTTTGAATGCTGGTCAGGGATATGAAACTACTCCTAGAATTGCAATTATTGATCCTGTTGGTGCTCAAGTTTTAGAAACCAAAGTTGATAGTGATGGTAGAGTTGTTGGTATTGAACTTTTAAGTGGCGGAAGTGGATACGATGATATTCCTTCGGTTTACGTTGTAGACAATAGAACTAATGATCAAGGCACTTTCATTGGTGGAACAGGTGCAACTGCAACTGCTTCTATTTTTAATGGTAGAATTACTGATATTAATGTTAATGAGTTTGGAACTGGATATAGTCAGACCAATCCACCTAAAATCGTTATTCAGAATCCAACCGAAGCAACTGCTGCAGCAGAAATCGGTTTAAATGAAGTTACTGGTTTTACTGTAAATCAAGTTGGATCTGGATATGACAAAGCAAAGTTTGTTGGTTGTGCTAGAGCTGCTAGTGGTGTAACTTCATACACTGAGACTGGTAATGCAGTATTTACAAATAATACTACTGCAGCGACACATGCTGTAGATGTTGAAGTAAAATGTCTTGATGCACTCTTTGTTAAGAGATTGCTGGACAAGTATACAGAGCAGTTTTTACCTGATGTTCCAGAATTAGATTATAAGAAGATTGACGTTCGCACGGCAATCAAGACTATTAAAGACTTTTATACTGCAAAGGGAACCTCTTTCAGTATCAGTTACTTGTTCAAATTGCTTTATGGTGAGCAGGTAAGTATTTCATATCCTAAAGATCAGATCATCAAACCCTCTGCGGCAACATGGTCTATCGATACTATTCTGCGTGCAACTCTGGTTAGTGGAAATCCTGTTAATATCAGAGACGGTCTTTTAACGCAGGATGCAGATATTGCTGATCCTAATATCAAAGCGGCGAGTGCTTTGGTTGAAAACTACATTTCCATTAAAACTTCTGATGTAGAAATTTACGAATTAGTTCTTTCCGAAGAAACTATTGTAGGTAACTTTGTTGTTCCTTATAAAACTAAATTAGCAGAACCTCTTGACACTGAAGAGTCTATTATCACAGTTGACTCCACTATTGGTTGGCCAGAAAGAAACGGTGAATTTATTATTGGTGGTGCTGAGATTGTTCAATATAAAGAGAAATCTCTTAACCAGTTTATCGAATGCACAAGAAGTAGAAACGGTGTTGTTGAAGACTGGGATTCTGCTACTGAAGTAGCATCTAACTTCCAAGTATTCATTAATAAAGGAACACCACAAGAGGTTGTTCTAAATGTTGTCGGTATCGTTGATGCTCAGCAAACGAATCTGACTGATACTGGTTCATATTATCTTCCTGGTGATAAACTTACTGTTTCTAAGTTGGGTGGAACAGGAACTTCTCCTGAACTGACTACTTGGTTGTATAATGTTAAAAAACTGATTGAAGTTACTAGTATTACCTTTGGTGGTGTTAATAATCAATCTGCAACAGTTACTTGCTCTAACCCTCATGGTTTGCTGGTTGGTGATCAGGTTACGGTATATGGTGCAAACCCAATCCTGTTCAATGGCACATTCCTTGTAACATCTAGGGATAGCACTACAGTTTTCCAATATCAACTTCCTCAACCTGCAACAGTATTACCACAAGGTAATATCCTGGTTTCTGTTGACTTGAACAAAGGTAAGTCTGATGACACACCTGTCCTTAATGCTATTGGACCTTATACTACAAACGTTCAAAACTCATTCTTTAATGATGATCACGTTTATGTTGCAGCAACAGGTATTCCGAACTATAAGATTGGTCCTTTCCCTGGTTCAGCGTTACTTCCTGGCAACCAGCGTAAGTTAAATCGTTTCCCAACAACTCCTGTTACTATTTCGACTAAGGATACGATTAATCCTGGTCCGATTGGCACATGGGTTAATGGTGTATCTATTTGGTCTTACAAATCTAATCTTAAGAAGACTTTTGGTGCAGTTACATCAATCAACATTGATAATGCTGGTATCAACTATGATGCTGCGTCTCCCCCAACAATTACTATCTCTGGCGGATCTGGAACTGGTGCTAGTGCATCAGTTATTGTTGATGGTTCTATTAGTGAGATCACTGTAGATGCTGGTGGTTCTGGATATACATCTTCACCTCTAGTCTCTATTGTTGGTGGTGGCGGTTCTGGTGCTGCAGCAACTGCAATTATTACTAAGGGCGCTGTATCTAGAATTCTTATTAATGATGGTGGAACAGGATATACATCAAAACCCTCTATTTCGATCGTTGGAGGCGGCGGTAGTGGTGCAGCAGGTTCAGCATCTGTCCGTGGACCTATTAAGAGTATCTCTATTGATAATGGCGGTTCTTCTTATACGTCTAAACCTAGTGTAGTCCTGAGTTCTGGAACAGGTGCAGTTGCTCAAGCAATTGTTCAGAATGGTCGTATTATTTCTGTTGCGATTATTTCTGCTGGTCAAGGATATACAACTGCTCCCGAAGTAACTATTCAGGGTGATGGTTTTGGTGCTGTTGCTCGTGCAACAATTGATGTTGATGGTGAAAATGCTGGTAGAGTCACGGGTATTGAAATTATCAACCGTGGTATTGGTTACATTCAAGGAACAACTATCATCAATCTCAACTCTGTTGGTCAGGATGCTAGATTTACCGCTAACGTGTTTGAGTGGACATATAACTTACAACAAACTTCTACTCTTGATGCTGCAAAGGGTGGAGTATTTGAAGGTTATAACAATCAGTATGGTGGTGAATATGCTCACCCATCCAATCCTCAAACCCTAAGATATATTCTTGGTGATAACCTGTTTGAAAATACTTCAGGACAAATCAAAGAACAGGAAGATCAATTGGCACACTCCCCAATCATCGGTTGGGCATTTGATGGTAACCCCATTTATGGTCCTTATGGATATTCTGATCCTACTGATCAAAACTCTTCAATTTCAAGATTGAATACTTCATATCGTTTGAAACCAGCTATTGTATTTGATGCAATTATTAATCCATATCCTGTAAGAACTGCGGGTCCTTTGTTGACTGATGAAGCAGCAGGTAAGTTTGTTGAAGATTATGAGTATTCATTTGGTTTAGGTGATCTTGATCAATACAATGGTCGTTTCTGCAAGACGCCAGAATATCCTAATGGCAGATATTGCTACTTTGTTACTATTGACACTACAGAAGATGGTAACCCAGTTTTCCCATATGTCTTAGGACCTAGTTTCAACTCTGTTGTTGATAAGTGGAACTTGGCAGCAACTGCATCTCAGCAAAATATTCCTGCTGGTGTTGTTCGTTATCGCGATCCATATGAGAACGTTGATATTGACGTTGAGAGAGCACCCAATGCTTCTACAAACGCTCTAACACTGGAGAATGGTGATATTCTTCTGTTTGAAGTTGAAGATGAAGATAGAAGCGGTGTTATTGATCAAGCAGAGATTGATGATCCAGATCAAGTCTTTGAAGAGTCTCCTTTACAACTCTTTGACTACTTCCCTAAAGTCAAACTTGATTCTAAGGTTGATATTGAAGTTGAAACAATTACTAAGTTTGAAGATGCTTCTGTAAC
>MDTC01234032.1_pt1 | contig 12501 bp, 13 predicted proteins | sample 811181 | NCBI WGS metagenome assembly MDTC01 (sample SAMN05326644, study PRJNA326480) | marine metagenome | isolation source: seawater | place: Pacific Ocean: North | collected 2011 | reverse complement strand
GCCGCGCCTGGTGTTCTTCCATGACGTCAACGGCGTGAGCTCGACGTTCACCGAAGACAATCAGGTCATCAGCGCCGGCGTGCAGTTCAGCTACCTCCAGCGCTGGCAGGCCGATATCGCCTACACGGTGTTCACCGGTGGCGAGGTCTACGCCGGCACCGACCCGTACGCACCGGGCGACATGACCCCGATCGGCACGACCGCCACCGGCGATCCCAGCCAGTCGGCCTCCTTCGCCACGCGCGCCAACGACTCGGCGGATCGCGATTTTCTCGGCGTATCGGTCAGCTACGCATTCTGACCCCCGAACCGACGCCGCAAGCCAACCCTATTCTGGAGAGCACCATGCATTCACGTTTCAACCGTCTGCTGGGCACCGCCGTCGCGGCAACCGCCGCCGTGGCGACCACGATGCCCCTGCTGACGTCCGCCGCCGTCTCCGAGTCCGAGGCCGCGCGCCTGGGCCAGGACCTCACGCCGCTGGGCGCCGAAAAAGCCGGCGATCCGGCACTCGGTATTCCCGCCTGGACGGGCGGGCTCACCGAAGTCCACCCGGACTTCAAGCCGACCGGGCACTACCCCAACCCCTATTCGAAGGATTCGGTTCTCTTCGAAATCACCGGCAGCAATGCCGATGAGTACGCGGAGCACCTGACGCCGGGGCAGATGGCGTTGCTCAAGCAGTACCCGACCTGGAAGATGAAGGTCTATCCGACGCGGCGCTCCGCCTCATTCCCCCAGGGGATCTACGACGCGACCCGCGACAATGCCACCAAGGTCACGCTGGTTCAGGGCGGCAACGGCTTCACCGGCTCGACCTCCGGCATCGCCTTTCCGATTCCTCAGAACGGTACCGAAGTCATCTGGAACCACCTGACCGCCTACAAGGGCGATACCTGGGGCACCAGCTGGGCGCAGGCGCCCGTGACATCCAACGGCGACTACAACCTCGTCGAGTTCGACTACGAGTACGACTTCATCTACGGCAACCAGCGCAAGGAACCCGGCGCACGCCAGGAAAATCTGTTGCTCTACTTCCTGCAGGCGATCACCGCCCCGCCGCGTCTGGCCGGGTCGATTCTGCTGGTGCACGAGTACGCCGATCAGGTCCGCCAGCCGCGCAAGGCCTGGATCTACAACCCCGGCTCCCGCCGCGTCCGTCTGGCACCCAATGTCGCCTACGACAATCCGGGCACCGCCTCCGACAGCCTGCGCACCAACGATGACTTCGGCATGTTCAACGGCGCGACGGATCGCTACAACTGGGAAGTGATTGGCAAGAAGGCGATCTACATCCCGTACAACGCGTTCGACGTGAACAGTGACGACATCAGCAGCGAGGACGTGTTGTTGCCGGGGCATATCAACCCCGAGTACACCCGCTACGAGTTGCATCGTGTCTGGCATGTGCGGGCGACGCTCAAGGATGGCACCAGCCACATCTACAAGCGTCGCGACTTCTATCTCGATGAAGACAGCTGGGTCGCGCATGTGGTCGACAAGTACGACAGCCGCGATCAGCTGTGGCGGGTATCCGAAATGCACTCGCTCAACTTCTACGACCTGCCAATGCTCACGGCCGGGGTTGAAGTGCATCATGACCTGGACGCCAAACGGTATATCGCCATGCGGCTGACCAACGACTATGACGTGGTCTACCAGCCGATCGAGGCGGATGACAACGACTTCCGTCCGGCGGCCCTGCGGTCCCGCGGGCGTCGTTAAGGCGGTCGGAAGCAATCGGATGGCGCGGCGACTTCGGTTGCCGCGCCATCGCCACGGAGGCCCGGCCGGCTAGTCCCCGGGCAGCGGCCGCGGCGCCAAACGCCCGCGAACCCAGACGGCCACGACCGCCACCAGCGCCACACCCTCCAGTGCCAGCAACGGCGGCACCAGCAGCACCAGAGCGGCGAACAGCAACAGGCTGTGCCGAGCCATGCCTCCCAGCACGAAGCGGTCGCGGACGAACCAAAGCCCGACGAGATACCCCGCCACCGGAATCGCCACCGCGTAGTCACCGGCCAGCAGTCCGATCTTGGCGTGGCCCGTGATCACGTCGACCAGCACCGCGAAACCGGCACCCACGGCCGCGCCACTCATGTAGATCACGAAATGGCCGTAGCCCCAGGTCAGCGCGCGGGACAGGCGTTGATCCTGCAAATGCTCCTGGCGAGCGAAGTAAAGCCACCACATCGAGAACAGGATCAGCATCGCCGACAGCGCGATATGCACCAGGGCAATGTCGAAGTGTCCGGTGACGGCATGATTGAGCGCCATCGACCCGGCGAGCAGCGTCTCGCCCAAGACGATGATGTTGAGCAGCCCGTAGCGCTCCATGATGTGATGGCGATGCCAGGGGGTGGCGTTGCCGCGTTCGGCGATCGCCGGCACGGCCAGCTCCAGGATCGCACCCACCGCGAACAGGCCGTAGAACAAGCCCGTGCCCGGCTCCGGTAGCCAGCCGAAGGCCACCCAGAAACACTGGACCAGCGCGATGCCGATGGCGTAGCGCATTGCGGTGGGGCGACGCCCGGCATCATTCGCGGCGGCGCGCAGCCACAATGCCACCATGCCCAGACGCATGACCACGTAGCCGGTCACGATCACCCGCAAGTCCAGATGATCGAAGAACGGCTCGATGCCGGCCGCCATGATCAGCGCACCGAACATGATCACCATGGTCAGCAGCCGATAAGGGGCATCGTCGTTGTCGTAGGCCGACGCGAATCAGGTGAAGTTCATCCACGCCCACCAGATCGCGAAGAACGCGGCGACGAACTTGAGAATGCCCTCGACCGCATGCGCCTCGGCCACGGCGTGATGCAAGCCGGCGGCGGCCACCGCGATGGCGATCACCGACACCAGGTCGAACAGCAGCTCCAGCGGTGTGGCGGCCCGGTGCTCCTGCTGAGGGTCGCGTGGCGGCATCGGCCGAATTGCCTGCATCTCAATCCCCTTCCCTGATCGCTATTCATGGCCGCCGCGGCGCGGCAGGCTCGTCCATGATGGAAGCAACCGGCGCCAGCTCACAACCAGCCGCATGCGCCTCACCCCTCACACTTCACGCCTACAGCAACATCCCACCGGACGCCTCGATCCGCTGCCCGGTGATCCACTGCGACGCCGGCCCGAGCAACTGCGCCATGACCACGCCGATATCCGATGGCAGGCCGGCACGGCCCATCGCCGTGACGGATGCGACCTGCTGATTGATCGCGTCGTTGTCGCGCACGGCGCCGCCGCCGAAATCGGTTTCGATCGCACCCGGCGCGATGGCATTGACCGAGATACCACGCTCGCCCAGTTCCTTCGCCAAGTAGCGGCTCAGCACCTCGATCGCGCCCTTTGCGGAGGCATAGGCCGCATGCCCCGGCAGACAGAACCGCGCCAGCCCGGACGAGACGTTGAGGATGCGCCCGCCGTCGGCGAGTAGCGGCAGCAACGCCTGGGTCAGAAAGAATGGCGCCTTCACATGCACCTGCATGATGCTGTCGAACTCGGCCTCGGTGGTCTCGGCGAACGGTCTGTTCAGGCCGTGCCCGGCGTTGTTGAGCAAGGCGTTGAAACGATCTCGACCCCAGATGGATTGCAGGGTGTCGCGGACGGTGTCGGCGAATGCCGGGAAGCGGTCGCTGGCGGCCATATCCAGTTGCAGCGCCACCGCCTTGCGGCCCATGGCCTCGATCTGCGCCACCACGGCCTGCGCCGCGTCGGCCTGGCTCTGATAGGTCAGCAGGACCTCGTCGCCCTGCTTCGCGACCTCCAGCGCCGCTTCGCGGCCGAGACCGCGGCTGCCACCGGTGATCAGAACGATACGTGTTTGAGCTGTCATGCCAGTCTCCTTGGGAGCCGTGATGAACTTGGACATGCAGCCTAATTGGCCGCTCTTTTGGCATAAACTGGCGATTCGTGATTAATGTGTTCGCCAATTGCGAACAATTGCGGGGGCTGCCATGGATCAGGTCAAGGCAATGCAGATCTTCACGCGAGTCGCGGAGATGAGCAGCTTCACCGGTGCCGCCGAAACGCTGACGCTGCCCAAGGCCAGCGTCTCCACCGCCGTGCGTCAGCTCGAACAGCAGCTCGGCACCCGGCTGTTCCATCGCACGACGCGGCATGTCGAGCTAACGCAGGACGGTGCCGTCTACTTCGATCACTGCGTCGACCTGCTCGCCGAGCTGGACGAACTCAATACCCTGTTCATCAACGACGAACGCGCACTGACCGGCCGCCTGCGCGTGGACATGCCCAGCCGCCTGGCCCGGCACCAGGTGGCGCCCCGACTGCCGGAGTTTCTCCGGGCCCACCCGCAACTCGCGGTGGAACTGAGCAGCACCGACCGCCGGGTGGATCTCGTGCAGGAGGGGTTCGACTGCGTGCTGCGGATCGGCACGCTGCGCGATTCCAGTCTGGTCGCCCGGCGGCTGGGCACGATGCGGCTGGTGAACTGCGCCAGCCCGGCGTATCTGAAGCGCCACGGCGTGCCCACGACGATCAATGACCTGCGTGACGGTCACCTGCTGGTGCACTACGCCTCGACGCTGGGCGACAAGCCCGAAGCCTGGGAATACTTCGACGGCCGCATCTACCGCACCCTGGAGCTGCCCGGTGTCATCACCGTCAACAACTCCGATGCCTACGAGGCCTGCTGCCTGGCCGGCCTGGGCATGATCCAGGTGCCGGCCATCGGCGTGCAGCATCTGCTCGACGATGGTCAGCTCGTGGAGGTGCTGCCCGACCACCCCGCCCAATCGATGCCGGTGTCACTGCTGTTCTCGCACCGCCGCAACCGTTCCCGTCGTGTTCAGGTGTTCGCGGACTGGCTGGATGACATCCTGCGGCCGTATCTCGAATAGCCCTAGTAGCGGAAGTACACCGCTTCGAAATCCAGGTACCGATGCCGGCGTTCCGGCGAACGGCAGTCATCGTAGCCGGCATGCTGGAAATCGCCGAGCACGAAGGTATCGCTCCAGGTATCGAGATCAATCAGCGTGTAGCAGGTGAAATCGCCCTCGAAATCCAGGCGCTCGGCCTCCACGCCGTCATCCGTCAGCGTGTAGCCGCCGAGGTAGATTTCGCCCTCGGTGATGTACACGTCCAGCGGCTCGCCGCCACAGTTGTCCGTCGCGTAGGTTTCGTAGGCGCCGTAGTAGTAGCCATCGTAGAAGCTGAAGTAGTCGGTGTAGCTCTTCGCGTCATACGGATCGTACGGATCGGCGTCATGGATGTATTGGCAACCGGTGGCCCAGTCGCCGTCGAGTACCGCCTCAGGCAGCCGCGAGTCGTAATGGTCGTAGTGGTGATAGTCGTCGTAGCGGCAGGCGGCCAGGGAGACCATCGCGAGCAGCAGGCAGAGTCGAATTGGCATCGCAGCATCCGAGGAGGAATCTGCGGCCAGTACAGCGACCCGGACTGACAGTGACCTGACAGTCCGGGGACGAAGCAGGAACCGGTGCTCAGACCACGCCGGCGACCAGCACCACCACACCACCGATCTCGCCAGCGATCAGCGCGATCATGTACACGCGAATCACCCAGGGCGATATGGTCCGCCTGCCCATCACATGCGGCCGGCGGAGCTGGTTGTCAGTGTCCCTGAGCCAGCCGTGCAACGCGTAGCCGGCCACGGCCGATGCGAAAAACGCGATGGGCACGACGACGGCGATCATGTCGACCCACTCGCTCCAGCGGCTGTGCAGGGCGAGTTGCTGCAGCACCAGACAGGCAAAGGCGTACATCAGTGCCGTGCGGTGACAGATATCGACGTAAACCGGGGCCTCGGCGGCTTCCGAACGCATGATGTGCGCGTATTTCCAGATCCCCGTAAGCATGCCGACGATCAGGAACCCGCCCGCCGAAAGCAGCGCGATGTAGTCGGCACTCATGCGGCCACCCCCTTGGCGCGCCGCGCAGCCTGAACCCCGGCCACGCGCGCACTGCGGCGGTAAACCGGTGCGCTGACCAGGTTCTGCTGATGCCAGTACGCTTTCAGAAAGGCCGGCAGCGCAGGTATCCAGAAGCGATCCAGCGGGTCATCCGACACCGGTTCGTGACTCGCCAACTCGATGTCGGCGTAGATGGTGCCCGGCCCTTCCAGCGCGTTGCGACTCGCCAGCACCTTGCCGCGGCTGTCGACGATCTGCGTCGCGCCGACGAAGTGGGTGTCGTAGGGCAGGCCGGCACGCAGCCCGATCCGGAACGTCCCGGCCACCGCGCCGCAGTGGCTGGCCTGAATCACCGGGGCGCCGAGCCGCCGCGCGAATTCCACCGGCGCCTGCTCGCTGAGATAGCGGTTGTACTGACCGATGGACGCCAGCCCGGCGCGCACCGGCCCCGGCCAGTTCTCCGGCAGCGTCCACCAGTGCGTGCCGGTCATCGCGAGTTGCACGCGACCACGCATGCGCCGGATCGTCTGGCAGCGAATCAGCTCCCAGCACACCGCGGCGCCGACGCCGCCCAGCGCCGTGTCCCACACGCCGTCATCACTGCCGCCGGTGTAGTACGCCCGCTCCCACATCGTCGGCAGGTCCTTGTCATGCTGGTACTGCTGACCCTCGGGGCCGACGAAAATGTAGCGGTTGTAGATCTCGCCACCGTCCTCGACCAGCATCGATCCGCCGACCCAGCCGCCGTGGCGCCTGGCCAACCGCTTCATCATGTCGATGGCGACATTCCTCGCCGGCAGCACGCAGTTCGAGGTCTCCGGCACCGGGGCGATCGTTCCAGTGTAGAACTCCGGCAGCGCGACAATCTCCGCGCCGGCCTTGAAGGCCTCGGCAATCCGCGACTCGGCGTGGGCGATGTTGGCGGGCGCGTCGCCCACCGCGGCGTGGAGTTGCACCGCCGCGACCCGGCGGGTCGGTGATGTTCCGTCCGTGCTTGTGACCATCGGTCTCTCTCCCTGACTGACGGGGCTATTATCGACCGGGGAACCACCGGGAGACTTTCAAGATTCTGCTACCGGACCAGATTCAGATCAGCGGTCGCACGCTGCTGTTCGTCGGCCGCCTGCCTCAGACGCAGTGGCACCGGCACTGCTGCGAAACCTGGCTGTTCGGCCTGGACGGACCGCTGCGGGTGGATGTCGCACGCAGCGGTCAGCGACACGTCGCCACCAGCGCGATTGTTCCGGCCGGCGAGCAGCACATCCTGGACGCGCCGGACTCCCGGGTTGGCATCCTGCTGCTGGACCCGATCCTGGCGCCGCCCGTTCCTGCCCCGCATGCCGTGCGAACGCACCCGGACGCCGCCAACTGGATCGCGACGTTGCGCCAGACACCGTCGCCGCTGGTGGACCTGCCCGCCTGGATCCGGCAAACCTCGGACCCGAGCGGACAAATCGACACCCGCGTCATCGCCGCCGCCGACCTGCTCGATGCGACCGTCGCCGAGAACCAGCGCATCGCCGCACTGGCCGGCGAGATCGGATTGTCGGAGTCACGCCTGCAACACCTGTTCGTCTCGGAAACCGGCCTGCGCCTGCGTCAGTACCGCGTGTGGATGCGCCTGCTGCACGCCGCACACGACGCCGGCCTGGGGCGGTCGATCACCCGGGCGGCCTACGACAATGGCTTCTCCAGCCCCTCGCATTTTTCCCACACCTTCAGGACAACGTTCGGGCTGGCTCCGCGGGAGATTCTGACGGCGCGACGGTGATCCCGGGCGCGCCGCGGGATCAGGCCACCTGCTCGCGCACCCGCGCCAGACTCTCCCGATACGGTTTCATCCCGGTCGCCAGCAGGGTGATCGCCACGACACCGGCGACCCCGCTCACCAGAAACATCGACCAGCCGACCATGTTGTCGTCGTGGAACACGAAGTCGGTGACGACGGCAACGGCGGTGGGCCCGATGCCCAAGCCGATCATGTTGACGATGAACAGGTACAGCGCCGAAGCCTGACCACGCAGCCGGTTGGGCATGATGTCCTGAATCGCGGTGGGCGCGACTCCGAACGGCATGCTGATGAAGAAGGTGGCCGGCACCAGGAACAGGCCCGCCACGAGGCTGTTCGGCGACAGCATGTAACCGGCCCCGAAGGGAATCACGCAGATCGCCGCGACCAGTCCCACGCGCATCGGCGCATCGCTGCGGCCCTGCGCGGTCCAGCGGTCGGACAGGCGCCCACCGGTGACGATGCCCATCGAGCCGAAGATCATGACGATGAGCCCGAACACCAGCCCGACCTGCCCGATCGACCAGCCGTGAACACGAACGAAGTAGGTCGGAATCCACGCCGCCGTACCGTAGGAGCAGAACGCGATCATCGCGAACCCGATGTTGTGGCTGAGGACCGTGCGCCGGTTGAGCTTGAGGAAGGCCACCACTTCACGGATCGGAACAACCGCGGCGGTCCCGGCACCGCTGCGCCGCGGCTCCTTGATCAGCAGGAACGCCAGGCTGAACAGCAACCCGGAGGCGCCGAGCACGTAGAACACGACCTGCCACGGCCGGGTCTCGCCCAGCACCGGCAACGTCACCGCGCCCTGTGCGGTCACGAACTCGACGATCAGCCCGCCCAGCAGGAACGCGATGCCGGAACCGATGTAGATGCCCATCGAGTAAACACTGATCGCCGTGGCGCGTTTCGACGGCGGAAAATAGTCCGCGATCATCGAATAGGCGGCCGGTGACAGCGCGGCCTCACCCACACCCACACCGATCCGGAACAGAAACAGCTGCCAGTAGTGTTTCGCCAGGCCGCAAAGGCCGGTCATCACGCTCCACACGACGATGCCCACCGTCACCAGCCCGCGTCGGCTCTTGGAATCCGCCATGCGCCCCAGCGGAATCCCCATGATGGTGTAGAAGATCGCGAACGAAAAACCCATCAGCAGGCTCATCTCCGTGTCGGAGATACCCAGATCCTTGCGGATGGGGCCGACCATCAGGTTGAGAATCTGCCGATCCACGAACGAGAACACGTAGGCCATCATCAGGATCGCCACGACGAACCAGGCGTACCTGGCCGAGTAGGCCGCACCGGCCTCGGGGGTGTTCGTTTGCATGGTGCTGTCTCCCCATGTCGATGTTGGTTGGATCGCCTCGCCGGGCGACTGATCTGGCTTGCATCAGCAAGTAAACACAGTGTATACCATGGATGCATGTCAGATGGGTAGCCCTTTTCTGGCGCCCGGAACCGGAGGGACTCTGCGGACATGAACAACACCGTCACGGCGCTCGATTCACGCGCCAAACCGGCAGCAAGCCGCCGCGATCAAACACGCCTGCGCATCATCAAGGGGGGCGCCAGAGCCTTCGCCGAGCGCGGCTTCGAAGGCACCAGCGTGCAGGCGATTCTGGACGCCGCCGGCGTATCGCGCCGCACGTTCTACGTCCATTTTTCCGACAAGAGCGCGGTGCTCTCCGCCATTTACGAGCGCTCGCTCACGCATCTCATGGCCTGCCGCCGCGAGGCGATGAAACACCCCGGCAGCGGCATCGAACGCATCGTCCGCGCCCAGGAGGTGTACATGGACTTTGTCGCCACGGCCGGGCCAATCATCCGCGTCATCACCTCGGAGGCTCTGCGTCCCGACGGCGCGCTGCACGACATGCGCCTGAGCATGCACCAGCAGATCGAGGACCTTTACTGCTCGACATTCCTCGCCGCCGAGGGCCGAACCCTCGATCCGATGGTCGCGCGCAGCATCATCCTGCTGAGCGAGTCCCTGACCCTGCATGTGCTGATGCAGCACCCGGGGGATGAGGCCAGGCTCGTCCACGCCGGAACCATCCTGAAAACACACGTAGAACAACTACTCGCCGCGGACTGATCCAGCGGCGGACCAGTGGAGAGACCCATGACCGACACCGCACCGACCGGCCGCCCGCGCATTCCGCGTGACAAGGCCAATGAGTACGCCGAATCCGCCGCCCAGGCGCGCCGCGACTTCGTTCGCGAACAGACGGGCGTGCAGCTCAAGCACACCGGCAGCTACAGCTTTGACCCGGCCGAAACCCAGGGAAACTGCGAGCATTTCACCGGTGTCGCGCAGGTCCCCCTGGGCATCGCCGGCCCGGTCCTCGTCAATGGCGAACATGCCAAAGGCGAGTTCTATGTGCCCATGGCGACCGCCGAGGGCACGCTGGTCGCCAGCTACAACCGCGGCATGCGGCTCACCCGCGAGTCCGGCGGCATCACCGTGACCGTCGCCGACGACGCCATACAGCGCGCCCCGGTGTTCGCCTTCGACAATGCGCAGACCGCGAAACAGTTCGGAGCCTGGGTCATCGACAACATGGGGCCGATCCGCGAGGCCGCCGAGTCGACCACCAGTATCGGCAAGCTGCGCAACATCGAGCACTACGCCGCGGCCCGCTTCCTGTACCTGCGCTTCAACTACAGCACCGGCGATGCCGCGGGGCAGAACATGTGCGGCAAGGCCACCCACGCAGCCTGCCAGTGGATTCTCGCGAACACGCCATTTGCCGTGGAGCGCTTCTCGCTGTCCGGCAACATGGACACGGACAAGAAGCCCTCGCAGATCAACTTCCTGCACAGCCGCGGCAAGCGCGTCATCGCCGAGTGCACGATTCCGGACAAGCTGATGCGGGAGATCATGGGCATCGACTGCAAGTCGCTTTACAAGCGCCGCATCATGTCCATGACCGGCGCCTTCATGGCCGGCTCCATGAACAACGGCGCCCACGCCGCCAATGGCATCACCGCCACCTTCATCGCCACCGGACAGGATGCCGCCAACGTCGCCGAATCCTGCGTCGGCGCCGCCGTCGGGGAACTGACCGACGACGGCAGCTACTACTTCTCCATCACGCTGCCCTCGCTGATCTGCGCCAGCTACGGCGGTGGCACCGGCTTGCCCAGCCAGCGGGAATGCCTGGAGATGATGGATTGCTACGGCAAGGGCAAGGCCAGAAAGCTGGCCGAGATCATCGGTGCTACCGTGCTGGCCGGAGAGATGTCACTGGCCGCCGCCGTGGCCACGGGAGACTGGGTGACCAGTCATGAACAGTACGGGCGCAATCGATAGAGACCGCCCGGAAGACTTGCGGGCTGCCGGATGCGTCATCGTGATCGACGTGATTTCCGGTAGTCCGGTCGGTCTTGCTGCACCCTCACGCCCTCGGCGCCAGACCAGCAAGCTGAAGCGCTCCATGACAGAGCGCCACACTGGACGGAGGACCGCGCATGAATCCGGCAAAAAACACGATTTGCCTCTGGTACGACGGCGCCGCCGAGGAAGCGGCCCGGTTCTATGCCGATACGTTCCCCGATTCATCGGTCGGCGCGGTGCATCGCGCGCCCGGTGACTTTCCGTCCGGTCAGGTGGGGGACGTATTGACCGTCTGGTTCACGGTGCTGGGCATCCCGTGCCTGGGACTCAACGGCGGCGCAAGGTTCAAGCACAACGAGGCGTTCTCGTTTCAGGTGGCAACGACGGATCAGGCCGAAACGGATCGCTACTGGAACGCCATCGTCGGCAACGGCGGCCAGGAAAGCGCCTGCGGATGGTGCAAGGACAAATGGGGTGTGTCCTGGCAGATCACGCCAGTGGCCTTGACCCGGGCGGTCAGCAACCCCGACCCCGCGGTCGCCAAACGCGCGTTCGAAGCAATGATGGGGATGACGAAGATCGACATCGCCGCGATCGAGGCGGCCTGTCGGGGATGACGCCCAGCGACTTCGCATGAAGACCTACGCCGTCCTGCTCCGGGGCATCAATGTCGGCGGCCGCAACACGCTGCCGATGGCCGAACTGCGAACGCTGTTGCAAGCGCTGGGCTGTGAACACGTCCAGACGTACATCCAGAGCGGAAACGTCATACTCCGGAGCACGGCGACGTCCGCGGCGCTCTCGCAGGAGATCGCCCAGGCGATTCACGAGCGTCATGGTTTCGAACCGCATGTGCTGGTGCTCGCGGCATCGGAGGTGACGGCGGCCATGGACGCCAATCCGTTCGCCGAGCACGCATCCGACCCGAAGTCGGTCCACTTCGGTTTTCTCGATTCGGTGCCGCCAAACTCTGACCTGGACGGCCTGGAGGCGATCCGGGCGCCGAGCGAGCGGTTCGAGCTGAAGGAGCGGGTGTTCTACCTGCATGCGCCCGACGGCATTGGTCGCAGCAAGCTGGCGGCGCGCAGCGAGGCGCTGCTGGGCGTGCCGATGACGGACCGGAACCTGCGCACGATGAGCAAGATCGTGACGATGCTGAACGGCTGAACCTCTCCAGCCGCGCGACCGCCAACCGTCCGCCGGCCGGGCCTTTCCAGCGACCAACCCGAGCCCGATGTCCCCGGATGACCTTCCGAATTCTGTCCTTCCACCAATTGATTGACACCGTTTATTTAATACTGTCCAATTAATTCATGGCAAGACAACCGATGACAGTTCACGAGATTGAGGCGCGACGCCGGCAGATCCTGGACGCCGCCATGGACCAGTTCGAAAGCGGCGGACTGGAGGCGGTGAGCTTTCGCCAGATCGCCGCCTCGCTGGGCTGCAGCTACTCCACGCCGTATCGCTACTTCGACAGCAAG
>MDTC01018183.1_pt1 | contig 12501 bp, 8 predicted proteins | sample 811181 | NCBI WGS metagenome assembly MDTC01 (sample SAMN05326644, study PRJNA326480) | marine metagenome | isolation source: seawater | place: Pacific Ocean: North | collected 2011 | reverse complement strand
ATCGAGATCGTCCGCTACATTTTCAATAATTTCTTCTACATCCTCAATAGCGCCAGTACAGCCCGATAAGAACATCAAAGCAATCAATAACACCGCTATTCCTGGAGAATTGGTATTTGCCTCGAACCTAACCATATATCCGGGACGGGGATTACATATAATGAATAATTGGTAGTTTGTTTGGACAATTATACCCATTATAATATGAATAACCTGTGTCGAGGGGTGGCTATGACAAAGAAAACCCGTAACCCATTCAAGAAATGGTTTATGCGCCAATATTGGCGAATGCAGCAATCTCAATCAATCATTTCAATGGTTCTTTTGGGGTCTTCACTAACATTGTTAATTTGGCCATATGTAAGGTGGCGCTTTGACGATTGGCCAACATTAATGGGTATACCAACTGCTTATTTCGGTCTTTCAGGAATATTCCTCACTTTGATTTTAGGTGTACTTACAATAGGTTTCTTGTATGATAGAGTATTTTCATTATGGACTGAATTGAGAAGTGTAGATTTAGAAAGAAACCCATACTGGACATACGCATTATCTCCTACTTGGATGATGACCTTAGCCACCAATGCCGAAATTCTCAAGCGAACCGCCAAAGGCGACGAAGACATAGAATCACATGCTGACTGGATTTTAGAATGGTGTAAAAAATATGCAGAATCCGAAATGTTTGGCAGAGCAGTTCAAAACTGGGATAAGGAAATGGGAGAGACGCCCACCTTCTGGTTCCTAGATGAGGAAGTTATGAGCAATGCTAGAAAATATAACATTGAAGATGAGGATTGAGGATGAGTATCGAAATCGAACGTAGATTTCTTATCGACGGGCGAAACGAAAAGCCATGGAGAGCCCAATCGAAGGGCTCTAGAAATCTGTTTCAGTGTTATATCAGCGGGGTAATCTGTAAAGATAATTTAGTCATATGGAATGGAATAGAACTCATCGAAGATGAAAGGGATTTTAGTGAAATAAAAACTTGGAGATTGAGAACTGAAGATCAAAAAGCTTGGCTGACGGCCAAAGGTCGAAGGCAGGGAGCTACAGCAATAGAATATGAGTGGGAGATACCGTTTTCTTTGTTTGAAAGTTTACAAGGCATCGAAGAATTACCATATACTCGTAAAATCAGATGGCTATGGCATGGAGAAGATAATTTACTTTGGGAAATCGATGAGTTTTCAGATAAATTGTCTGGACTAATTATCGCAGAGGTTGAGTTGGAGTCAGAACAACAACCGGTCAAAATTCCAGCTTGGGCTGGAATGGAATTGACAAATATGCGAGGTTGGTCAAATGCCTCTTTAGCACGAATGGTCAAGGATTCAGAACAGAATTGATTCTAATCAAATCTTCTTCACTCAAGCCAGGGTGAACAGGAATTGCTACTAGGCGATGAGAAATATTTTCACAAACAAGTAACTTAGATTCGTGTTGAGGATGGCCGGCAAATACCGCTTGACGATGACATGGTATTGGATAGTGAATCCGGGCGTCGATTCCAGCCTCGTTTAGCATTTCAATTAATTCAGAAGGGTTTTCACTGAGTATACAAAGCTGATGCCAGGCATGTTCAGCACCGTTTCGAATTTTAGTCGAATGGTTAATTTTGACAGAATGCTCTCTTCTTTTTTTAGTCCAATCATCAACATGTTTCAATTGAACTCTGCCTATAGCAGCCATCACCTCACTCATACGTAAATTGGTTCCAAGTTCTACAGCCTCTAGCATGTCACTCCTTCCATGATCTATAATTCTTCGAAGCCGGGTAGACAATTCTTCTCGAATAGTGGTAACCATTCCGCCTTCCCCTCCAACAGCCATATTCTTACTTGGGAAGAATGAAAAACATGCTACATCGCCAATCGAACCAGCCATCTTGCCATCTAAAGTTGCACCATGTGCTTGTGCAGCATCCTCGATTAAAGCGATATTATTAGAATCGCAAATATCTCGTAATCTCGAAGAAAACGGCTGTCCAAAAAGATGAACTCCAATAACGGCCTTTGTCCGTTCAGTAATTTTCTTTTCAACATCATCCGGACAAATACACCAGTATTCATCTTCAACATCAGCAAAAATAGGAGTTGCTCCAGTCAAACTAACACTTGTTGCAGTTGCAATGAAGGTTAGAGAAGGCACAATTACTTCATCACCCGGTCCAATTTCTAGTAGTCTCAAAGCAGCCCAAAGAGCGGCTGAACCACTTTGACAGGGGACCGCAGTCTTTGCTCCACACCATTGTGCAAACTCTTCGCCAAACGCCTTTGACTCAGGCCCCTTTACCCAACGTTTTGATTCAAAGACCCTTAATGCAGCCTCCTCCATCTCCTCGGTCCAAATTGGTAGAGCCAAAGGGATGCGAGGCATATCTCGGCGAGAAGCCCCTCCTCCTTGAGTCTGTCCCGCTCACAGTTCGCTCGCCGTCAGTGTCAAGTGCAACACCTGCGTTCGCCGTGGTATGTCCGACGAGGATGCTGCACCATTAAGCGACCTTGTTGACGACATTCTTGAGACTCCGGAGCCTAAGCGTAGGAAGCGAATAAAGGCAAAGGGGATGTTACTGGGAGAGCGCAGAGATACTGGTGAAATTGTCGATATAAATACGGGAGTATTAGCGAGACATGCTGCAATGCTTGGCTCAACGGGTTCAGGAAAAACAGTGATGGCAAAAACTGTGATCGAAGAAGCAGCATTAGCAGGTATTCCTTCATTGATTATTGATCCGCAAGGAGATCTTGCTAGATTAGCTATGGGGATTGACCCTAAGGTATTGGAAGAGCAAGGAGGAGACGTTGAAAGAATGAAAAAACTGATCTCTAAAATGGAGGTTAGGATTTGGACGCCTTTGCGCTCTAAAGGGCTGCCACTGTGTATCGACCCATTCAGTCCTCCACCTGCCGACTTAACCGAAGAAGAGGCGATTACAGCATGGGATATGGTCGCTGCAGGATTTAGTAATTTAGCGGGTTTTGATGTTGAAAAAACCCAAGGAAAAGTAGTCAAACCGTTCCTGTATGAAGTATTGGTTCATGGCACTCGATTGGGTCTAGATGTCAGCGATTTCCAAGGCCTAGCCAAGGTGGTTAGAGAGCCGCAAGAAAACTTCGCCCGTGCCCTGTATCCTCAATGTTTTACAGACGACGATGATGATGAGAAAGTCGACCCTCCCGCATGGGATGAAATAATGTTTGAACACGGCCTTCCTTCCTATGATGAAATGCTACCAAAAACAACTAGAAACGACCTTGCAAGAAGATTATCGGCATTTAGTAGCGGTGTTAATCAACTTCTCTTTTCCAACGGAGTCCCAATCGATATCGACTCGTTTTGTGAACCTGCAATGCCAGGCAAGGTTCCTTTGAATATTGTATATCTAAACACGATTCAAGATGAGGCTCAAAAACAATATTTCGTACAAGAATTAGCGAGAGAATTGTATGATTGGATGTTAACTCAACAGCCGGCAGACGGCGAGCTGAAATTATTATTTTTCATGGATGAAGTAGCTCCGTACCTGCCGCCATATCCGCGTAACCCCCCAGCTAAAGACCTAATCAAATTAATTTTCAAACAGGCTAGAAAATATGGTGTTGCGTGCGTATTGGCAACACAAAATGTATCGGACGTGGATTACAAAATTCTTGCACAAGCAAATACTACATTCATTGGAAGGTTTACTCAACCCCAAGATGTGGAAAAGGTTCGCCATCTCCTCAAAGAAAGCGGAGGGGACCAAGATTTGGTGAAGCAACTTCCAACTTTGGGACCGGGTCAATTTCAGATGGTTGCTCCCGATGTAGATCCAGCACCTGTGCCAATTCAGTGTAGGTGGCTATACACCGATCATGGCTCACCTCTAAACGAAGACCAAGTTGAAGATGTAACTACTGATGAAATTAGAGCTTGGGCCAAAGCAAGAAGCGCAGGAAAAGGGCGCTCACGCGGAAAAGGCGCAGCAGCTGCAGCAGCGCGAGGCTCAAAATGGTCAGACGACTCAGATGATTCTCAAGGCTTGGTTGAGTCTGCTAGACTAAAATCAGTTGGAGGAATGACGGCCGCAGCACAAGGTATCGTTGACGATTCAGCATTTGAAGTACGTCTGATGGGGGGACTTTCAGTTCTAAAGGATGGAAGAGACCCGTTGTATGTTATGCAAGCTGCAGCAAATACGGTTAGCGCAGTAGTAATGGCATGGACATTAGTGGCACTAATGCTTTCGTGGCGAGATGCTATTTTGGATTGGTGGTGGCTTGCTGGAGGATTGATATTAACCACGGCAGTAGGTCTTGTAATCGCATTAGAAATGTTACTTTCTCACGATGCAGAATTATTAAGGAAATTAACAAAATTTGCTCGTACGATTCAGATAATAATTGCCGGGTGGCTATGGGGTTTGCTCGCATGGTCGTTTAACGGACTTGATTTATTTGGCGCCGAACCCTTGCTAGAGGTCGCTGTAGTATGGATGACGCTCTTTTTGCTTATAGATTGGTGGAACCATTTCAAATTAGGAAAATTACAATGGAATGGCAACTCAGCCCTTTCTAATCTAAAGGGTCTAACCGCTGTATTGACAGACTCACAATTAACAGATATGCAGAGTAATTCAAAGCAAGTTATGGCAGGCCTACGATGGATATTAGACCTTTTCACATTGACTTGGTTATGCGTTTTACTACTTTGTGAACCCGCCGGGTTCTGGGACCGCCCTACCCTCTGGCTTGCATCGCTTTATGCTCTAGCATTCGGGTCTGAAACCTGGTTGAGATTACGTGGCAAACTGCCATCAGCGTAACTTTAAATTCCAGTAATATCCTTTCTTTCGACATCAACTTCTAGCTCTTTAACAGCCCGTTGATATACTTCATAATCCACTTCTCCTGCCTTGACAAGTGCAGAAAGTGACGCTAGAGCAATATGCTCAGAATCAATTTCAAAGTGGCGGCGAAGCGCAGGACGTAAGTCCGAACGACCAAAACCGTCGGTTCCGAGAATCGTATAATCACCGCCAACCCATTGGCGAATCATGTCAGGAACCGCTATCTGATTATCGCTAACCGCAATCGTTGGATGTTTACCATCTCCAAGTTGTTGTTCGACATAAGGCACCACTCTTTCATTACCAGGGTTAAGCCTATTTGTTCTCTCACACTCAAGGCCATCTCGGCGTAATTCCCCGTACGAGGTTGCAGACCAGATTTCAGAGCGCACGCCATAATTATCTAAAATTTCAACAGCAGCCAAGAGTTGTAACATAATCGGTCCTGAACCAAGCAATCGGACAACTGGACCATCGCCCTTAGGGATATTGCGTAGTTTGTATAACCCCCGAAGAATGCCTTCTTCGCAATCTTTAGGTTTGGAAGGCATTGGATAGTTTTCATTGTATACTGCAATGTAATACATAACATCCTTATTTTCCTTATACATTTCATCGATACCGTGTTTGATTATTGTCGCCAATTCATATGCGAATGAAGGGTCATATGCTCTAACGGCAGGATTGGTATGAGCGATTAGAAGACTTTGACCATCCTGGTGCTGCAAACCTTCCCCATTCAGTGTTGTTCGACCACTCGTGGCCCCAATCAAGAAACCTCTAGCACGCTGATCTGCTGCAGACCAAATCAAATCCCCAACTCTTTGGAAACCGAACATGCTGTAAAAAATGTAGAAAGGAATTGTTGGACAACCTTGTGTTGAATAGGATGTGGCACTTGCGATAAATGTGGACATAGCACCAGCTTCAGAAATCCCCTCTTCCAATAATTGTCCCTTTTCACTCTCCTTGTATTTCATCAGAACTTTGTGGTCGACTGGAACATATAGTTGGCCTTCAGGGTGATAGATTCCAAATTGTGCAAACAGAGGGTCCATTCCAAAGGTTCTAGCCTCATCAGGGACTATAGGGACGACATTTTTTCCTATTTCTTTGTCTTTCATCAAACCTCGCAAAAGTTGAACAAATGCCATAGTCGATGATACTTCCATCTTACCCTTTGTCCCTTCATCAAATGATGAATAAGCTTCTTGACCAGGAGGCTTGAGAGAATGTTTTGGATTACGTCTTTCTGGACAAAAACCTCCTAAAGCCGCTCTTCTTTGTTTAACATATTTCACTACATCAGGGACATCTTTTGGTAAAATAAAGGGATATTTTTCTAGTTGCTTATCAGTGAAATCAAGCCCTAAATCATCGCGCATCCATTTTATCGATGCCTCATCGGCCTTTTTCAATCCATGAGTTGTATTGCGGCCAGCAAATGAAGGTCCAAGCCCGTATCCTTTGATAGTCCTGGCCAAAATCACAGTAGGCTGGCCTTTGTGTGACGTTGCAGCGGCATAAGCCGCATTGATTTTTTCAAAATCATGCCCGCCAACATTTTGTGCTAATTTTTCTAAATCACTATCAGAAAGATGAGAGACCATAGCCTTCAACTCAGGCGAATTGAATAATTCATTTCTGATAGTTGCCCCATCTGAAGTTAAAATCCTCTGCTCATCACCGTCAACCAAATCTTCCAAACGTGTCGAAAGTTTTCCATCACTATCCCGAGCAAAAAGGTCATCCCAAAGACTCCCCCATAGAATTTTGATAACATTCCATCCAGAGCCTCTAAACCGACCTTCTAATTCTTGAACAATCTTCGAATTTCCTCGTACAGGCCCATCTAGTCTTTGCAGATTACAATTCATCACCATGACGATATTGTCGAGTTTTTCTCGTCCAGCTAGCGATAATTGCGATAGCGATTCTGGCTCATCAGATTCACCATCACCCATCGTATACCATACCCTTGAATTGCTTGTATCAGTCAATTCTCTATCACCGAGATATCTATTGAAGCGAGCAGTATGGATAGCAGTCATTCCCCCTAGGCCCATCGAAACGGAGGGATATTCCCAAAATTCCGGCATAAGTCTAGGATGGGGATACGAGGACAGTCCCGCACCAGCGCACTCTTGTCTGAAGTTCTCTATATTTTCAAGAGTTAATCTACCTTCTAACCATGCTCTAGCGTATATGCCAGGGCTTGCGTGGCCTTGCCAGTAAACATGATCACCCCACCCTTTCAGATCCTTGCCGCGATAGTAGTGGTTTTGACCCACCTCCCATAGGTGTGAGGCGGATGCAAAGGTGGAGATATGTCCTCCAATCCCATCGTGTGCTTTGTTTGCCTTAGTGACCATCATCATAGCATTCCATCGAATAATACCATGGAGTTTCTTTTCTAATGCTAAATCTCCAGGATATTTTGGCTGCTGTGATGGATGAATTGTGTTTAGATATGGAGTCGCAACAACTTCTAAATCTATACCATCTTGATTAGCTGCAGAAATTGTGTCAAGCAACAATCTTCTGGCCCTTTCTGGACCTAATTTTTCATTAACCGCTAAAATAGAATCTTTCCATTCAGCAGTTTGCTCAGGGTCAGGGTCGGGTAATGGATTACGAAAAGGCCCCTCTACCATATCTAGTCCCCTATTTTACGGGGACCTAAGGCTCCATTTCAACACATCGCTTCACTTGTTCATTACACCTTGATACCAAATAGAGATCAAGGTTGTCAAATCATCTGGTGAATTACAAACGGCAATATTGTCCGAAATCAGGCCCGTTGCGCTAAGGTCTACTATTGTAAAACCATCATGAACGGGAATCCCTTCAAGCGTTTTCAAATGGTCATGATATGCTCCGATTTCAAAAACAATCCAAGGCTCTTTAGTTCCAACCAAAGTCTGAAACTTATCAGAAAACAAAAAACTAGACAAGTCTTTAGCACTATAAAATGCACAAAGGCCACTAAGGGTTTCTAAAAGCATAGATTGCTCATCACTTAGAGCAGGGACCTCATCAATTATCCTTGACTTAGTCATGGTCAACAGGGGGGCACCTTCTTCCATTTTATCCACCGGCAATCTAAGGTGAATTAACCACCTCATTTCAAGCCATATGCCTACATGGGAAGTCTGAGGCCGATGGATATGATAGACGAGGATATTCGTTTAGCAGAAACATTGCCATCAAGATTTTATACAGAGCCATCAATCTTTGAGTCACAAAAAGGTTTTTTTGAACAATGGCAATTTGCAACACATATCAACGACCTAAAAGAAAATAATATCATCCCTTTGGATTTGATAGAGGAGGTAAATGGAGAGAGTATGGTCTTGGTCAAAGATGAGCAAATACGCTGCTTTTCCAATGTATGTACTCACCGCGGGATGCGCCTTGCAACAGAAGAGTGCAAGGCCAAGGGACTACGGTGTATGTATCATGGTAGGGCTTTTGATTTGGAGGGTAATTTCATCAATATGCCCGAATTTGATGAAGCTATGAACTTTCCAAATGAACAAGATAATTTGCAAACCTTCCCGGTTTCGGAATGGAATGGCTTACTTTTTTCAGCAGTAAAAGCAGAGAACGATTTTGATGTTTCATGTCTTAATCCCAGACTTTCTCATTTAGATATTCAATCTTTTACAAGAGACCCCGAAAGAGACCGTGAACATACAATAGATGCAAACTGGGCATTATATTGTGAGAATTATCTTGAAGGTTTTCATATTCCGTATGTCCATCCTGAATTACACAAAGTATTGGAGCATAGCGAATATAGAGTAGAATGTTTTGATGGCGGTGTTTTACAAATCGGAATCGCCCGAGAAGACGAAGACAGTTTTGAATTACCTGCGGATTCACCTGATTATGGAATGAGAGTTGCTGCATATTATGTGTGGCTATTTCCAAATTTGATGCTTAATTTCTATCCCTGGGGGCTCTCGATTAACATAGTAATACCAATCTCGGTAAATAAAACAAAAATCATTTATCGCGGCTATGTAAAAAATCCCGAACTTCTCTCAAAAGGAGCTGGAAAGGAACTTGATACCGTGGAACTGCAAGACCAATGGGTTGTAGAAATGGTTCAGAGGGGAATGTATTCCAGTGCTTATGATAGAGGCCGATATTCCCCTAAGATGGAAAAAGGAGTACATCATTTTCATCGAATGCTGAGCCGTGAAAACTGATTTACAATTCTAGATTTGATAGAATTTCTGCTAAATATTTGTACTCGTCTAAATGATTGTATAATTGCGCTGAAATTCGAATATATCTTCCCTTTGGAGAAGGCCAGCCCCACACAGGAACTTGAATCCCATAATCATCTAAGAGAGAGTCATGCAAAGGATCTGGCTCATGAATTGGAATCCCTCCCATAGTATGCTTAGAAATCCGAATAGTAGCAATGCTTGCAATCATTTCATCAGGACAAGGAATTTCAGAACCTAATGAGTCTGCAATCAATGTTCTACCTTTCAGGGCAAGTGACCGGTTTGTTTCCATTATATTGTCCCAGTTACCAGCACCGATATTTGTCATACCCGTAATCACTTCAGGCAAGCTACACCATGATGAGATATCCTGAGTACCAGTCCAATCAAATTCATGACGGAATCTTGTAGTATCTCCTAAAGGAAAGGTTGCACCGTGACTTATGCATAAAGGATGAATCTTATCTTGTAAATCCTTGCGAACATATAGGAAAGCAGAACCCTTTGGGGCACACAACCATTTGTGACAATTACCAGTGACATAAGAAGCACCTAATTTTTCTAGGTCAAGTGGAATCATACCTGGTCCATGTGCAGCATCGAGCAAAACCTCGATGCCTCTCTGTTCGAATTCTTTGCTTAATTCTTCAAATGGCATCCGTAAACCAGTCGGGCTGGTCACAGTATCTATCATAACTAATTTAGTACGATTGGAAATTTTTGAAACCAGCAAATCAACAACCTCGCTATGGCCTGAAACTGGAAAAGGTATAGGGCAAATAACTACCTTTGCCCCCCATCTTTGGGCAACAAAGTCAATCGCATTTTTACATGCTTGATATGCATGGTCAGGGACCAAAATTTCATCGTCTCTTTCAAAAACCAATGAACGTAGAATTGTATTTACTCCCGAAGTGGCGTTATCTATCAGAGCCAAATCATCAGCATCACATTTTAGAATCGTGCTAAGAGCCTGACGTGATAACTGCAGAGCAGGCAAAGCCTCTCGCTCAAAAAATCTAACCGGCTCCAATTCTAATCTATTACGCCATTTCTGCTGTTCATCTAAAATGAAATTAGGACAAGCGCCAAAAGAGCCATGATTTAGAAATACCACATCTTCATCTAAACTCCAGTATTGTGCGAAATTGCTTCGCTGAGGCCTTATCATGCATGGGGCAAATGTTCTAACCTTTCAATTGTATTGGAGATTAAACAATGATTTGAAAACAAATAATTCTCAAAAAATAAGCAAGCATACTTTTGAGAACCGCCGCTTTTATGATAAGCAACGACCTACTAGGTTTGCTTATGGGGCTTGACGCGTCTTGGTATTTCCTTATCGCTTTAGGCGCGGGATTTGCCGTAGGCCTCAGAGAACTCTTCTTCAAAAAATCGCAGGTAAAGCACGAGAGGCCAGTAGAAGATGAGGGAATTGGAGTATTATGGGATACTCTCCCCCCGCAATTAAAAATCCAGAAGGTAAAACTAAAAATTCAGAAAGAAGATATTGCGCTACCACCGGTGAAAAAAACATACAAATTGAAAAGTATTCAAGATCGTATCGATAAAAAATCACAAGATAAATTAGAGTTGACTAGAAAAATTCTCAACGCGGACTCTAATCTTGAAAATTTAGAAGCCCACATGGTAGCAATCGCAATAAAGCGTAAAGAGTGCTTAGAAGTAGTGTCTGCAATTAATTCCTTTAACGCTCAATATGGAAAACCAACCGATGAGTCACTGGCTGATGGTTTGGATGTAATGGACCAGGATGAGTTAGCAATCAGGATGGAAGAGTTAACCACAATCCTTGAGAATTTACAAAATGAAAAGGTTGTAGAAAAGTCTGAGAAATCCGATAAGAAGAAGGAAATCGAAATCAAAGACAGAGATGAGAAGCTATTAGAAAATCTAACTCAAGAAGTTGAAGATTTGAAATTAAGGGCAGAAATTAAGGAAGCCATTGACCGTATTTACAAGGAATTAGACGATGCCGTAACTGTAGAAGAGTTGGAAGCCATCGATACCGAAGTAGAGAGCTTTTGTGCAACTCGTTCACTAACCCAATACAAGGATGAGCGTTTACGAAGAGTACGTTCAGAAGAAGAATTCCTAAGACTTAAGGAAGAAATTCCAGAGATAGATTCCCTGGAAACACTATGTGAAATCGACCTTAGCATGTTTACTCCCTCAATGGGTACTCGCTTGGATGAGTTAATTGAAACGAGGAAGAATGAACTCATTCTGATGAAATTAGAAGAGATTGAAGGCTCTAAATTCAAAGAACTTGATGAGTTGATTAGCAAGGCGAAATCAGTGGAAGAATTAGATGAAATAGATATGAGTGACGTTAATGATTCATCAAAGAAAATCTTACTCGGGCAAGTATTCAAGAGGGCTCAGAGGTTATTATTTGAAGCAGCAAAGACTGAAATTGATTTCATCGAAAACCCTATTGAGATTGATTCAGTAATAATTCCAGATGACCTTGGACAGCAATATATTGAGAAGTTAGAAAGAATCAAGACTCAACGCAGAGAGCTATTGGTTGAAGGAATCCGCTTAAGCCAGCAGGAAGAAGCCTTTGCCGAGTATAAAGCCCAAATAGAAGAGATTACAGATGTACATGAATTAAGGGAGCTAAATTTCTTTAACATCAATATGTCGCAATTAGAGGCATTAGAATTGCTTAGAAGAGAATTGTTAGATAAGTATCAAGAAGATAGTTTCTCCAACTTGAAAACAGCAATAGACGAGGCAACAGAACTCGAACATCTTGAAGCGATTGAAATCACGGGAATGAATATTGAACAAACTGCGGTATTGGAACAAATGCTTGAAGATACCCGTGAAAGGCTCGGTTTCGAATTTGAATTAAGAGAAGGCTTTGAGGCGGCTCGCCAATCATCTCCTGGTGAAGAAATACCGTTTGACGCATCTATTGAAAGTGAATTTATTAGCCGTATGGAAAGGTATGATACGAGAAATAGATCAATCCAGTTTTCCTTGCTATGGAACAACCGTAACGATTTCGATATTTTAGTAAAATGTCCAAGCGGCTCGCTGATTTATTCGGGCCGCGACTCTCCATGTGGCGGGTCTGTAGACTTGGAAATGAATGAAGATAAAGCGGTAAAGAAACCATTAGAACACGTGATATGGGACGCCAATTCTGCATCGGAAGGAGTGTACGAGGTCTATGCTTGGTATCGCGAACGAAAAGCTCGAGACAAGACTGAATTCACCGTTCGTATTGCTGACGGGCCTGATGTTACATACTATAGTAGCAGTATTGGAGAAAACGACAAGATGAAACTAGCAGCAACTATTGAATTAAATTCTGACGAGACTAGAAATTCTAGAATCGAAGAAAACGATACGGCTTACCGTTCACTAGATTCTGCCATTAAATCAGCATCAATTGTT
>MDTC01058757.1_pt1 | contig 12502 bp, 9 predicted proteins | sample 811181 | NCBI WGS metagenome assembly MDTC01 (sample SAMN05326644, study PRJNA326480) | marine metagenome | isolation source: seawater | place: Pacific Ocean: North | collected 2011 | reverse complement strand
CGGGTTGTAACTTTGGCGAGTGAGGCCCGAAACTCAAGAACTTCCGCTTTGGTGATGCGGCCAACCTCTTTATCTCCAAACGCTGGAACCAGATAACCATTCAGTGTCCTTCTGACCGTATCTGCGTGAGATGTCCGCCACTGAATACGCATTTCAGCAAACCAGGTTTCCGCGAAATCACTGAAAAGCGGCGTGTCTAAATGCTGACTGCGCACCTGCATTTCCTTGAACTGCTGAGCCTTAGGGCTGCCCGGAAAGTGCTTGGCATAACTAAAGGTACCTAACGTAATCTCCGCTTCAACCCGGTCGAGCAACTTCTGCACCCGCTTACGATTTTCTCGCGTGTCTTCAAGAGAAGTTTGTTCGCGACATCTTTTGCCGCGGTAACTGAAGTCAATAACCAAACGGTTATTTTCCTTCCGTGCGTACACTCTAGCCATGAGCAAGACCTCCACGCGCCATTGGGATAGCCAATGAGTTTGAGGAAGCCCCCATCATGTCCCGCTGAATAGCCTCCCAAATGAAGAGGAGTTTTCGGCCTCCGAAAGGACGAACGTAATGAATGCCCTCCAATAAAACAGAGTCTTTCAGCTGCTCTCTGATCGTTCTGGGATCGTATTTAATACGCTCAGATAATTCTTCAGTGGTCAGGTATGTTTCGTTCATGCTATTCTCCTAGTATCTTAAGAGAGCAATAATGATGCTCTAGAGACACATTATACACCTATTGATAACTTGTCAATGCTTTTTGTTTCTCTAGAGAATTAAAATAGGTCGCTAAAATGATAAAATGCAACTTTGCGGAGTTACTGGGCGCACGAAAACTGAAGGTCGCAGATGTCGTCAGGGATACCGGAATCAACCGCAGTACGTTGACTCGCCTGTATCACGAAACAACGTCACGAATTGACTTCGAGACGCTGGAAACGCTTTGTCGATACTTGGAGTGTGATGTTGGTGAGCTACTAGAACTTATTGATAGTTAGGTAGCCAATTATTTAGCCGTGTCTTTGAGAAGCTATGTAAGGGACTAATGTGAAGTCAGATAAACTCAACATTGTTGAAATTGAAAAAGGTCTGGAAGATCTAGCCCAGGCTTCAGTAAGCCCTGAACAATACGGCTTAGATCTGTTGCTTTTATTTAGTTCGCCTAACACCGTCAAACGCGTCACTGGCACTTCAACAAACAAATCAGATGTTGAAGGTGGACTCCTTTGGCGTGAGAAGTTTCATTATGCTCCGTCAGCTAAAGATGGCCTTGATGAAACCATGACTGCCCTTAAACAGTCAAAAGTTACAGCAAAGCATAAAGTTCGTTTATTAATAGTAAACGATGGAACGAACGTATTAGTTTACGATCGCAAATATGACAACCTCACCCAGAGTACTATTAGCGAAATCAAGAACGAACCCCATATATTTCTGCCGCTGACCGGAGAGGAAGGGTATCGAAAGGAGCATGAAAACGAAGTCGATATTAAAGCGACGGGTAAGCTGGCTAAACTTTACGATGCCCTAGTAGAGAAAAACCCAGACTGGCTAGAAGGTGATAAGCGTCACGCTCTAAATCATTTCATGACGCAAATAATATTTTGTTTGTTTGCAGAAGACACCGGCATTTTTCCAGAAGATATCTTTACGAAAACACTGAAAAATCGAGCGGGTGCTAATGGACAAGATGCCACCAGCCTTATTCAGGACATTTTCAACACGCTGGATTGCAGTGATGAAAGTCGGACAGCAACCCCCAGCTGGCTGAGAGAGTTCCCCTATGTCAACGGCGGTCTTTTCCCCGGACCGGTCCTGGTTCCTGAGTTTACTAGCAAAGCTTTTCGTTACCTATTAGAGGCGTCCTCGCTTGACTGGAAGCATGTGAACCCAGACATCTTAGGTTCCAGCATTCAAGCCATCGTTGATCCAACGATGCGTGGCAACCTAGGTATGCACTACACCTCGGTACCCAATATTCTTAAGACTTTAGATCCTCTGTTTCTCAACGAACTTAGAGACGATTTCTTCAAATCCCGGCATAACAAAAAGCAACTTGAAGCATTCTTAAAGCGTTTATCAAACATTGTGGTTATGGATCCGGCATGTGGTTCCGGTAACTTTCTTGTGATTGCATACCGCGAGCTACGTAAGCTTGAACTTCAAGCGTTGGATGCCTTACGTGATATCAGTCAAGGCGCCTCAATGGCTTTTGGTTTTAGTACTATGGTCTCGCTATCAAATTTTTACGGCATTGAATATGCAGATTTCGCTGCGGAGACAGCCAAGCTTGCACTTTGGATCGCCGAATACCAGCAGAACGCGCGCTTTGCAGCTGCGTTTGGAAACAGCATACCCGCTTTACCACTTCGTAACTCCGGACATATACTTTGTGAAAATGCGTTGCGAGTGGATTGGTCCGAATTTTGCCCCTTAAATGATAGTAGTGAAACCTACTTGGTTGGTAATCCGCCGTATTTAGGTTCAACCTGGATGGATAAAGAACAAAAGGCTGACATGGCTCTCGTGTTCTCCCCTCATACTAAGTCATTTAAAACATTGGATTACGTTTGTGCTTGGTTTTTAAAAGCAACGCAATACTGTGCCGGACATAATGGAGCATTTGCATTCGTTGCCACTAATTCAATAGTTCAGGGTGGGCATGTTCCAGCGCTATGGCCTATCCTATTTAAAAGTGGGATGGAGATAAGCTTCGCGCATACGTCATTCAAATGGAAGAACAACGCGAGCAACAACGCGGGCGTCACCTGTGTGATTGTGGGTATGCGAAACAAGTCTGAGACGACAAAATTTATTTTTACAAATGACGAAGCGGTAACGGCAACTAATATTAATGGTTACCTGCTTGATAGTAGCAATGTTGAAGTAAATAAAAGAGCAGTTCCAATCAATGACTTACCGAAAATGGAGTATGGTAATAAGCCTGTTGATGGTGGATGTCTAATATTATCTGAATCCGAAAAAGCTAAGTTAATTGGAAAGACCCCCGAAGCAGAGCCACTTATAAGAAAGTTTGTTGGGTCTCAAGAACTTATTAAAGGTAGTATTCGGCACTGCCTATGGATTCATGATTCGCAGCTAGAGTTTGCGAGAAGAATTCCAGAAATTGCTGAGCGTATTGATAGGTGTAGAAACATAAGGCTAGAAAGTCGTGACTCAGGCGCAAATAAACTAGCGGAAAGAGCGCACCAGTTTCGTGACATAAATAGCGCTAAAGAACTTACCATAGCGATCCCAAGAGTGAGTTCAGAGAATAGGGAATATCTACCTGTGGATGTTCTTACTCAAGACGAAATTATATCTGATCGCAACTTTGGTATATATGATGGTCCTATGTGGGCACTCGCCCTGATCGCTTCAAAAATGCACCACGCATGGATAGCAACAGTATGCGTCCGATTACGAAATGACTTCAGTTATTCAAACACTCTCGGTTGGAATACGTTCCCAGTACCTGATTTAACTGACGAACAAAAAGAGTGTTTAACCCAATCAGCGCGCAACATCATCCTGACGCGTGAGGGGCACTTCCCTAAGACAATAGCCGATCTTTATGATCCCAAAAAAATGCCCGAGGATCTTCGCCAAGCGCATGAAGACAATGATAACTTGATTGATAGCCTGTATCGGGAAGAGCCTTTTGCTGACGAAAATGACCGACTAACACATCTGTTTGAACGATATGTTGAGTTAACTCAGGGACGACAATCATGACAAGTACAGTAACAGCAGTTGAAATAAGCCACGAAGGCGACAACAAAACTGAGACTAGTGACGCGCTGGGAATGCGGCCTATGCAGAGGCGCGTATTCGATAAACGTGACGCTCAATATCTACTGATAAAATCACCACCGGCCTCAGGAAAATCAAGAGCTTTAATGTTTCTTGGCCTTGATAAACTTATCAACCAAGGCTTAAAGAAAGTGATTGTTGCTGTGCCAGAGGTGAGTATTGGTAGCAGCTTTGCAAATACTGACTTAAAAACATATGGTTTTTTTGCAGATTGGTCGGTTAAGCCTGAATGGGATTTATGCTCTCCGGGTGCTGACCACGACGCCGTTGCTAAGAGTAAAGTAAAGAAGCTCCTAAGCTTTATGAAAAGTGATGATAAAACGTTGGTTTGTACTCACGCGACCTTGAGGTTTGCTTATCAGGAATCAGGTGCTGACATTTTTGATGACTGCTTATTAGCAATTGATGAGTTTCACCACTCCAGTTCAAGTGAAGAGAGTAAACTTGGTGAACTGCTAAGCGATGTACTTATGCGTGATCGGGCTCATGTGATTGCAATGACCGGAAGCTATTTCCGTGGAGATGACGTCGCTATTATGCGTCCCGAGGATGAGGAGAGATTCACACACGTCTCCTATACCTATTGGGAGCAAATGAGTGCGTATAAGCATTTAAAGACACTGAAAATAAACTATAGCTTTTACAGTGCTCTTGATGGCTCTTACCTTCAGGCATTGCCCAAGATCCTCGATCTTAATAAGAAGACGATCATTCATATCCCTCACCGCAATAGCCCAGAGTGCGCGGGCTCAAAGCATCAGGAAGTCGATACAATAATCGATATGATGGGTGAGCTGCAGGATGTTGAAGAGGAAACCAACTTCTATCCAGTGTTAACTGAAGACGGACGAACACTCATAGTAGCAAACCTAGTCGAGGACGACCCTGAATTCAGAACAAAACTGCAGGCAGCGTTACGCAGTCCCTCTGAGCAGGCACGAGTAGATATTATAATTGCGCTTGGCATGGCAAAAGAAGGCTTTGATTGGCCCCCAGCTGAGCATGCTATTACCGTCGGTTATCGAGGCTCTTTAACGGAGATTATTCAAATAATCGGCCGAGTTACCCGAGACCACCCAGGCAAAACGCTAGCAACCTTTACCAATCTTATTGCGGAGCCTAAAGCAGAAGATGATGAGGTTGTGGGAGCGGTAAATCAGATGTTGAAAGCAATTTCTGTCTCCTTAGCAATGGAGCAGGCACTTGCGCCGAAGTTTAGGTTTGTACCTAAGAAAGATGGCGACAATTCTGGCTTTGGCGAAGAAGACCCGGAAACCGGCGAAATTAAAATCGGTGTTAAAGGCTTAAAAGAGCCTAAGTCTGAGCGCGCCAAAGCAGTTATCGAGCAGGAGATGAATGAACTCATCGCAAAAGTATGCCAAAACCCCGATGTCATGAAGGCCATGGCGAATGACGATGTTCCAGCCGAACTCGTGCAAGATGCTTATGTAAACCGTGTGATTCGAGAGCATTTACCCAACGAAACAGATGACGATATAGAAGCAGTGCGTCAACAGGTTGCTGCCTATATGGCCATGGCCTCGATAGGAAATGGTGAACCATCCGATGAAACATCTGACAATGCACGCGAGGCAGGAACTAAAAACTTTGTCGGGTTGGTCCGAAAGTTTATCAACATAAACGAGTTATCAGTTGATCTAATTGACAGTATTAACCCATTTGGGCAAGCCTATGAGGTGCTTAGCAAGGGCTTAACCTCCGACGTGCTAAGGAAAGTTCATGGCGTGGCCAAAACTCAGAAAATACAGATGTCTGAGGAAGAAGCCATTGCACTTTGGCCCAGGATTGAAGAATTTACCAAAGATCATGGCAGAGCACCAAGTTTTGAAAGTGCTAACCAACTAGAGCGCCGTTTAGGTGAGGCGCTGGAATGGATCCGCAATAAAAAGCGGGAGCGCATGCGCAGCCAAGGAGAGCAATAATGGCAAAGCGTTCCCTTGAAGAGATCCTTGCCGATGATAGTTTGGGGCTTCTAGATGTTAAGACCTCGAAGTCATCGCGATTAAGTAAAGATTCGATATATTTCTCAGTATTTGAAGAAGTCGCAGCCTTTCAAAAGGAGTACGGTCGTTTACCTACTGTGGAAACGGCGAATATTCATGAAGCGAAGCTAGCTACCCGATATAAAAACTTATGTAGTGACGACGAAGTGTTAGAATCGCTCAAGTCTTTTGATACACAGGGTATTCTGCCTAATTCTCCAAAAGCGGACGCATCAGAACCAAACGAAAGAGCTAAGCCTGCACCTAAATCGCTTGATGACATTTTTGATAGCGATCTGCTTGACGTCGCCGATCCAATTTTTGAAATTAAACACGTAACCTCCTCAACCAAGACACAATCCACGAACGAATATATGGCTCGACGTAAACCGTGCGAGGACTTCGACGCCTATAAGCCATTGTTCAAACAAATACAGGAAGAGCTCAATTCGGGTGTAAGACAAACTCGAAAGGTTGAGGGAATTGCAGATATCAAAGCTGGACAAAGTTTTATTCTTTCTGGGCTCATAGCTTATGTAGCCAGCGTTGGAGAAAAATATGAACACCGAAAAGGCCATCATAATGCCCGAACTCGGGTAATTTTCTCTAACGGTATGGAAAGCGATTTACTGCTGCGCTCTTTTGGCGCTGCGCTATACAAAGATAAATCTGCCCGAGCAATAACAGGTGAGTCTCTAGGGCCACTATTTGAGACCAAAGAAGACCCAGCAGAATACGAAAAAACCGGAATCGTCTACGTCCTTCGAAGTAGATCAGAGCTGCCAGAAATATCCAAACATCAAGCGTACCTTCATAAAATTGGCGTCACCAAGTCCAACGTTAAGGCAAGACTGGCAAATGCAGCTAAAGATCCCACTTACCTTTTAGCCGATGTTGAAGTCGTTGCCGAATTCACTCTCTACAATATGAATTTACGTGCAACCGAGCAGGTCCTGCATACTTTTTTCCGTGAAGCTCAAGCCGATCTCGAAATCACGGACCGATTTGGTAATGCCGTTAAACCTCGTGAGTGGTTCTTTGTACCTCTTGATGCAATTCGCGAGGCAGTGAAGCTCCTGAATGAGGGGAAACTTGCTTCGAGTCGATATGATGCTGTTAAAGCTGTGGTGCTTCAAGAAAACGCATAAAGGTTAAACTTATCTTAAAGAGCAGACGTTTATTTGTTGATGGCCGTATATTTATTAGGCAGTATGGTTCTAAAAGGGAACCTGACGCTTACCTCTTCCTGCTGTGTATTGCGTTCGAGGCAATAGTTTTGGCCTCTATTTTTGTCAGAAAGTTAGGTGATTAGGCAACCGAATACACGTACCCAAATCTTATAGTGCTCTATCCAAGTTGCAAAAATTATTTTGGCGAAGTCTCGAGTGACAGATACTTAATAGTAAGGTGTTTATGATGCGTTTAAAGGCCAATACCGAATGATTGAGTTTGTTTCTAACAAAAAAAATAAAAATTTAATTCTATTTGTCCATGGCTTTTGCGGTGGCGAGGCAACTTGGCGAAATGGAGAATCTCGTTCATTTCCTGAGCTACTTTCAGATGATTATGAGATATCAAATAGTTATGACATTGCGCACTTCTCTTACTTCACGAAGCTATTCAATCTTTTCGCTAAAGCTGGCAAAGTTTCAGCTTTAGTTAAGCGTATGTTTGGGACATCCTACGGAAAACTAGCCAAGAATATAAGCATTGAGGAAATCGGAAATTTGCTCAGAACTGAAATCAGATTCAAATTGCAAACGTACGATAATATTGTAGTTGTTGCTCACAGTATGGGCGGATTAGTTACCAAAAGCGCGATCACTAAAGATATCGACGAAAAGATACCATCAAAAATTAAACTTTTTATCTCCTTAGCTGTGCCCCACCACGGAGCAGAAGCAGCTACTTTTGGAAAATTGATTAGCGATAGCCTTCAGATTGAAGGTCTTTCACCACTCAACGATTTTATTCACAAGATAAATGATGACTGGCTAAAAACTAGCCTAAGACCACCCACTAAATACTTTTATGGTGCTCACGATTCAATTGTAAAAAAAACTAGCGCCGCACCTGCCGATAAGGAAAAGTCGGATGTCGTAACTGTGGACGAAGATCACACAAGCATAACAAAACCTGAGAATTCGACCACCACGACTGTTATTGCAGTCAAGCAAATAATACTGAACTTTGAGAACAACGATCCAGGACTATCGAAACTTGAAATTAAGCAACTCGATGATGAAACTGAATTTGATGATGAAATCTTTGTATTAAAGTTAATCTCTGCTGGAATTCATAACACAACAATTAGAGAGGCCAAGGAAGCTTTTCTAAATGCAGAATATATTCGAAAAATTTTTAGTAGTAGCTCAGATCAAAAGCGTTTAAGCGAACTATACAAAAAGATACGAAAAGTTTATCAAACAAGTTATACAAAATATCTTCACGATGGTATCCCAAATTCCGGGCTATTACTGTCGGACGTGCATGAGGCGATAATAAGAGAAGATAAAAAATTCCTAGACACATTTATTCTTTTTATAAATGCGATTCATAAGCAAGGAATGCTTCATCAATTAGCAAACTCAGAAGATCAAAATATTTGGTGGGTAAAAAGCGGCTCAATCGAATCATTGCAAGATGTTTTGAGGCGGGGTGATGATGAATAAGCTTCCATATATTCAGCCGGAGCGAGAACTCTACTTTAGTTTGGGTGTCGTGCTTCTAATACTCGAGAATCTCGCAGAAACCACCCGGAAAAAGAGGGTCCTAACCATTGACAAAATGCAGTCGTTCTACTTCTTGGTTACTCGGCCCGCCTTTTTAAACAAAGTTTTAACTATGGCGAATAAGTCTCAAATAGCTATTGATGACGTCGACTATTACACGGTAGAGACACTTTCCGTAAATGTTGATGAGCTCTTTGACCGGGAACGGCTCTTGGCCATGATAAAAATCCTTTCATCTAAAAATTATATATCGCCCGAGTATTCCGACTCAGAGGGTTTTTTGTTTGACTTAACAGATACTGGAAAATCCATCGCAAGTAAATTGGAGGCTGGATATTTTCGAAAAATAAGACTCTTTATTGAGCAGCTATCGTCCCTTCAATCACAGAGCCCGAGCAAGCTAAATGGGTATATAAATACGGTATTAAAGCAGGGAATATAATGGATCTCTCTCAAGGATTACTTTTAAAAAATTTAATATTGCATGGACACCGGAAAGATTATCGAGTTAAATTTCATCCGGGAATAAATATAATTTACGGGGATGCTGACACCGGGAAGTCAAGCATACTCAGACTCGTGTACTATCTTCTTGGCGGAAAACAGATCAAACTCGATGAAGAAATCTCCTCTTCTGTGAAGTATGCTGTCCTTGAAATAACTATAAATGGAATTCCTTACTGTATCAGTCGAGATATTTTCAATCCATCTAGAGATATTGATGTATATTGCTGCAAACACACCGAAATACCAAACTCTTTTCCCGAAAAATACAAGGCCAGCATTACTAAAGGGAACGATAACAATAAAAGTCTCTCTGAATTTCTCTTAGAAGCTTTAGAGCTACCCGCGGTTCGTTTAAAACAAGCGCCAACCAAAGATTCGTCCGAAACCGCTAGATTGAGCTTCTTAGATTTATTCAAGTTTATGTACTTGGATCAGGACGACGTTGGTAGCGCTCACATGCTAAACATCGGAAACCATGTACTCGAAACAAAAAATAGAGAAGTTTTTAAATACATATTTAATGTTCTTGATTCTGCAGTTTCCGAGTTAGAAGTAGACATAGCGAGTAAGACGCAGGAAAAAAATCAACTTGCTGCTCAATACTCCGCTATAAGTCAATTTTTATTGCAGACAGAGTTTAAAACTTCTGAAGATCTGGACGCAGAAATAGGCAATATAGACGATATTAAAATTGAATTCCAAGCTCAGCTTTCAGATTTAAACCAACGAATGACAAGCGATAACGAATTGTATGAGGGGCTTAAAGATGCACTGAACACGATTAATTTGAACATTGAAAAGCAAGAGGAAATTAAAAACAAGGCCTTACGAAGCGTTGAGCGCTTTAGTCGACTCCTCAATGATTACCAGAATGATATTGACAAGATTGAATCAAGCCTATCTGCTAAATATCTCATTGGAAAAGATACGCAAGAACAAGCAAGTTGTCCTATTTGCGAAACCATTATAGCCATTGATGACATCTCTGATAAATTTGATATTCCGAATGAAAAAAGGTTAAAGACCGAGTTAACGTCCATCAAGAGGAGATCCAAAGATCTTAAGCAGCTAATAACTGATAATCGATCGGATTTAGAAACCGCCAACTCCCTTCTAACCAAACTGCACGTAGAGAAAAGTCAGGCTAGACAAATAATGGATGAAGAACTCTCAAACTCTATATCACCCTATTTAGCCGAGCGGGACGCAATAGTAAAAGAACTGGCGCAGTTAGATGAGCGTAGACAAAAGGCCGTCCACTCCTTGCGAGTAAGGAATAAGCAAGCTGAACTCGCTGACCACATAGGGCGCCTAGAGGGAACGGTCGAAAAACTAAAAATGAAGTTAGAGGAACTTAAAAGCGATTCACCGTCACTTGATGATGTTCTCGAGGATCTCGGGGTAGATATCAACAAATTTATTCACCAGGTAAAAATTAAAAATCACAATGGTGTGGGCATAGATGAAAGAACGTTCTTTCCAAAGGTGAGAAATATTGAATACAGGAAAATTAATTCCGGCGGACTAAGAACAATTGTTTCGATCGGTTATCTAGCCTCTATTTTATTGCAGAAGTTGCGCAAAGAAACAAATATCCCTGGCTTATTAATGATCGACACGGTTGGAAAATTTCTTGGGAAAACCCCTGAAGGTCCCGTTAACATGCAAAATGAGAGCACAAACGATGCTGACGGCGTTGCTGACCCTGAGAAATACAGAAATCTTTTTGATGCATTGGTTGCTGTAGCCGAAGAGTTCGATGAGAGAGGAAAACTTTGTCAGATTATATTAGTAGATAATGACATACCACCTGATGTGGCGTACGAAAACAAGGGATTTGAAATAGCACACTATAGATCTAACGGCATCAATGGCCTTCCCATAGGCCTTATTGATGACTGGGATTCAACCCAAAAGAGATGAGAATGTAAGATCTAATGCTAAAAGTTGCGTTTTACGACTTTCCATCCAGCCGCAGATCCAGACATTAAAAACAAAAAGGAATATCTTGAAATTACACGAACAGTGGAGACATGAATATAACCAAGACAGATATTTGTCACATTTGTCCGATATTGATTTAAGTGGTCGCTTAAGATATTTCGTGGAGAACCTGACGACACTTGAGTTAAATGGAAAAATTGGTCTAAAAGACATACGAAATAACCCTGCGCAAACTTTAATGAGAAAATTCACGCATGCGCATCAAGAGCTAGTCCTAAGGAAAAGACAACCCGAACTTCAGTTCTTGGAAGGCTCATCAATACCAAAAGCAATGATCGGTCATGAGGCTAGGCTCAAAGAATTGAACAGATACGCCCATGACAAAAAGCCTGATTTAATTAAGTTTGGGAAAAAGGAGTATTTTGAAAAACTAAGCTTTAAAGTATCGCTAGCTAGCTCGTTCTCCGATCCATTACTAAATGCTGCGCGAATAGATGACGAAATGAAAGCTATTTATTATCCGAACCCAAGTGACATATCAGTCACAATCCGAGGTGGGGCGAAATTGGAAGGTATTAAGGGGGTAAAAGTCATGTTCGAAGCCCCCGCTGACTATTATATAATGTGCACGAGCTCCTCGTTTGATGTTCGGTTATTCGGCGATTTCGACGCAGACTCGTGCTTATTCGTTTACGATTCACAGAGATTTTCAAAGGACTTGTTAGATCAGATATCAAAACAAGTTCCAGTAATCAGCCACGCCTCTGCTCAAGTTACTTATGTTGATCCAATAAGACCGAATCTAGGCGCGCCACAATCTGTTGAGTTCCATAAGCATATCAAATATTTATATCAAAACGAATTTAGACATGTTTTCATTTCAGATACAGGTAACAACCCGAAAGATCTATTTTTTAATTTGCCAGGATCAAGCGTTTATACTGAGATTGTATGCTTATGAAGTTTTAACTTTATGTAACGAGACGGTCACGTCCTGAAAGTACAAATTGTACTGTGTTATAAGTGGGGGATTTACACAATAAATCTATATACGCCCCTAAATTAGATACCAAAGGCTAGAGGTCATTTCTCGAGGATCCCCGATATAACCAAATTTCATGTGGCACAAATTTGTCACAGATTTGTCACAGCCCTGATCCACCGAAAAATCAGCCACAACAGCTAGCGTTCAAACCGAAAAAGCATCAAAGAGAAGAATTTAGAGTAGATACGAAAGAAAGAAAATCGCTACAGTCCAGGGAAATGGCGCGCCCGACAGGAGTCGAACCTGTGACCTCCGCCTCCGGAGGGCGGCGCTCTATCCAGCTGAGCTACGGGCGCATTTCCAAATTTTGACTTCTAACCACTGTGCCTATTTACCGAATGACCTCTGCCTCCGGAGGGCAACGCTCTATCCAGCTGAGCTAAGGGTGCGCATACTTTGTGAAAAGCGAGGGCATTATAGGGACTGGCCCCCGCTATGTCCAGAGTTCACATGGTTACTGCTTCTCAAGT
>MDTC01047867.1_pt1 | contig 12503 bp, 9 predicted proteins | sample 811181 | NCBI WGS metagenome assembly MDTC01 (sample SAMN05326644, study PRJNA326480) | marine metagenome | isolation source: seawater | place: Pacific Ocean: North | collected 2011 | reverse complement strand
TGTATTTTTTAAAAGTGTGGTTTAATTAATTATGTCAAAACCAACAAATGAAGAATTAAATGTAGCTACATGGAAAATACCTAATGCTTTAGGCATAATTGGATCTTCTGCAAATAATGAATTTAACGGAATGACAGCTAGTTGGATAACACAAGTCAGTATGGAGCCGTTATTGATTGCTGTAGGAATTGATAATAAAAGCATTACCCATGGACTAATGTCAGCAAGTGAATATTTTAGCTTAAACTTATTTTCAGAAAATTATACTAAAGTATTTGTAAAATTTTCTAAGCCAGCAGAATATAAAGAAGGCTTTTTAAATGAAGAGCCAATTACATTAACAGAAAACAATATGCCAATATTTGACAATGCCATAGTCTGGTTTGAAATGAGAAAAAAAGAGACATACAACCTTGGAACCCACACCCTTTATATTGGTGAAGTTACTGATTGCAAGACTGTTGAAACAGAAGAAAGGGTTGCATATATGGGAGATACAAGAATGAAATATGGGGGCGTCCCAAGAGGCGGGCATTAATTTCTTATAAGATGGTTGACGAATCTATTAGAGAACAAAGAAGACAAAAAAGAAAGAAAAAACATATCTCAAAGAGAAAAGGTCGGTTTGATTATAGAACTGGAAGAACTGGCAAAAGAAATATGGCAACACTGATTAAATAAATTCTTCATAATTAGGTTTTTTTGCAACTAGGAGCAACCGTATTAGCTTAATAATTAGCTTATTTAATAATAAAGAGATAATCTTTCTATGAATAAATGTTAACTTTGTATTATAAAAAAATTGATAGTTTGATTTTATTATACTTTTGTAACCTTTTTCGTTGAAAAAATTTTCTAAACACTCCTTACTATAAAAGTAAATATGTTGTCCTTCATCCAGAGCAAAATACCACCAATCCTTATTTTGATTGTTGTATAGCTCGGTCGAAATTAATAAATGTTTCGGTTTATATTTTAGTATTTTATTAAATTCACTCAATGGGTCATCAAAATGTTCAATTATTTCTGCTAAGTTTATAAAATCATAAAATTTATTTTCTAAAAAATTGTACTCATTTGAAAATATATTTTTAACATATTTATCTGAACTGTAACTATTTATTGAATAGTCTCTTAGCAATCTTGTAAGCAAACCTGAACCACCACCATAATCTAAGAGTTTTTCAATATTAAGTAGTTTGCTTAAGCCATAAATTAAAGATTTATTATCTAAAACTCTTTGAACCAATCCAGGATCAATATTGTTTTGATAAGCTTCGTCAAGCCAATCAACATTTTCAACGTATAAACTCCCGCAATTTGTTTGTATACAACTTCGTTTGTACTTGTCGAGAAAAACTAAATCAAATTTTATCTGGCCATCATTAGAATTACATAGTAAGCAGTTTTTCATAACAAACCTTTATTTATTTATTCATTAAATAATATCAATAATTTATTTTTTATTTCTTATTTTTTCCAAAATAACGAATAACTACTCCACCAATACCGAAATAAGAAGTAATCTCAAAATCGTGTCCTTCAAATTTTTTGTAAAAAAGATTTCTAATACTTTTGCCTTCAGAATCTAGATTTGTGAAATCATCTATCATAATATAAGATCCTTCTACAAGTCTAGGAATAATATAATCTATCGGATCAATTGCAGAAATGTATAGATCACAGTCTATGTAAACAAATTTTAAATTTTCAACTTCAATTAATTTTTTTTCTTTTTTTAGTATATCTGAGAAATATCCTTTAAATATATACACATTAGGGCTAAATTTTTTTTCTAACTTTTTAACTTTTTTAAAATTAGATTTAAAATTTTTATCTTGAAAAAAAGGATGGCTATTTTCTGGAAAACCTTCAAACGAATCTAAGCCATAGAAGAGCGTATTATTATTTTTATCAATTCTATTCTCAGTGTTTATTGTATGTTTAAAACTAGATGCAGTAAAAATTCCAAACTCAATATAATCACCTTTGATTTGATCAATCCAAAGATTAGTTAATATTTTCTTGATTGCAATATATTTTGATGTGTTGTGTATAAAAAAAGAAGGGAGCAAATTTATTAAAAAACTATAAATAGAATGTAAAACACTTAATTTTGAAATTATATTTAACATAATATTTAAATTTAATCAAAATATCCAAGAAGTGGAAGTGATAATTTAGTACTTTATAATAATGAAAAATATTTAGAAGGAAACCACATAAGCTAGATAATTAAACATATAATATCGTACAGAATGGTCGGAGTTTTATTTAGGTCAGTAGTTAACCTCCTTTTAATTAGGTTATTAATTTAATAAACTAGTTAAAATAGTTAAATAAATGCTGTATTGCTTATAAAAACAGCAAGTCGATAATTTGACTATAGAGAGAGTATGAAAAGAGCATTAATTACTGGAGCAAATGGGCAGGATGCTTTTTTTCTAACAAAATTATTATTATCTAAAAACTACAAAGTAAAACTAACTACTCGTTACAAAAACAATTCCCATTTGAAATATTTGAATAAAGTTTTTAAAAACTATATAAAAGAAAAAAATCAGATTCAACTTTCACAAATTGATTATTTAAATTCAGAAGAAGTCAATAGTATAGTAAATGAATTTAACCCACATGAAATTTATAATCTAACAGGTCATAGTAATGTAATTACATCATTTAAATCACCAAATTTAGTTAAAAATGAACCAACAATTATTTTTAATAATTTTATAAATGCAATAAAAGAAAATAAAATTGAATCTCGATTTTTTCAAGCATCAACATCTGAGATATTCAAAGACATTGGAGATGGTCTACTAAATGAAGAGTCAGAAAAAAAAGCCTCAACACCCTATTCATTAGGAAAATTAAAAGCTCATAATCAATTAATAACAACTAGAGATAAGACAGGACTTTTTTTAGTGTCTGGAATTATGTTTAATCATGAATCTCTAATTAGAAGCAATGATTATCTATTTGGATATGTGGCTGACAGTATAAGAAAAATAAAAAATGGTGAAATAAGTAAATTTTTTATATCTAACTTAGATACGGTTCGTGATTGGGGTTATTCTGAAGAATTTGTAGAAGCAATGTGGTTAAGTATAAATGCTAAAAAAGCAGAGGATTATATTATTTCTACTGGAAAATCCTTTTCAGTTAAAGAAATTCTTGATGAAGGATTTAAAACTGCAGGTCTAGATTATAAAGATTATACGAGGGAGGTGTTCAATCAAAATAGAGAATACGATATTGAAAAAAAATACTCAGATCCATCTAAAATATATAAAAATTTATCGTGGAAAGCAAATTTAGATGGAAAAGATATTATCAGAAAAATAGTTCTTAAAGAACTAAATCATGAAAGTAAATCAGATTCAACTTACAAAAAAATTCCTGAATCAAAGATCACATATGTCTACCAACCAGACATAAACAGTGCTGATAAAAAGTATGTCATGGAAGCATTAAATAATTCAAATTTGTCGGGTGCTTCTGCAGAAGTTGAGGAATTTGAAAATAAATTTGCTGCTAAATTTAATTTTAAATATTGCTTAGCAGTTAACAACGGTACAGCTGCGCTCCATCTTGCCTTAATGGCTTTAGGCATTCAAAAAAATGACGAGGTTATTATTCCGTCACTAACTTTTATCGCTACCGCAAATGCCGTGTCATATTTGGGTGCAAAACCAATAATCGTAGACATTAATCCTAATTCATTCCAAATTTCTACTGAAGAAATAGAAAAAAATATAACTAGTAAAACTAAAGCTATAATTCCAGTCCACCTTTATGGTAATTGTCCAAACTTAAGTGAAATTAGTAAACTAGCAAAAAAACACAATCTTTCTGTATTACATGATTCAGCCGAAGCTTTAGGAACTAACTACAAAGGCAAATCTAGCGGATCATATAAAGATGTATCAATTTATTCATTTTATCCAAATAAATTAATTACAACTGGAGAAGGAGGAATGTTAGTGACTTCCAATAAATCAGTGTACGAACTAGCAAAGAAAATAAGAAGTCAGGGAGTTAAAAAAAATTCTGATGAGTATATTCATGATATTCTCGGTTACAACTACAGAATGAACTCACTTTCAGCTGCGATGGGAAAGTCTCAGCTAGATAGGGTCGACACTTTGCTAGATAGAAAAAAAGATATCTTTGCTAGATACAAAAAAATACTTAAACCACATGGAGTAGAGTTTATAGAAACCGAAAAAGATATCGAAAACTCTTATTGGTTGATAGTAGTTATATTTAAAAATAAAAAAATTAATATAGATATGTTGAGAGAGTATTTATATTCTGCAAACATTGAAACAAAAAAAATATTCTACCCTATAGAAAGACAAAAAATATACAAAAATACTAAAACTAATAAAAATGCTTATTATGCCTACAATAATTCACTTTGTTTACCATCTTCACCAGATCTAAAAGATAGTCATGTAGACTTTATATCCAAAAAAATAATTAAGTATTTAAACAATGTTTAAACAGCAATCAAAAAGTAAAAATTTAAATATTTATATAAATGACTGCATACGTTGGTCTGGCGGGGTGAATATTTTAATTCAAATAGTAAATTCACTTATCAAATACGACGTAAATTATAAAATTTTATATGTCAAGGAGTCTTTCCTAATGAAAATATTAAATAGATTAAGGCTCACACTAAGAGGTGGGGGGTATAAAAATAATAAAATTATTGATGAAGATTTACTAAATAAATTTCAAAAGTATGTTGAAAATAATAATCTAATATTGGAACATTTAGAATACAAATATTTTAAACATAACTATAAAAACGAGTACATCTTGCCAGTTATTAAAATTAATTCATCTTTAAAAAATAAAAAAATTGTTGGGTATATACCTGATTGTCAGCATCTTCATCTAAAATCAGTATTTTTAAGACGTATAATCTATTATAGAAATTATCAGATAAAAAGAATCAAGAAGTTTTCTTCAAAAATCTATAGTACATCTGAAAATGTAAAGAAAGATCTAGTTGAACACTATAGTTTTTCTCCTGAGAAAATAAAGGTCACAGGTTTCACACCTATGAGACTTGAACAAGGTTTGCCAAAACCTAAAAAATTTGACGAAGACTTTTTTCTAATTGCGAATCAACTTTGGCAACACAAAAACCATATTTTTGCTATTAAAGCATTCAAAGAGTATGTTGATAAAAATCAAGATCACAATACGATGCTATATTGTACAGGCTATATACACGATCATAGAGATTCCACACACTCTTCTTCCATTTTTGATTTAATTGAAAAATTAAACCTTACCTCTAGAGTGAAATTCTTAGGCTATCTGAATAGAAAAGAATTTTTAAAATATCTAATTAGCAGTAAAGCGGTAATTCAACCAACCTTATTTGAGGGGTCTCCAGGAGGATTTTCAGTAGCAGATGCTGTCGCTTACGGAGTCCCTGTTCTACTGTCTGATATACCTATAAATAGAGAAGTAGATAAAGGAGACATACAATATTTTGACTTAAACAATCTAAATTCACTTGTTGAATTGTTAGATCAAGACTTTGATTTCAACATTGAAATAAGACACAAAAAGAGTCAAGATATTTCAGTACAGGCGATGAAAAATTTACAAAATGTAATTTCTGAATTACTTTCCTAATTTCAGCTTATCTTTATTAACTAATGAGATAACAACCTCTGTAAAATACATAAAAATAATTAAATATAAAAACAGATTGAAATTTAAAATATTAAAAAATATTAAAGACAGTGCCACAAAGGTAATTATTGATAGACCTCTTCTTATTGATTCAAAAAATATATATGAGTTAAATTCGAAGATCATACCTGTAATTTCTGAAATCCAAAAAAATAGAGAGATAAATATAAATGCTAGAAAAGAGTGGATTGTTGTAAGTTCAGGAATAGCAAAAACATCAAGGTTTGTGATATAGTTTAATGAAATCAAAATTAAAAATATAGTAGCTATTGAAAACAAGATACCAAACTGAAAAATTTTTTTTGGACCATCTCTTTTTAAGTTCTTTAACATAACTAGAAATATTGGCCTAGAAGGTATTAGATATATTTCCAGCAAGGTTCTGAATGTTTCATATATTCCAACAAGCCCTAACCCAAATGGAAGTAAAGCCCACAATGGAAGTCTTGACCTAATAAGTGTTAGTATGGATGAAATGAGTAAACCCAATTCTTGATTACTATCTTTGTTATTTTCAATAGCAAAAATTTTTGCTCTATTAAATAATATGAATATAAACCTTATTAAGGCAATGGATACAAGAAGCAGGCTTAAACTTATTTCTGTATTTGTGAAAATTAAATATAAATACAAGAAAGAAGTGATAATAAATATATAAAAAGATCTTTTCGATACTTTTGATACATTATTATGTATGTAGTCATAAATTCTTATATTCTGAATAAGAACATAGGACAAGGTATAGAAAATACTAGCAACCATATACCCACTAATTACAAGTTGGTTAATCGCTAATAAAGGAAATGAAATTAATAATATAAGATGGTGAACTTTTAATCTAAAATCTTTATATCCAATGCCAATACCTAGATACGAGGGCTTATCGTACAAGCCCATTTGAATTGTTTCTGCAAACGAACACACAGATAAAACTAAACCAAAAAAACCAACTAAATCAATTCCATAATATTGCTTAATATACAGAAAAGTCATAAATGCGATTAGAGAGTTAAAACCAATATCTACACTGCTGTAGATACTTTCAATTCTTTTTTTAAGCATTGCCAGAATTTTTAATCATTTAATCATCATAATCATTAGCTTTATTCATACATGAATAAAAAATAAAAAACCAAAAAGGAATTGCAGTGACAGTTGTTTCCAATAAAGGATCAAATAGTGACACAATTGACACAAAAACTAATAAGGAAATCATTGAATATTTTATGTGTTTTGTAAAAAATTTTATAGCTATAAATAAAAATATTATAAAATTTATCAATCCAAACCTGTAAAGCATTGTTAGAAAGGTATTATGGCCACTCCTTAAAGGGTTCGCAGAGTTAATTGATTCGGAGTAACATAAAAGTGAAACAGCATTTTCATTAACTAATTTTTGTGGAATAGAGAAACCTACGCCTTGTCCTGTAAACAATCTGTTGTTATCAACCAAATCCCTTGACATAGCTGTCCATAAATTTAATCTCCATGCGACATTACTAGGACATACTTCTTTGAGAATGGAATTATTAATTGAGATAAGACTATTACTTATTGATATAACTTCCAGATCACAGTTAAAAACTTTCGTTCCACTAACAGGTAAATGGGAGTTGCTAGAACATATTTTTAAATAGTCAAAATACTCTTCTCTATCAGTAAATTTACTATCAAGATTTTTAATTAAATTATTGAATGAGCCTCTATATTTTAAATCAAGTTCACTTTGATATAAATTATTTTTGAATCCATATTCAACTTCAGATAACAAGGGCAATGGGTTTGAGAATGAATTTTCAAATCTAATTTCACAATTTGTTTCCAACTTATCATCTAGAAAATTTGAATAAATACATTTAGAATTATTTAATCTTATCCTAGAAAAGCCAACTTGATTAATTTGTGATGAAATAGTACTTTCATTAAAATTTCCCATACTCTCTTTGATTAAATTTTCATTTTTGTAGTTTAAAGTTAAAGAAATTATGAATCCTATAAATAAAAAAGATACAAATTTCAATACTTTTGTGTTTCTGTAAAGGAATAAATTAATTATCAAATAAAAAGTTAAACCCAATAATACCGTCCGGCTTTCATAAACAGCAAAACCTAAATAAACTCCTGGGAGTATATTTAAATATATATATTTATCATTATTTTTCAAACTCATGTGTAAAAAAAGAATTAAAAATAAAGTCATTTCTGTAATTTTCAAGTCTAAAAGATTCACCCATGGCAATGAATATTTTGCAAGTTTTATTCCTAAGAAACTTTCTATAAATGGTGCTCTGTCAAGTATGAAATCTGTAATCAGAAATATTGAATAAATAGAGCTAAATAAAAGAAAATTTAATTTTTTCATATCCATTTTATTTTTTGAAGAAAAAAGTATCAATCCAATTATTAATGGGTACAGAAGAAAAATAAAATCTTTCCCAATTAGCTCAATTGTAGAATTATGTGCTTGAAATGAATAGTATGAAAAAAATATTATAAAATAAACTAAATAAAAATAATTGTTTTTTAAAAAAGTTTTCCAGAAGTCAATGTTTATTATTTGTAAAATAATCAAAAACAACAATGTGTAGTCAACTATAAAACCGGGAAAAGACCCTATCTTTATAAGCGTAAATTCTCTTCCAAAGAGAATTATGAGAATTGAAACGAATAGCAAAGTTAAGATATTTATAGTTCCAATGGTTTTTTTAATATTATTCTTTTTCATTTATTTCTTATTAGTTCGTATAGATTAAATTGACCTATTTTTTTATTTAAAGTATAACTTTCTAATTTTGTATTGTATTTATTTAAGTTAACATCACTAATAAGTAAATAATCTGGACTTTTCAATATACTAGCTTCTTCAATATAAACAGCATTTGTACCTGTAGCTAATCTTATCAACCTTGGTTTCTCAGCCGCTATATATTTTTTTTCATCGATGTTATTGTTTATATAGCTATACAGCGAGTTGCTCTCCTCATTAAAGGCTTGATTGGGTAGGTTTACAGTTAATGGAAATTTTAGATTTATAATTACCAACAAAGCTATTAAATATATTCCAAAGTTTACTTTCAGAGACTTAAAATCTAGTAATTCAAACAAAAGTATAAAAATTGATGGAAGAAGGACTAATAAAAACCTTATACCTTGTTGGTTTAAGTAGAGTGAAAAAAATGAAAAATAACCGAGTATTAGAAGATTATGAATTGAGATGCTGTTGAGATTTAATAAAGTCTTCATAAGTGTATAAATTAATATCAATAAAATGAAATAATTAAATAAGCTATTTTGAATAAATTGAGGAAGCATAGACTCTGATAGAATATTCAGGTTGTATCTAAAATTTAAAAAATAGGGTGAGAATTGACGGAAATGATCTTTATATTCCCCTAAAAAATATCTATAAGGCGATAGGTAAACCAACAAATAAGAAAATAAAAATATAGCAAAGGGAATTCGAAATTTATTTAAAATATTTTTTTGATAAATGCAAATTGTTAGTAAAACTAAAAATATTAAACCTTGGACCTTTATAAGAATACTTAAAAAAGCAATTAGTATCGCTACAAAGGGATTGTTTTTATTTTCTAAATAATAAACTGAAATTATACAAAATAAACCGAACATTAAATCTGACTCTATTGACTGTGAGAGGTTGAGTATTTCCTGTGAACACAACAATAAACCTGAAACTAGTAGTGCGAAATTCTTAGATTTTTTTGAAATTATTAAAAAACTAAATAGGACATAAAGACTAAAAAAAATAATATTTACTATTTTATAATATTTAAAATCGCCATTAGAAAATACTTCGATAATTTTCAGTGCAACTGGATAACCAATAGGATATGCATTTGGACCTATTTGTGTTGGGGAATATGAATTTAATTTTGTTTGTAGTTCGTACTCATTAGAAGAAGAATCAAAAAGTGCTTTACTTTGCATTATATATTGAGCAAAGTCATCACCATAGGAATAATTTGAGTCCAGATTACTTATTTGAAAAAAAGAGAACATGATTAAAAATACAAAAAGAAACGATAGGTGTCTATTTTTCAACATATATTAGTTAATTTAATACTGAAAAAAATAAGAAGTTGTTATTTATTATTTTTTGTCAGAATTCCTATTGAAGGTGTATTTTCCATTATTAAATAGTAAAAATCATTGTCTATATCGTATTCTATATCTCTTACTCGTGCACCGACTTTCATGGGAGAGATATTAATAACTTCAGAATTATTAAAATCTATTTCAACTTCATAGATTATATTACCTTTTAAGGTTGCAATTAAATAATTGTTTCCACCAAGAGAATAGTCTTTTTCAATTGCACTTATTCCATGTAAATCATTTTGCTCGTATTCAAAATACCAGACTGGCTCAACAAACCCATAGCTTTCATGAGATTTATAAAGAGGAGCTTCAGTGCGAGTACCTCCATCATAATGAGTACCATAAGACGATATAGGCCATCCATAGTTTTGAACTTTCTTGAGATTAATTATATTTATTTCATCCCCACCTTTAGGACCGTGTTCAGAAATTAATAAGTATTCCATATTATCTGAAAGAAATAATCCCTGTGGATTCCTATGGCCAATAGAGATAATTTCATCAATTCCAGTACTAAGGTTTATTTTTAATATTTTTCCAAATTTACTATTCATATCCTGGGGTTTTTCATATGCTCTAAAATCACCTGTAGTGAGAATTAACTCATCACCAGGCAATTTTGCTAACTTACCCCCAGACTGATGAGCGTTAAAGGGGCTGACAGATCTTATTACACATTCCTCAATGGTATAAAATTTTTCGAAATTAAGATATTCAAAATTTAAATCTGCTCTAATAATTGAATTAGTTACACAATCATTTTCAACCTCTTCTATATAGCTAATATAAATTTGTTCATTTATTATTAACATATCTTTTAAACTTTCCCATCCAACTGGGTCAAGTACATAGCTATTTGAAATCACTTCATTGAGATTGTTTTTTATTTCATTAAATTTAATTTGTTCAGTACTATTAGTAGGCTTTTCACTGTAGAGTAAAATAGCAGATCCAGTTACATACAAAAGTTTATCTTCATATAACTGTATATATCCAACGCTTTTTCCACCATTTTCATAAAAACTATATTCAAAGCAACAGATTTGATGTTTAGTTAATTTGTAATCTGTTGAAAGAGTAACTTCTTTCGCAATTCCTTCATTAATATCGCTTGATGGAACAAAATCTAAATATCTTGTAATTGGGTCAACTGTCTTTTCTTCCTCTTCTTCTATAATATTTTCTACAATATTTGAATCTACTTTCAAAGCTTTATTCACAGAACTATTAGAGTTTATAAAAAAATTAAAAATGACTCCAAATACAATAAGAGGCAACACAAAAACTAATTTTATTTTTTCTAATTTTATATAGTTAACAATTATGAAAATTATAGGGCAAGTGATTAAAAATAAAATTAGTAGGAATCTAGAAATATCATAAATTCTTAAAAAATACAAAATTAATAGTGTAGAAAAAGAAAAAATTGTAAAGTTATAGGCATAAGAAACAATGATTCTCTTTTCAAACGTTATTTTTGAACTTAAGTAATAATCTATTAATGAACCAATAATTGCAATTAAAAGGACAATATATAAAGGAGTAATAAAGAAATCTTGCCCAAGAATTATAAGTCTAGATATATCGTCATAAAGATATCTAAGTGAAATATTTCCATCAAATATGATTAATAAATTTAAATAAGAAAAAAATACTATAAATTTTAAAAATGTTTTTTTTAAATCCACTTTTTAATGATAACAAATACCTAAATAATCATTAATATATATTTTCTAAATATATCAAATTATAAGGAATTACTAGTTTATAATGCCTTGATTTGAAAATAAAAAACATTTTAAGAAATTATTTTATATTACTTAGCATTTCAGTAATTATTTTTGCTTTCCAATTCATTTTAAGAGTTGAGGAGCCTAATTATTTTATATGTAATGAAATGAAATTTTATAATTATCAATTATTTAATAATTCTATTGAATTCTTATATCCAGAAAGCTGTGATCAAGAAGCATACCACAGTGGGTTTAGTGATTTAAGAAATATATTTAAAGAAGATTTTAATTATCAAGCTCGACCTTTATATTTCATTCCCGTAAACATAATTTACAATTTATTAAAAATATTCAATATATCCGAAACAACGAACTTATTAATATCAACTTTCCTATTCCAAAATATCCTGGCTTTATTCGTTTTAACAATTCTTAGTGACATAACAAGTAATAAAAAAAATAAACAGATTAACAATTTTATAATTATTTCTCTAGTGATTTTATTGAGTCCCTTGTTTAAGTGGGGATTGTTTGATCCATCACATCAGCTTCTCACTTTCGTTGTAATTATTTTCTTCCCATATTTGCTTTCTAAAAAAGTAGAAATAAATTATAGTAATGCGATTTTGATAGGTCTTTTATTTTTACTACATAGATCTTTCTTAATTGGATATTTTTGGTATCTTTTTATTAGCGATTATAAAAATATATTTCAACATATAAGGTACAGAACAAAATATTTTTTATTTAGTCTTGTTCCTTATATTTCCTACAACTTATATTTCTACCTATTTTTAAATCAAAAACCTTATGATGCGAACTCACTTTATTGGGGCCAATTCGTATGGCTTTATGATTTTATAAGAGGAAAAGTTAGGTATCAAAGTGAATGGCATTGTGTAACAATACCAAAAAATTTTCAGTGTTATTTAT
>MDTC01136741.1_pt1 | contig 12504 bp, 14 predicted proteins | sample 811181 | NCBI WGS metagenome assembly MDTC01 (sample SAMN05326644, study PRJNA326480) | marine metagenome | isolation source: seawater | place: Pacific Ocean: North | collected 2011 | reverse complement strand
CATAAATATGCCCAAAGTGAGTCTGGACATGCCACAACAGATTGTTGAAGATCTCAAGAAACATGTTGGTGATGAGAAAAAATACGTAAGTTTAGCAGATGCAATACGAACTGCATGTAGAAAATTGTTGGATCAATTAGATGAGATTGATGCACGACATGGAAGGTTGGAGGAATAATCATGGCAAATAGGAAGGAAGCTGAAGAAGCGGTAAAGACAATTCTTGAATATCTAGAAAATGATTCTACGAGAGAAGGGCTACTAGATACTCCAAAAAGGGTGATTGATTCATTTGACGAAATATTTTCGGGTTATGGCCAAGATGCTGCTAATGTATTATCCTCCACATTCAACAGTGAAGGATATGATGGAATTGTTTTGTTAAGGGACATAGAATTTCATTCTACTTGTGAACATCATCTACAACCTTTTTCTGGTAAAGCACATGTTGCATATATTCCAGTAGAACGAATTGTTGGAATTAGTAAGTTAGCTCGTTTAGTAGATTTACATGCACGAAGATTACAAAATCAAGAGAGAATTACTAAACATGTAGCAGATGATTTAGAAGAACACGTTTCGCCATTGGGCAGTGCAGTAATTATTGAAGCTCAACATGGATGTATGCGTTGTCGCGGGGTAGCCAAGCAGAATGCGGTTATGACGACTAGTGCTATGAGAGGCGTATTTTTTGATAAAGCAGAAGCACGTAGTGAGTTAATGCAATTGATTCAGTCAGGTAGTTAGAATTTTGAGGGTTTACATGCAAACGGATCAGCAATATTACGAATCTCTGATCATTCAGGGACATCCACCTGAACATGCATTACATTATACTCGAATGTACTACCCTTCCTTTGTCCCCCAAATTGCTCAAACACCTCCATTAGCCCATGCGAATTATTTCGTTCCAGTGGTTCAAGAAAGAAAGAAAGATCGTACTGTCCTAATTGTTATTGGAGTAGCAGTTTTTGCAATTATTGTAGTGGCAATGCTTATTCTAGCTGTGATTGCAGTTGCCTTATTTAATCCTGCAGATCATACACCAGAATTTGGATTTAGAGATGACGTTTCTTCGCAATTGTTTGAAGATTTGGGAGAAAATAAAGCACCATATGACTCGAATGATTACCCAGATTTTAGCAGTGTTGTGTACATTGAGGGCTTTGCAACAGATGGGGAACTCTACTCAGGTTCAGGAGTAATTATCGGTGAAAAATGGGTGCTTACAGCAGCACATGTTGTAGAGGGTCTCAAAGTGGGAGAGACATCAGTTTGGATAGGAAATGATTACCAATCTGCAATAGAGCAACATTCGATTGAGGGCTATTATATTCATCCTGGGTGGCCATTCGCAGATCAATTCTCAACTGAAGAGCAAAACGAGATGTTAGAAGAAGGAACTGATATTGCATTAATTGAATTATCTGAATCAATTAATCCTCTAGATGCTTCTGTAGCTAAGTGGAATAATGATTCTTCATTGATAGATGGCGATGAAATATTAGGATCTACGATTTATGTATCTGGCTTTGGAGATTACAATTCTGGCAATTCAATGTGTACAGATTATTGCTTAACAGATAGTGATGGTGTATATTCTAAGCGAAGAGCTTGGGAAAATACATTGGATCGAGTAGTGATGGACATCGAATCATCAGTAGATTATGAAGAAAAGTCTTCATGGAAAGGAGGCTGGGTAGTCTATGATTTTGACAGCCCATCATCAACAAACAATGCATTAGCATCTGGCAAAACGTATAATTTCGCTCAAGGAGATTATTCATACGCAGGGAATGGCAATAGCGATGCTTCCCCTACAACGCTTGAAGGAACTAGTGTTGCAGGCGATTCAGGTGGACCAACATTCGTATTTATTGACGAATATTGGCAAGTAATTGGACTAACATCTCACGGTAGTGAAGCTGCCAATTATGGAGATGTTGCATTCAATACTGCTGTGGCTAGCCATACAGATTGGATTTGTAGTCACAGTCAATCCAATAATCTGATTCCAGGGTGCTAATATGAGTGAACAAACATATCCAATTGTTGAGATTTTTCATTCTGTACAAGGTGAAGGTTATCATTCAGGTATCCCGCATGTATTTATTCGGTTTGGAAATTGTAATCTTAGGTGTGAATGGTGCGATACTGATTTTCTCAAATACCAAGAAATGGGGATTGATGAAATTGTTGAGGAGGTCCTTTCTTTCTCATGTGATCGTGTTATTTTCACAGGTGGAGAACCGACAATGCAGGATTTAGGGACGATAGGTAGTGTATTGAAGGAACATGATATTCATCTTTCTATTGAAACAAATGGGACAATTATTGTTGATCCGATTATTGATTGGATTTGTGTTTCTCCTAAAGATCAATTGTATCCGAATTCCACAATTCGTCAGAGAAATGGGGATGAATTGAAGGTAGTATATTGTGGACAGGATTTGTCGATGTATGATGATCTAAAATCTGGTTTTTCACATCATTATCTCCAACCATGTTACTTAGAAAATGAGAGCGTTGAGTCAAATGGAATCAATTTCCAAATTGTAGAAGATTTGGTAAAGAAATCACCTGGATGGCGATTATCGTTACAGACGCACAAATGGATGGGTGTTTTGTAATGACTAGACGCGCAGTTATGGCGCTATCTGGCGGAATGGATTCTACTTCTTTACTTCTCAGATTATTGAGGGAAGGATATGAGGTAACATGCATTAGTTATCGATATGGTCAGAAACATTCGATTGAAATTCAAAAAGCTAAAGAGAACATCAAAAGATTGGAGTCTAATGGATTGAAATTACATCAGAAAATCATTGACTTAAGTTCTGCAATGGGTTCATTCCATTCTGCGTTGACTGATGATGATTTCGATGTACCTGAGGGGCATTATGAAGAAGAACAGATGAAACAAACAGTTGTTCCTAACCGAAATGCGATTTTCTCATCTATTCTGTATGGCATGGCTTTGAGTATATCTTCGACTGAAGATACTGACGTAGTCATTGCATTGGGTGTACATAGTGGAGATCATGCCATCTATCCTGATTGTAGGCCAGAATTTTACAATGCCTTATCAACAGCATTTGAAATTGGAAATTGGGATTCTGAACGTGTGAAATTTGAACTGCCATATATTGATGGAAACAAGACAACAATTCTTATTGATGCGTTGGAATCATGTGAATTTCTTGGATTGGATTTTGATGAAATTCTAGGAAGCACAATCACGTCGTACAATCCTGATGAATTAGGTCGATCAAGTGGACGTTCAGGTTCTGATGTTGAACGAATTCTTGCGTTCCACGAAATTGGCAGAAAGGATCCTATTGAATACGTTGAATCATGGGAATCTGTATTGGAAAATGCATTGCGATTAATGAATGAATTTGGTGAATGATATGGCTGAGAATAAAGACAGTGAATGGAAAAAGAGACTAAGCCCGTTGGCATATCGAGTAACTCGAAAAGGCGCTACTGAAAGACCATTTACTGGGGAATATTATCTTGAGAAAAGAAATGGGGATTATCACTGTGTTTGTTGCGATCATATTTTATTTACATCTGAGATGAAGTATGACTCAGGTTGTGGATGGCCCGCCTTCCATACTGAGCACGAAGATGCTGGAATAAAACGAATAGAAGATTTTAGCCACGGTATGAGACGAGTAGAGGTCGTCTGTGGTCAATGTGATGCACATTTGGGTCATGTTTTCCCGGATGGGCCCAATGAACACGGTGGGGAAAGATACTGTATTAATTCGGTATGTTTGACGTTTGTACAGGAGGCCTCAGAATGACGACACATATTCGACGTTGGGTTGAGACCGACACAGGGCACAGGGTTCCAAATCATCGAAGTAAATGCAGTCATATGCATGGCCATCGATACAGATGGGAAGCTGAATTAACAGGAGATACTGTTGATGTATCTGGTGTTTCAGAAGAGGGTATGCTGATGGATTTCGGAGATGTATCGAAAATATTGACTGAGTATATTCATGATGTTGTTGATCATGCATTTTTGGTATATTCGGGGGATAACGATGCACGAACTGCACTCGCAATGATGGGCCCTAAGCATAGAACTGTTATTCTTGATTTCATTCCAACTGCTGAGAACTTGGCGAAGTGGGCATATGAGCAAGTAGAGCCGCACATTGTTTCATCATACGGTAATTCACTCAGACTTCACGCATTCCACGTTAGAGAGACTCCCAAATCATGGGCATCATGGAAGCCTAATTAGTCATCATGACTTTGAACAATTTCTAGCGCGTTTGCTGCATCTGTTAGAATACCAAGTAAACGATGAGCTTCAAATTCATCGGGGCCACTTCTCATCAAAGTCCTGATTAATTGTTCTTCAGCACCTCGTTTTTTACTTTCATGTAAGGGCAGTGATTGCGCGATTCTTGCAGCAACATCACGCATTGTTCTTCTTTGATCCGCATTCATCATTGGTTTTTCTTCTTCCTCTTCCATTTCAGTAATTTTAGTGTGCATCGAATATGCAACAACTGTAACTGCGTGTGATAGATTTAGTATGGGGTATCCTTCCCATGAGGGAATCGTCAACAGTAGGTCACACTGTCTTAATTCATCTTGTAGTAATCCCATTCCTTCTGGGCCAAAAACGATAGCTACCCGCCCATTTAATCCTTCAAAATTATCAATTAATTCGTTGGGTGTTAGAAAATGTCGGAATTGTATTTTTGTTCCTAATTCTCTTTTACCTGATGTACCAATTACCATTGATACATCATTCATGCACGACTCCCAATCATCAAACAATTCTGCATTATCAAGAACTGATTGAGCATGTTTGGCACGCTTTCGAGTTTCTTCGTCCCATTCTCCATCATGCCCTATTATTCGCAATTTATCGAAACCGAAGTTTAGCATTCCCCTGCAAACAGCACCAATGTTTCCAGAAAATGCTGGTTTCACCAATACGAAAACAATCTCCAAAGGATATTCAGGAAGTGAAATATCTAGTCGATTGCCCACAGGGTTCGCCTCTAATCGCGACGCCTCTGAACATATCGAGTAATGTATCCAGCGATCCAATTCCTCATTCTCTTGTTGGAACCAACATCTGTATATTCTTTGACTAACACCTTGTTATTCTCAAAGTCAGCATTGAACTTGTCTGGATATTTCTCGATAAGAAGCAGTGCTCTTGACTTGATGAATGATGGGCGAATGTTACCCATCACGCATCACCTTCATCAGTCTCATCATCAAGTTTGATTTCGATTGGAAAGCCTTCTTCTCTCGTAACAACAACATTAATTCTTCGAGGTGGTTTTTGCATTCCTCTTTCCCAAATTTTGTGATTTACTGTTTCATCAATCCAAATTGTTTCATCATTTGTTACCTTCATGTGACGAACAACGTGTCTTTTGACCTCTTCAATCGCTCTATTAGCTCTCTTTGTACGAGGCACCTTCCAAGCACCACGTAGAGGAATAGTCATTTTTCGAACGTCTGCCATTTAATCACCTCTGAAGTTTAGATCTGCGCCAGTTGTGACGTTTAGGGTGAGATTGTACCTTTCTATTGGTACGAAGGATAACCCAAACAGGAACTCGACGGTTTGTTTTAGCGACCTTGTTTAGACGCTGTTTTTTTCCGAAAGTTTTCCTTGACGACATATATTCACCTCATTTACATCTCGGGAGCAGAGTTCATTTTACCAGCAACCTTGTCCATTAGAGAATGTGCTGTAGGAGTGATTACACGTCCAAGAGTCTTGGTTCCGGATGGATTCTTTTTGATCTCGGTAAGGCCAGATTGGTCAAGTTGTTGTAGAATCGTCCTCGTGATGTTTCGCGAACCAGTAACGGCTCGATTTGGCTTTACACCTCGGTTGCGAACTCCGCCATACATCTGAGCAAGATGATTGGTGCCGATAGGCCCGTGAATAGCTACCTTACGTAGCATTGATGCTGCGCGAGTTTGCCACCAATCTTCCTGTACGGGTGGCATTTCTCTGTGAGTACCAGTCTTTACATCTATTGCCCATTCAGGAGCAACTACAAGTTCGAATTGGTCCATTTCAACCCTTAGAGCAGCGACGAAATCGGAAGGGGAAACATCTCGATATGACGTCATGGTATCACCAAAAGCATCTCGGCGACTTTCCCCGTGTATATGAACCCTGTGAGTTTGAACACTAGACCATATTGCTGATACCGATTAATCTCAACGTTAGGCGTTGATTTGAAAGGGCAGTCCTCATGGGTAGAATGTGCGCAGGGCCCTTAGTCAGAATCCGAACATGCTTCGGACAATAATCGGTTTAGGTCTTACTCTTGTTTTGATTCTCAGTTACGCTGTATATTCTGCTACTCTTGACTCATCATTTTACTTAGCCAAGACATCGAATATGGAAGCAATATTGGATGTGGATGAAGATCCCTCCAATGGTTCATATTATTTCGAGACTGATACTCCAATAACTTGGCTCAATATTTCTATCGACAATTCTCCTGTAGATGTAACATTAGAAGTTTCATCATTGGGGGGTGTTTGGTGGCATCATCCCAACTTAGGATTGGATTCAGATAACGACATGCCATTCCAATGTTTTTCTCCTGATACATCGGATTATGAAGGGCTCGTTGAATATTGTAGTCGCTCGTCCTCTCATTCAATAGAGGTTGATTCACAAATAGAGGAATTTCGAGGTTTATTGTCTCAAGATTTGCCATTATCTGGTGCATGGGCATTTATTGCTGATAATTCAACTCATGCCAATTTGATTGCTAATTCAACGATAAATGATTCAATATTAAATCGTACATGGACAGTTCGAATGATTGATTCAGAAGGCTCAGTAGTAAATACAAGTGGTATGGGAATATCAGTTTCTGTAGTTGAACACGAAATATTGGATGTATCACCATATCGAATTGATCCAGTAACTGAGATGATATGGGGAATGACTGCTTTGATAGGATGTTTTGGTGTTGTACTCATTCTTCCTACTGCTCTATACATAGCGGCAACTGTCAAATCAAAGAAGAACGCCGAGTCAATCAAGGCAATTGATGAAGGTGAATGAACGCCGTTTCGTTCATTAAGTCGTCAATAGATGAACCCCCATGAGTAGGCCGTCTGCACGTGCGGCTCTTGGACTGGCCATACTGTTTCTGTTGATGTCTATCCAACCAATAGTTTCAGCTACAACTCCTAGGAACGCTGTTGATTTGAAACCCTCAACTTTCTCAACATCATATGCTTCTTCAACCGATGCTGCAGAATATGATACTCTTTCTAGAACAACATCATTGGCTCGAGCACCTGAACTTTGGATAATTGATGGAATGTTAGGGATTCAACACACATTGACTGCAGGGATAGAGAATCTCGGTTCCTCTTCAGCATCAAATGTGGCCGTCGAAATTGTTGTTTTACATGATGAATATGAAGGATTTGAATTATTCAATACGACTGTATTCATTAGTCAAATTAATTCTCAAAGTACACAAACTGTATCCACAACATGGATACCCACCTATAGTGGAAATCACACTGTTAGAATTACAACTAGTCATGTTTCAGATACGAATCCATCAAATGATGTAGGTTTTGCGACAATCACAATCGGTTTTCTTTACGAGAGATGCGAATCTCCCTCTACATGGAGTAAGACATCAAATTGGAGAATTGATTCAGATAACAGGCTGAACGGGGCATCGTCTTGTCGAATTGGTGGAAGTACTAGTACAACCAATTATGGAAATATGTGGACAGAGACTCTTAGCAGTCCTGTTTTGGATTTTTCAGATGCCCATCCTAATCCGAATAATGGATACGGTCTAGGCTTTTTCTATACTGGAAATGTAATGCAGGGAGATACTCTACAGATTAGAGTAGGTTCAGGATCAAATGTAGCAAATCTGTTTCCAAATGGAGGCATTACAGGAGAAGTATCAGGACAACCAACTTCATGGCTAATTCAACTAAGCACTGTAGCAGGACGTAGTGTTCCATGGCTAGAAATCCCACCATCTGTAATGGGCCCTCAGACTAGAATTGAGTTTGTATTTACTTCGGATAGCACAGGTACTGAGGTAGGATATTGGGTAGAGGATATTGTGATGTTCTATGATCAGAAAGCATCTCCAAGTGAATTCGAACTAGATTTGCAAGGCAATCCTTCTGGTACATCTGCTCGAGGTGAATGGTCTGATATGGGTTTCACTGTGCGCAACAATGGAAATATCACTGATAGATTCACTCTAGAAGCCGCAGGTATCCCTTCTGAATGGGATTATCGATTCACACATCCAAGCGGTAGTGGCTTGTTAGCGGGAACGGAAGTTACGATTAATCCTGGAGAATCGAGAAACTTTAGATTACAAACTAAACCACATGAGCAGGCATCAACTGGTTCTATCCAAGGAACAATCACTGTACAGAGTGTCCAAGAAAATACTGCAACTGATTCATTGTCTTTTAGTGCAGGTGTAGCGCCAAGATATGAATCAACATGGACATCAATATCGCCCTCTCCAAAATGTTCACCAGGTAATGTATGCAGTCATTCGGTGTTGTTAGAAAATACTGGAGATGGTAGCGACACATTCGTAATTTCTGTTCAAGAAGTGGCAGTACCTGAAGGATGGGCATTCGGAGTATCATCAACTCAGGAATCATCCATTACATTGGAACCAGGTCAAACTCAAGTTGTTGATTTTACAATGGCCGTACCTTCTACAGCGTTGCCCGGTGAAACAGCAGTAGTATCCATAATTTCGGATAGTCAAGCAGATGCGAATTCACAATCAATTCAACAAATCACAATTGAAGCCAGCATGATATCCGATTTGAGAATCGTTGAATCTTGGGATACAATTCCAACACATGTTCAACCGGGAGAATCAATTGAATTGGAATGGGAGATACATAACGATGCGTCTAGATTGGATGAAGTTGAATTCAATTGGACATTGGATGGGGCTCAAACATGGGCGGTTTCACTATCGGGTCCTTCATCAGCATCTATTGCTCCAGGAGCATCTACAGTGATGAGAGTATCAATGCTGGCTCCTTCTGATGGACATGCTGGTGATCCTGCACCACTGATTACCCCTACAGTAACATCTACTCGTTCTTCGATTACATTTAGTGGAGAATCAGTTACAGGTCCTAGAATAGCTCAGATTCATTCGTTGTCTATGGAAATCGAATCAGATGGATTTGTTGCATTTTTACCCGAGCAACCATCTCCAATCGAGTTTAGTGTACAAAATCATGGAAATGGTGTTGATAGAGTAAAGATATCAATCGATGGCCTACCATCTGGATGGACAACAACAATGTTGGTTGATGGTGAGGCTAGTGATTCAACATTTGAGATCGATTTAGCTGGGTATAATGGCGATGTTGCGAATATTACAATTGTAGTAGTTGCTGATGCTTCAATGAGTCCTGGGACAGAAGTTTGGCTAACATTTACTGCTGATTCTGATATTGATTCTCTTGATTCTACACCTTCGATAATTCAGATCGGTTATGTAGATGTGATTCGTTCGTATTATGATGAAAATTGGCAACAACAACCTGAAAATGTTAGATTAGGTGGAATTGCGAATTCTAGTTACATGATCACAAATACAGGAAACGTAGTTGATTCTAATTTACAGACAAAGGTCTCAATCTCTCCAGTAATCCCTGGATTAGAATTGACGGTATTTGTTGATGGTGCACAGTATCCTACAAATCAATTCATTCCATTGGATTTAGCTCCTGGTTCAAATTCAGTGATTGATGCAGTTGTTACTATTGATGAATCAGTAGCGTTGGGTACAGAGGTTACAATTACTCGGTTTGTTACTGGAGGTGATGCAAATTCACCACAACAATCTCAGGAAGATTTGGTATTCAGCATATCAGAAATGAGGTCTCTTGAATTAGGTAATCCTCCATTGAATTTAGTAGAAATGGGTCCAAGCAGCCGTTCTGAAATTACACTTGAAGTGAAGGGTCGATCTACTCAACCTGAACAAGTTTCAGTAGCAATTGTAATTCCTGATGGAATAGAGGTAAAATGCACACCACAGAATGGTGAAGGGGTGCCGACTGTGACCATTCAGCAATCGCCCGATATAGATGATGTACAGCAAATTGAGTGCGAAATAATTACTGGAATTGATTACAACACTGGAATAATTGAATTTACATTAATCGCTAGTGATGGGGAACAAATTGGGGTATTTAGTACTGAAATTATTCGGCCACAAGTAGAGGGGGGAGGTTTTGAAATTGCAGGAGTAGATCCAATGGTAATTGGCGGTTCAGCGATAATTGTAATATTGGCCGTAGTATCATTAATTATCGCACTACGTCTTAGAAATCGAATGTCTGAAGATGAAGATGAATTTGATATTGAAGAGGACGAAATCCCTGATCAAGTTATGGCATTTTCGTCAACTCCAATGTCTGTTGAACCCACTACAAATGTCGTTGAAGAAGTGGCCACACAAGTACAGCAATGGACTGATGAATCAGGGTATACCTGGAGAAAGATGAGTGATGAATCAATTCAATGGTGGAATGGAACGGATTGGCAAGATCATGCGTGAGTTACATTATTGCTTCAATGACATAGTATATTCCACTACAAACAATTCCTACCATGATACCATAGTGTATCCAATCAGACTTTAATTTCTCAAGGAATCTTTTGCCAATATTTACTCCGATTAGCGCAGATAAAGTCAAGAAAATTATCAAATTTACATTATCAGAAATGTCTGTTTGATTGTAGAATAGATAAACAGGAATGCGAGAAAGATCAACACACAATGCAAGAATACTAGCCGTAGCTGCATAAGCCATTTTATCATTCAATCGTCGTTTCAAAAACATAGCACGCAGAGCACCTTGATGCCCTGATAGCCCTCCCATGAAACCAGAACCAAAACCTCCAATTCGATCATTTGCTTCAGGGATTCTGTAACCTGTCCACGATTCACTAATTGTTAGTAATGGTAGAATGATTAGGAATATACCAATAATGAGCAATAATGGGTTTTGTGGTACACTACTTTGGAGTAAAGCCCCTAAAATTGCACCAACAACCAACCAAATTCCATATCTTTTCACGGCATCAATATCCAGATTTTCTTTCAATAAAACCAATTTCCATCCATTGTGGGCACCATGGATAATCGCAACAACAGCAACTGCTTCATGGGGCCCCATTAGTAGTAGAACCAATGGTGTAAGCATGGTAGAGAGACCAAAGCCAGCGGGCACAGTTAGAGCAGCTACAATCAGCGTTCCTAGTGATGCAATTACCAGAATAGTTGGGTCCACAAAATAAAGGAATAATTCATATTATTATGAATTTCTTATGCTTCATTATTCAGATTCATCAGTACATAACCAATCAAATTCTTGACTTGGTAAAGGATGAGGTTTGATCTTGTGTTCGACCTTTGGTAATTCTCTGTGAATCTCAATTAATCCACTACGTCCTAAATTGTCGATAGCGGCGCAGGTTCTTTCCTCAACAGGGGCAATTTCTTCCATAAATATTTCATCGAGTCTGTTGCACAATTCTTCGAATGTATTTGTTCCATCGCACAATTCCCATACGACAGTCATGAGAGGATCCATAGGACGTCGAAGGTGATTTGAACCTCCCAGGACTTTATGCACAATTCGTTCTATTCGTCCGAAGTTTTTCGGAATGAATAGAATGGCAATTCTACCCTCTCCATTTTCCGGCCCTCTTCTTCGATCATACCCCCATGGAATTTCATTTCGTACTGGATAACAGCCTGCTAAATCATTAGGAGTTAACATTCAATCCACCCAATCCGAGCTCCATGTCCATATGACGAGTGCAATCATTAGTACAGAGCCAAGGATTGCAGAAAAACGTGTTAATTCTCGTTTTTCTGTGAAATTTCTGGACCACCATGTAATGACACCAAGAGCACTGCACAATGCAAGGATGAGCCACCATAGTGGAGGAGGCATGGCACCTTGAGATAGTCATGCGAATTGAAGGAATCGGAAGAGAATCAAGGCGTTATTCATGAACTATGAAGGTAGGACCTCGCTGTGGCATGGTGGAATAGCATTGATGAGGGGCTACAACGAGTAGGTTCTCTTTCAGGTCTCAGTATTCGACAACCACTAGTACGATTGGCAGTAACTGAATTGGTTTTGCTGACGTTTATCATACCTGCCATGATACTTCCAGAATCCTTGGATTTCATTGGTTTGATATGTGCCATTTCCTCATCAATTATTGTGCTGTCTATTCACCGAGTTTGGTCAGCCGATGAACGAAGACGTCGTGAAATCGCGAATCGGATGATTGACGGAGATCCAGATTTAGGTAACGATCTTCGGATTGATGTTTTGATTGCTAGTCTTCACTTACTTTTGATAGTACCATTATTGCTTCAGAGAACTGATGATGTGTTCGATATTTACACGGTTGAAAATGAGAAATTTAGTGTCTGGTTT
>MDTC01152547.1_pt1 | contig 12505 bp, 8 predicted proteins | sample 811181 | NCBI WGS metagenome assembly MDTC01 (sample SAMN05326644, study PRJNA326480) | marine metagenome | isolation source: seawater | place: Pacific Ocean: North | collected 2011 | reverse complement strand
TACAAGATCGGATTTTAAATTTTTTAATAATAATTTTTATTTATTAGAAATTAACACTCAACCTGGTATGACAAGTTTATCTTTAGTGCCTGAAATAGCCAGTTATAAAGGTTTAAGTTTTGAAAATTTAGTTGAGAAAATTTTATTGGATGCAAGTATCAATAGATGAAAAAAAAAGCTGTAGTTGCTATTACATTACTCATATTGTTTTCAACTATAACTACAAAAAAAAAAATACAAGTTTCACAATTTATTCTTAAAGAAATAAAGATAGAAAATAATTTCATTTTAAGAGAAAAAGATATTAAAGATTTATTAATTCCTTTTTACGAAAAAAATCTTTTTTTTTTAAGTTACTCTGATATTGAAAAAGCACTAATACAAAATAGTTTTATTCAGGGTTTTAAGATTAAAAAGGTATATCCACAGACTTTAAAGATAAAAGTTTTTGAAAATAAGCCTATTGCTATTGTTTATTATAAAAAAAAAAATTTTTATTTAAGTGAAAAAATAGAATTAATTGAATTAATAGAACAACGAAAATTTAAAGATTTACCTTATGTAATTGGGAATCACAAAGAATTTAAAAATTTGTACGTTGCTTTAAAAGAATTTAACTTCCCTTTAAATTCAGTTAAAAAATTTATATTTTATGAGTCAAATAGATGGGACATAGAAATGAAGAACAATAAAATAATAAAATTACCTTCAAAAGCATACAAAAAAAGTTTAAAAAATTTTTTAAATATTAAAGATAAAAATGAATTTCAGAATTATAAGATTTTTGACTTTAGAATTAACAATCAATTAATTGTAAAATAAAATATGAATGATAAGTATTTAAATTTTTATATAGAATTTAAAAACTCACGTTTTATTTTTTACGTTGAAGAAACTGACAACCAAAATAATTCAAAAATTAAGTATAAATCAGATGTCCCGGCAATCGGATTGGAGGATAATAAGATTTTCGATTTAGAAAAGACATTTGATACAATTAAAAAAAATATTTTTCTAGCAGAGCAAAATCAAAAATATACTTTTAAGGAAATTATAATAATTTTAAACAATTTTAAAACATCTTTTGCAAACATTTCAGGATATAAAAAATTAAATGGGTCTCAGATTCTTAGAGAAAATATTACTTACATTTTAAATACTTTAAAGCTTTATGTAGATAAAACTGAAGAAAAAAAAACTATCTTGCATATTTTTAATTCTAGATTTTTATTAGACAATAAAAAAATTGAAAACCTTCCTATAGGTTTATTTGGCGACTTTTACTCTCATGAATTATCTTTTTCTTTAATTGATAAAAATGATTATAAAAATTTACAAAACTTATTCGAAAAATGTAATTTAAAAATAAAAAAGATTTTACTTAGCAATTATATAAAAGGAGTTTTTATTAGTGAAAAAAATGTTGACTTAGATACTTTTTATTTCTTAGAAATTAATATTAATAATAGTGGAATATTTTATTTTGAAAATAATTGTTTAAAATTCGAACAAAGTTTTAAATTTGGCTATGATATAATATTGAAAGATATTTCTAAAATTACTTTACTTAAAAAAGAAACAATTGTAGAAATACTAAATAAAATTGAATTTAGCCACTCGATACCAAGTGAAGAACTTATTGAAAAAGAATTCTTTGAAGATGGAAATTATAAAAAAATTAAAAAAAAACTAATCTTTGAAATTATACAAGCGAGAATTAATGAGATTTTAGAAATTATAATATTCAAAAATGTTAATTTTCAATATTACAACAAGTCACCCAAGCCTTTATTTCTTCGATTCAGTAACGAATTAAATTCTCAAAGTATAAAAAGAATTTATAAAACTACTCTCTCACACAAAGGATTAACAGATATAAGAAATTCGAATGAAATTTCTCATGAAAGCTTGTTAAATGCAGCAAATAAACTTGTCCATTTTGGTTGGAAAAAAGAGGCAATACCCTTTATAAAAACAAAAAAATCGCTGATCGCAAGGTTTTTTAGCTCAATTTTTGAATAGTTGTTTTTTTTAGAAACATAAGTTGTTTTAGACTTAAAACCTTACTCAAGTATAACCTCTCTGATGAACGGTATATATCAAAAAACATTATCAAAAAAAGCAATCTTTAAAGGCATTGGTTTGCACTCTGGAACCATATCTACTATCAACGTATTACCAGCAAAAGAGAACGAAGGTATAACATTTAAAAGAGTAGATTTAGAAAAAAATAATTTAGTAAAAGCAAATTTTAATAATGTTACCTCGGCAAAACTATGCACAACATTAAGAAACAATTTTGGGGTAAAAGTTTCGACAGTTGAACATTTGCTAGCAGCATTTTATATAATTGGAATTGATAATGCTTTAGTTGAAATAGATAATGAGGAAGTTCCTATTATGGATGGATCTTCAAAAGATTTTCTAAACACATTTAAAAAAATTAATTTAATAGAACAATCAAAAAAAAGAAAATATTTAAAAATTAAAAAAAGAATTGAATTAGTTGATGGAAAAAGAAAAATTTCAATCGAGCCGAATGATACTACTTTAAAAGTAAATTTTCAGTTGAATTATATGAACAAAATAATTGGAGATCAAAAAAATTCAATAAATTTCCAAAAAGACGATTTAAATGACATTTCTAATTCAAGAACTTTCTGTTTATTTGAAGATATTGAAAAAATTAAGAAATTTGGATTAGCAAAAGGTGGTTCCCTAGATAATGCTGTAGTAGTTGATAGTGACAAAATTTTGAATAAAGATGGTTTAAGAAATAATAAAGAATTTGTTAATCACAAAATTTTAGATTTAGCAGGGGATTTTTTTTTATCAGGTTATAGAATAATAGGACAAGTAGATTGTTATCAAGGTGGGCACGAGCTTACAAATCTGTTTCTAAGAAAAATTTTTAGTCAAAATTTAGATTATCAAATAATCGAGGAAGAAGACTTCAAAATTTCAAAAAAATATAATACTGACTCTCCAAAGATAGCTGTAAACGCTTAGTAGAATTTTTAAAATTTACCATTCACAATAAATTTGTTATTAATTTAATAGATGATTTGTCGTTTGTTATTAATTTCATTTTTTATTCTATTAGCATCCTGTTCTAAGGATAAACCCTTGTATGAGCCTAGGGAATTAAATGATGGTTTTAAAGTTTATCAAGAAGGTTACAAAGCTTTTGAAAATGGAGATTTTTTTTATGCGCAAAAAAAATTCTCTGAAGCTGAACTAAGTTTTGAGACTATTGAATATGCTTCTAAGGCATCAATGATGGCTAGTTATTGCCTTTATGGAATAAACTTTTATACAGAGGCTTTAGAGAATATAGAAAAACATTTAAAAAAATATCCTGCAGATAAAAATATAATTTATTCTTATTATCTAAGAGCTTTAATATATTTTGAGCAAATTAGTGATGAAAAAAAGGACATAGAGCCAATATTAAAATCTCTAGATGAAATTGATTTTTTTCTAAAAAAATTTCCAAATAGTGAGTATGCTATTGATCTTAAATTCAAAAAAGATTTAGCAATAAATCAAATGGCTGCAAAAGAGCTGTATATAGCTAAATACTATATTTCTGTAAAAAAATGGATACCAGCAATTAATAGATTAAAAAAAATTATCTCAGATTATGAAAAGACGATTTTTATTGAAGAAGCTCTTCATAGACTTGTAGAAATATACTATCACATTGGATTAGAGGACGAGGCTAAAAAATATGCAATAATATTAGGTTATAATTATAATTCTAGTAAATGGTTTGAGCAAACATATATTATTTTGAATAAAGATTATAAATTGCCAAAAACCAATAATGACAAAGATAAAGATAATCTTTTAAAAAGAATAATAAAAAAGATTAGATAATAGATCTCTAATGGATAAAGAAAATAATTTAAAAAAAGAATTTAAGGAAAAAGTAAAAGAGCTTAAAAAACATAATAATTTGTATTTCAATCAAGATAAGCCAATAATTTCTGATGCAGAATATGATGATTTAAAAAAAAGATTATTAAAGATTGAAAAGGCAAATAAATCTCTTAAAAAATTAAATCTTTTAAATAGCATAGTTGGCGCCCCTCCGACTAATAAATTTAAAAAAATTAATCATCTTAAACCGATGCTTTCATTGTCGAATGCATTCAGCATAAATGACATGGTTGATTTTATAAAAAAAATAAATAATTTTCTAAATATTAAAGATGATAACATTGAAATTTTTTCAGAACCAAAAATCGACGGTATTTCTGCGACGCTTATTTATGAGAAAGGTGTTTTAACCAGAGGTCTATCTAGAGGTGACGGTAAAGTAGGAGAGGATATACTGGAAAATTTAAAAACCATTAACACGATACCAAAAATTATTAAAGATAAGGATATTCCTAGATTATTAGAAATAAGATGTGAAATTTTTATTGGAAAAAAAGATTTTTCTAAAATAAAGGGTAAATTTGCTAACCCCAGGAATGCAGCTGGAGGTTCATTAAGACAAAAAGACTCTAGACAAACTGCTAAAATTCCACTCAAATATTTTGCTTATGGGTTTGGAGCAATAGAGCCAATGATATTTAAAACCCAGTCAGAATTTTTAGAAAAAATATCAAAATGGAATTTTATTACAAATCCTTCAGTCAAGATTTTGAGAGGTTTAGGGGAAATAGAAAACCAACATAATAAGTTAGATAAAGAACGTTCTTCTCTAGATTACGATATAGATGGGCTTGTATATAAAATTAATGATTTAAAATTACAAAAAAGATTGGGCAATACATCTAACTCACCTAGATGGGCAATAGCTTATAAGTTTTCAGCAGAAAAAGCAGAAACAAAAATTAAAAATATTATAATTCAAGTAGGAAGAACAGGAGCTATAACTCCAGTGGCTAAAGTAGAGCCTGTAACAGTCGGAGGTGTGGTTGTATCTAATGCAACATTACATAATGAGGATGAAATCAAAAGAAAAGATATAAGAATTGGAGATACAATAATGATCCAAAGAGCCGGAGATGTTATTCCACAAGTTTTATCAATTGATAAATTAAAAAGAAATCAAGATAGCAAAAAATTTAATTTTCCTACTAAATGTCTATGCGGAGCGGAAACAAAAAAAGATTTTAGCAAAAATACAAAAAAAGAGGATGCCGTAAGAAGATGCACGAGAGGTTATGATTGCAGATTCATAGCCAAAGAAAAACTTAAGCATATTGTTTCAAAAGAAGCATTTAATATAGATGGATTAGGAAAAAAAGTAATTGAGCAATTTTGGGATTTGAATTTAATAAAAGAACCATCAGACATTTTTGATCTAGATTATAATAAAATTGAAAGATTAGAGGGATGGGGTCAGTTATCAATAAATAATTTGAAAAAAGCTATTGAAAAATCTCAGACGATTTCTTTAGATAAATTTATTTTCTCAATAGGAATAAGACATATAGGTCAAGAAAATGCAAAAATTCTCGCAAGTTTTTTTAATTCGATAAAAGAATTCACAAAATTATTTAATTTGAAAAATCGCAAAATTTTTTTATCTAGCCTAGTTGATTTGGATGGAATAGGTGAAACACAAATCGAGTCTATCGATAATTTTTTTTCTAATGAAACTAATATTAAAATAATTAAAAATTTAATAAATAAACTTAATATAAAGAGCTATATAGGCCAAAATAATGGTGGAAAATTTTCTAATAAAAAATTGATGTTTACTGGCGGCTTCAAGAATATGAGTAGATCGGAAGCAAAGGCAATAGCTGAGAATAATGGAGGAAAAGTATTAGGTTCAATTTCTAAAAATTTAGACTTTTTAGTTGTGGGTGACACCAAGCCAACAAAAAGAAAAGTAGATCAAGCCAAACAACTAAAAATTAAAATAATTTTTGAAAAAGATTGGAATAAAATTTTAAATAGCTAAACAAGCTTTTTTTAGTTCTAAAGCCTCTGTTTTATTCATAGATTTTTTCAAATTTTTAAAAACAGCTTTATGATAGTTATTAATCCATTCTTTCTCATTTTTATCTAAGCTCTCTGGAATTATCAAATCTTTATCTATAGGTGCCATTGTTAAATTTTCAAAATTCATTGTCCTTTTTTTTTCTTTAACATAAATAAGGTTTTCAATTCTGATACCAAATTTGTTTTTTTCATAGTAGCCTGGCTCATTTGAAATAATCATCCCACCCTGGAAGTTAATTTTATTTTTTTTTGATATTGAATGAGGTCCTTCATGCACATTTAAAAAATATCCTACACCATGGCCTGTTCCATGGGCATAATCCAAGCCAATTTGTTTAAGATATTTTCTTGCTTTAGTATCAATTTCTGATCCAGAAGTATTTTTTTTAAGTTTAAAATTTGAAACAGCAATATGTCCTTTAAGAACTCTTGTAAAAATATCTTTAATTCTTTTATTTGAATTTTTTAATGAAATAGTTCGAGTGACATCTGTTGTGCCAAATTCGTATTGCCCCCCAGAGTCAACTAAATAAATGTCTCCTTTTTTTAATTTTCTGTCAGTCTTCCTAGTTGCTTTATAATGAATGATTGCTCCATTAGGCCCAGTCCCTGATATCGTTGGAAAACTCAAGAATTTAAATTTTTTATTTTTTTTTCTAAATTTTAATAATTTTTGTGATGCAGTTATTTCAGTGATATTCTTTTTGTAAAAATTTTTTTTAAGCCAGAATAAATATCTTGTTAAAGCAACCCCGTCATAAATATGGGCTTTTTTAATATTTTCTATTTCTCGTTTTCCTTTAATCGCTTTTAAAATATAAATAGGATCTTGTAAATTAAGTATTTTGTTATTTTTATCAATAATAGTTTTAAAAAAAAATGAGCAAGAATTATCATCAATTACAAATTTTTTCTTTTCAATTCCTAAAAGTATTTTAGCACAATCTTTAATATCAAAAAAATTAACCTTTTTTAGACCTCTTTTTAAAGAAGAAGAAACTTTTTTTAAATCACAAAAAAATTTAATATTTTTATTTTTATCAATTAAAATATAACTATGTGGAATAGGAGTATACTTTGTATCTCTGCCTCTTATATTTAGTAACCAGGCGTTATTTTCACTTGCTGTTACAAATAAAAAATCAGACTTTTTTCTCTTTAAATATTTAGAAATTTTATTTACTTTAAGTTGGTATTTTTCGCTTACAGCCCCATTTGGCAGCAAATAAAATTTATTTTTATTTTTTATAATCTTTCTTTCCCAAATTTTATCAATTAAATTTTGATAAATTGGCTTAAATTTTAATTTACTTTTCCTAAAAAAAAAAAATAATGATTTATCGGTAAATAAATTAGGATCAAAACCAATTGTTAATTTTTTTTCTTCAAATATATCGCCAGGCATTTTATTTGGAATAGTAATAATCTTAAATAATCTTCCACTCTGGTTGTTTGCTTGCAAAGTGTATCTTCCATCAACAAATAAATAATTTTTATTCTTGAGTACTAATGCAAAACCATAAGAGCCAGTGAAACCTGAAATAAAATTAAGTCTGTCATTGTACTCTGGTGTATATTCACCAAAAAATTCATCATTTTTTGGAATTATATATCCATCTATCTCTTCTAGCTTGAAAATTTTTTTTAATTTATTTATTTTTTCCATTTAAGTAGTTTATTTTTTTTATACCGATCCCATCCAGGACTTCTAAATTCTTCATCAAATTCAATAGAATTATCCTGGTTGAACTCAAAGTCATCATTATCTTTTAAATCTATTTCATTTTTTTCCACACTTTCGTCTGGTATTTCATTTATAAATCTTGACGGCAATGCATCCATCCAGTCACCGTGGTAAGCCCTTTTCATTGCGAATGATAAATATGCTTCTTTTTTAGCCCTAGTAATACCAACATAAGCAAGTCGCCTTTCTTCTTCCAAAGCAAAATCTCCCTTTTCTTCCAAAGATTTTTGATGAGGAAATAAACCTTCTTCCCACCCTGGAAGAAATACAACATCAAACTCTAAACCTTTGGCAGCATGCATTGTCATCAAATTTATTTTTGCGCCCTCCCATTCTTGATCAATTGACGTAGCTAAAGCTACATGTTCTAAAAAACTCTGCAAGTTGTCATAATCTTGCATGGCTCTCAATAATTCTTTTAAGTTTTCTAATCTATTTTCATTTTCCAAGTCTTTTTTATTTTTTAACATTGCGGAGTACCCTGACTCATCTAATATCAATTTCAATAAATCAAAATGTTTCATTTTTAATGAGTCATTTCGCCATTTTTGTATCATTTTTATCAACTGACTAAGTGAGGCTTTAATCTTTGGTTTAAATTCACCTTTTTCTATTAATTTGATTATTGAGTCTTCAAGACATAATTTATTTGATTTACCAAAAGTATAAATTTGATTTAAGGTGCTTTCTCCAACTCCTCTTTTAGGCGCACCAATAACTCTTTCCAAAGCTAGATCATCAAATTTTTGATTTATAATTCTTAAATAAGACACTGCATCCTTGATTTCAGCTCTTTCATAAAATTTTATTCCTCCTAAGACTCGATATCCAATTCCTACCTGAAGAAACCTTTCTTCAAATTCTCGTGTTTGATATATTGCTCTAACTAAAATTGAAACATCATTTAAAGAATACTTCTTTTTAAGTTTTTGCTCTATTATATCGCTGATCCCTTGTGCTTCATCTTTTCCAGTCCTATAACAATTTAATTTCACAAGTTCACCTTGATTGGCTGAAGACCATAATTTTTTACCCACTCTATTTGAGTTATTTGAAATTAAATTTGATGCAGTGTCCAAAATATTTTTTGTAGATCGATAGTTTTGTTCTAACTTAAATACTTTACAATTTTTGTAAATTTGATCAAACGTAAGAAAATTTTTTATTTCAGCACCTCTCCAACTATATATTGATTGATCGTCATCACCAACGCAGCAAATATTTTCATTGTCATTTACCAATAGATTTAACCACTTATTTTGAATAAAATTAGTGTCTTGAAATTCATCAACTAAAATGTATTTAAAATTTTTCTGATATATTTCTCTTATATCCTTATGTTCTTCAAAAAGTTTTACACAGAACAAAATTAAATCGCCAAAATCAAACGCATTTAAATCTTTAGTTTTGTCTTGATATATTTTGTAAACCTTTAATATTGACTTAATGATCGAACCAGATTTCTCAGTTTTTACATCATTCGGCAACAAACCTTTATTCTTCCACTGATCAATATGATACATAATTAATTGAGGAGCAAATTTTTTAGCATCCAAATCCTCTCCTTTAACAATATTTCTAATCAATTTTTTTTGATCATCAGTATCAATAATAGTAAAATTACTTTTGTAACCTAAAGCTTCAGCGTGCCTTCTCAAAAATTTTACACTGATCGAGTGAAACGTTCCTAACCAAGGCACCGCATTAGAACTCCCCTTTACATAGCGCATAACCCTATTTTGCATTTCTTTTGCTGCTTTATTTGTAAAAGTGACACACAAAATTTGGTTAGGCCAAGCTTTTTTCTTATTTATTATATGAATGAGTCTTGTGGTCAGAACTCGTGTTTTCCCAGAACCGGCTCCGGCAACAATTAAATTAGGACCTTCAGTGCTTAGAACTGCTTCTTTTTGTTCTTTGTTAAGGTTTTCAATTAAGCTATCTATGTTATTCATAAGAGAGAAATTTCATTTATATACTAGTTGTAAAAAATAAAAAAATGTTAAATAAATTTTTTAAAAGAATTCACAATATGAATTCAAGAATTTTAAGATTCATCTTTTTTCTTAGATATTTAGTTGCAATTTTCTTTGTCACGATTTCTTTATTTTTAACTATTCCAATGTTTTTTAACTACGAGAAAAAAGAAGATGTTATAAAAAATTACCTAATAAAAGATTATAATTTAGAAATTATCGAATATGACAACATAAAATATAAAGCTTGGCCATTACCTAGACTGGAACTAAAAAAAGCTCAAATAAATTTTAAAAAGACTAAAACGAGTCTAGAAGTGACTAATCTAAAGATTTATCCAAAAATTTTTAGTATTTATAATTTTGATGATTTTAAAGCAAATAAAATAATTTTCGATGACATTATTGCAAATCTCCAAATTATAAATTTTACTATTTTTATTGAACAATTATTTAAACAAACGAACAAAATTTCTTTTAACAATCTAAATATAAAAATTAAAAATAAAAATAAATCAATTTTAAAAATCGAAAATTTATATTTTTCTAATTTTGGATATAATAAAAATTATATTAAAGGAAAAGTATTTGGAAAAAAATTTAAATTAGATTTAGAAGATAAGTTTAGATCTTTTAAATTTAAATTATTAAACTCCGGAATAAAAGCTGAATTATTTTTTGATAAAGAACAAAATCAAAAAAAGAAATCTGGTACTTTCAAATCAAAAGTCTTAAATACAAATCTAAAATTAAATTTTATATATGATGATAAAAAATTAAAAATTTTTAATTCTTTCTTCAGAAGTAAAAATCTTTCCTTAAATAATGAAAGTACAATAACTTTTACTCCATATTTAAATATGTCAACAAATTTTGAAATAGAGGAATTAAATTTTAAAATATTCAAAAAAATTGATTTAATTAAAATAATAGAGTTAAAGGATATTATAAAAAAAATTAATAGTAAGAATATAATAAATTATAAACCAAAAAAATTTACTAAAAGTTTTATTGATGATTTAAGCCTTCAAATCGATTTAGCTTATGGAAGATTGACCTATAAGAAAAAATTTTTAGTCACAGGAAATCTTTTTAACTGTGAGGGTAATTTTAATATTTTAGAAGAATATCCATTATTATATTTTAATTGCAAAATTATCGTAAATGAAAAAAAAAATTATTAAAAAAATTCTCTATAAAAACGAAAAAAAAAAATGATATTTTAGAAATAGAAACAAAAGGTAATCTAAATATTTTAAACAAAAAAATTAATTTTGATAAAATTTTGCTTAACGGCATTAATTCAACAAAGGAAGACTTAAAATACTTTAAGAATTCTTTTGAAAGCATTCTATTTGAAAAAAATTTCTTCGGTATATTTGATTTAGAAAAGATTAAAAGTTATATTCTTGAAATTATTTAGGTCTAGTCATTTTTAAAGGATTCATAATCTTATCGTATTCTTTTTCTTTTATCAGTCCAGCTTTAATAACCTCTTGTTTTAAAGTTGTACCATTTTTGTAGGCCGTTTTTGCTATGAGTGCTGCTTTATCGTACCCAATTTTTGGGGCTAGTGCAGTGACGAGCATTAAAGAATTTTCTAGTAAATATTTTATTCTTTTTCTATCAGCTTTAATTCCTCTTACACAGAACATGGAAAAAGTTTTTGAGGAATCACTCATAATTTCAATTGATTGTAAAATATTATGAATGATTAATGGCTTGAAAACATTTAATTCAAAGTGACCGTGTGATCCTGCCATAGTGATACCATTATGATTTCCAATCACTTTGACGCAAACCATTGTGACTGCTTCTGATTGAGTAGGATTTATTTTTCCTGGCATGATTGATGAACCTGGTTCATTCGAAGGAAGAATAATTTCTCCATACCCCGCTCTAGGACCAGAACCTAAAAATCTTATATCATTAGCAATTTTCATTAAACATACAGCTGTTGTATTTAAAGTTCCTGAAAAATTTACAATTTCATCGTGAGCTGCCAAAGCTGCAAATTTGTTTGTTGCTGGTTTAAAGGGAATCTTTGTAATTTTACTTATCTCTTTAATAATTTTTTTGTCAAAATTTTTTCTAGTATTAAGACCTGTACCAACCGCGGTACCTCCCTGAGCAAGATAGTAAATCTCTTTTAAAGCATTTTCTATTCTGACGATACATTTTTTTAGCTGAGCATGATAACCTGAAAACTCTTGACCCAAAGTAAGTGGAGTAGCATCTTGCAGATGTGTTCTACCAACTTTAACAATAGTTTTGAATTCTTTAGATTTTTTTAGAAGATCTTTTTCGAGTATTTTTAAAGAGGGTAAAAGCTTCTCCCTAGCTTTAAGAGCTATAGCAATGTGCATGGCTGTAGGGAAAACATCATTAGTAGATTGAGATTTATTAACATGGTCATTAGGATGTACTGGTTTTTTAGATCCCAATTTACCGCCAATCATTTGAATAGCTCTATTAGCTATTACTTCGTTAACATTCATGTTAGTTTGAGTACCCGAGCCAGTTTGCCAAACTTTTAAAGGAAAATGATCATCATGTTTTCCTTTAATGACCTCTTCTGCTGCTCTGATTATATATCTACTTATTTTTGGATCTAAATCTTTATTTTTTGCATTAACTATCGCCGCAGCTTTTTTTATTATTGCTATAGAGTGAATTACCAAAGGTCTTACTAAAAAATCACCAATATTAAAATATTTATTAGATCTTTCGGTAGAGGCCCCCCAATACTTATCACCAGGAACTTTTATTTTTCCAATACTATCAAATTCTGTTCTGTATTTCATATTTGATTCATTGATAT
>MDTC01051508.1_pt1 | contig 12505 bp, 11 predicted proteins | sample 811181 | NCBI WGS metagenome assembly MDTC01 (sample SAMN05326644, study PRJNA326480) | marine metagenome | isolation source: seawater | place: Pacific Ocean: North | collected 2011 | reverse complement strand
GGCAGGAGCTGATCGAGTCCATCGTCTGGGCTCACAACAAGCTGAAGGTGGCTCCCGCCATCCAGCCCCGTGCGCTTTCCATCATCCAGGGCCGTGCCGTGGGTGTTGCCCACTACCTCCTGGGCGGAATTGCGACCACGTGGGCCTTCTTCCACGCCCACATTCTTGTGGTCGGCTGACCTCACTGACCTTTCCCTCTAATGGCAACGAAATTCCCTTCGTTCAGCCAGGGTCTGGCTCAGGACCCGACAACCCGTCGTATCTGGTACGGGATCGCCACGGCTCACGACTTCGAGAGCCATGACGGAATGACGGAGGAGAAGCTTTACCAAAAGCTCTTCTCCACCCATTTCGGGCATCTCGCAATCATCGGTCTTTGGGTTTCGGGAAACCTGTTCCATATCGCCTGGCAGGGCAACTTCGAACAGTGGGTCGCCGACCCACTGCACGTACGCCCAATCGCTCACGCAATTTGGGATCCCCACTTTGGTCAAGGCGCTATTGATGCCTTTACCCAAGCGGGTGCATCCTCCCCAGTGAATATTGCCTACTCAGGTCTCTATCACTGGTTTTATACGATCGGCATGACCACGAATGCTGAGCTGTATCAGGGTTCCATCTTCATGATGATCCTGTCGGCTTGGGCTCTCTTCGCTGGTTGGCTGCACTTGCAGCCCAAGTTCCGTCCTTCTCTGGCTTGGTTTAAAAACGCCGAATCCCGCCTGAACCACCATTTGGCTGTTCTGTTTGGATTCAGCTCAATTGCCTGGACCGGTCATCTGGTTCACGTGGCCATTCCTGAGTCCCGTGGTCAGCACGTTGGTTGGGACAACTTCCTAAACGTGATGCCTCACCCAGCTGGCCTGGGTCCATTTTTCACCGGAAATTGGGGCGTATACGCCCAAAATCCTGACACGACTGGCCAAGTTTTTGGTACTGCTGAAGGATCAGGCACTGCGATCCTGACTTTCCTCGGTGGCTTCCATCCTCAGACCGAAGCCCTCTGGCTGACTGATATCGCCCATCACCATTTGGCAATCGGCGTGATCTTTGTGATCGCCGGCCATATGTATCGGACGAATTTCGGCATTGGTCACTCCATCCGCGAGATCCTTGAAGCGCACAACCCACCAACCGGCACTCCCGGAAACCTGGGTGCTGGCCACAAAGGTCTCTACGACACCATCAACAACAGCCTGCACTTCCAGCTTGGTCTTGCTCTCGCCTCTCTTGGCGTGATTACCAGCTTGGTTGCACAGCACATGTATGCAATGCCGTCGTACGCCTTCATTGCGAAGGACTACACAACCCAGGCAGCGCTCTACACCCATCACCAGTACATCGCCATCTTCTTGATGTGCGGTGCCTTCGCCCACGGTGCGATTTTCTTCATCCGTGATTACGACCCCGAAGCCAATAAGGACAATGTCCTGGCTCGGATGCTCGAGCACAAAGAAGCAATTATCAGCCACTTGAGCTGGGTTTCACTTTTCCTCGGCTTCCACACCCTCGGCCTCTACGTTCACAACGACGTGGTGGTGGCGTTTGGAACCCCTGAAAAGCAGATCCTTGTTGAACCTGTGTTTGCACAGTTCGTCCAGGCTGCTTCAGGTAAAGCGATTTATGGCTTTGATGTTCTTCTGGCTAACACCGGTGGTGCTGCTGCCAATGCCAATGCTGCCTATATGGGCGGTTGGATGGATGCCATTAACGGTGTTCGTGGCAGCAATGACTTGTTTCTGCCGATTGGTCCTGGAGACTTCCTTGTTCACCACGCCATCGCTCTAGGTCTCCACACCACAGCACTGATCCTTGTGAAGGGTGCTCTGGACGCACGTGGCTCCAAGCTGATGCCTGACAAGAAGGACTTTGGCTATTCCTTCCCTTGCGACGGCCCTGGTCGTGGCGGTACCTGTGATATCTCTGCCTGGGACGCTTTCTACTTGGCTGTCTTCTGGGCATTGAACACTGTGGGTTGGGTCACCTTCTACTGGCACTGGAAGCACCTTGCGATTTGGCAGGGAAACGTGGCTCAGTTCAACGAATCCAGCACCTATCTCATGGGCTGGTTCCGTGACTACCTCTGGCTGAATAGTTCACAGCTGATCAATGGATACAACCCATTTGGCAGCAACAACCTGGCTGTTTGGTCATGGATGTTCTTGTTCGGTCACTTGGTTTGGGCGACAGGATTTATGTTCCTTATTTCCTGGCGTGGTTACTGGCAGGAACTGATTGAGACCATCGTTTGGGCTCATCAGCGCACTCCTTTGGCCAACCTTGTTGGCTGGCGCGACAAGCCTGTGGCTCTGTCCATCGTGCAGGCTCGTGTTGTGGGTCTTGCCCACTTCACGATCGGCTATATCCTGACGTATGGCGCTTTCTTAATCGCCTCAACGTCAGGCAAGTTCGGCTGATTCGGTTTCGATGTCTGACTGAGTGAAAAGTCGTTTCTCAGTGAATGTCCCGTCCGGTTCTCCGGGCGGGTTTTTTATGTAAATGAAATGATCAATTTGTCCTGTAAAAATTATCTCTCAATCAAAAATACTTTTGGTTGAGAGATAATTGAGATGGAAAATTAAATTTTGCCCGTTTTTGTTTAATTCTCGCCGTTGAATGCAATGTCAAGGGTGCGTAAATAAGTATGCAAACCTGCGTCTTGAATTGGCAGCACATAGGCATGGGCTCCGGATTCATTGTGGTGAGAATGCCAATAGCCGGGAGGCGTCACGAAGGCTGCTCCTGTGGCCCAATCTTCACGGTGACCATTGATAATCATTCCGTTTGCATCCAGCTGGGTACCGATCATGGTGTAGCAGCCTGGTTGACAATCAACGGCGAAATCCAGAGCGATCGATTGGTGGCGATGCGGGCGCTGCATCTGGCCTGCTGGCAACACCCCGAGCATGGCCCAGAGCGTATGGGTAACAGTTCTGGTTTCGGGAAAGTTGCTGTTGCCCAGGAGAACGCTGACTCGGTTGGCGCGAGCGCCGTTTGGGCAGTTCGCAATGGCGTCCAGATGCGCCTTACTGTCTCGGTGGCTGTAGAAACTCGGCTCAAAACGAGCTTGAGCTGGCTCTACGCCTAAGTAACGCAGTAGAGGTGCATCATGTACCCAATAAAGCCCAGCTTTTTCATTGCTTGCGTGAATCGCGTCCCCTCCTGCAGGCAACACCAACATGTCTCCTTTTGACCATTTAAAAGTCTGGCCACAGGTTTGAGTTTCCCCTTCTCCTTCCGTGATGAAGAACAATTGGCTTGTGGCGAGAGCACTGGTGCGAAGCTGACCATGGTCGAGGCGCATAAAGTTTGCGCAAAGAGAAGGACCGGTGGCTGGCCCCGAACAACCCAGTTGATCACTGAGATCTAAAGCCAGTAGGTCACATCCAGATTGATGGAAAAAATCAGGAGGGAAAGATTTATATGGAATAGGTGAAATGAGACCACTTTGTTGGGGATTAGCGGCTGAGCGGTAATCAAAAAAGCGTGTTTGATCAGATGAAGCCTGATGCAATGCGTTTGTTACCAAGGATTCGACCTCAAGAAGACGCACAATTTATCGACAAGAATGAGAAATATTACATGGGTTTTCCAATTCATCAACTAAAAGTGAGATCGATAAAGCCAAATGATTTTGTGGCTGAGTTTTTCGTAGGAGGTCGGAATCGAGTGCTTGAAATTGGAAACGATTCAAATTTAGATAAATGGAGAAACAAGCTCCAGTTGTTTGCGATCCCAAAGGATTAAAGAAAAGCAATCTCCAACTTGATAAAGATAAAGGCGGTGAACATCATTAACTAGGTGGATATTGGCTTCATGACACTGCCTTAGCCTGTAATTAGGAATTCTTTCTGATAGATGGTGAATATGGTGGTAGGCAATATCGGCAGTGAACCAATTTAATATCTCAGGCATTTGCAGGAAAGATGATCCGGATAAAGCGCCTCTAAAATAACTCCAGTTTTCTTGACCACTTGTATACGAGTCAGGAAAATTATGCTGAATGAAAAACACCGCAATCATCACTGCCGCACTGGAACTCATAATTAATACATAGAGTGTCCAAAAATGTAGATAACCAATATTGCTTCCTATCCACCACCATAAAAGACCAACAACTAATGTATTGAAAAACATATCAATACATTCTCCGGAAGTATAAAAATAATTAGATTTATAATTTAAGCATATTCGCTTTGGTGATATCCAGTAGCCACTACTTGCCATCTTGAATATACTACGTATGAAATAGCTGACAAATTCAAAAAAGCTTAGAAGTAATGCCAAACGCGGTTTGATAATCAAATAAAAGAATCCACCTGGGAAAAGTAGCAATGGGTGGCGCAATGCTCGATATAGCCACTGCGAAAATGGAGAACGAGATTCGTATTCTTCACGTGTAATGAGAGCTGAGGGACCTCGATAACGATCCCAATTGCCGTTGTGTTGGTGATGAAAGGCGTGGCCTCTGGACCAAGGGTGTTGAGGCATGCCGTGGATCAAGCTCAAACCAAAAGCAGCAATTCGATTCGATCGTTTTGAACGGAAGAGGCTCTGATGACCGCAGTCGTGCATCAGAGAGAAGCTGCGACTCAGCAGCAGAACCATCAGCACCAGGAGTATGGGTGATAAAACGATGGATGAGAGGCTCAGGGATGTTGTGACAGCAGAGATGGCAACTGCAACTGCGATTATCGGAATCACAGTGTTCAAAATTTGCCAACTCGCAATGCGATCGTCACTGGCCATAAAAGGAGCGAGCTTGAAGTCGATCCTTTTGGGATAATCGCTTTTCGCCAAATCTTGATTTGTCGGCTTAGCGGTCGTAGTCATGCAGCTTTCCCCGATGGGTGCCGCGATCGGCTTGGTCTATGAATTTATTACTTTTTGAGCGTTGCTGTTAGCCATCCAGTTGTGGAGTTGGTGTGCGTTGCACACCTTGCCAGCGCTTGAGCTGCAAAAACATTGCTGGCACTACGAAGAGGGAGAGAAGTGTTGAAACCAATAAACCACTGAAAACCACAGTGCCAATGCTGATACGACTGGCCGAGCCGTTGCCTGTTGCGAGCAGTAGTGGAAGAAATCCGGCCAAAGACGTCACTGCTGTTAGCAGGATCGGACGCATCCGATTGATTGAGGCTCCTTCAATGGCTTCAAAAAGGCTGAGTCCCTGAGCTAAGCGCTGGTTCGCAAATTCAACAATCAGAATGCCGTTTTTTGCAGCGAGGCTGACAAGCACCAGCAGCCCCATTTGGGCATACACATCAAGGGGAAGACCGCGAAGTTTCAGGCCGATAAGTGCGCCCAGCAGCGCCATAGGAACAGTAAGAAGGATGATCAGGGGGTCTAAAAAACTTTCAAATAAAGCTGCTAGTAGTAGATACACCACTGTCAGCCCAAGGCCAAAAAGCGTCCAAGAGACCTTTTCGGCTTGAAGTTCCTCTTTGGCGAGACCTGTGAAAGCCAGCCCAAGATTGCTGCCTCCAGTGCGGTCATTGATGCTTTCCAGTTGATCAATTGCTTGCCCGCTGCTGACTCCTGGAGCAGGAATGGCGGTGATGCTGATCGAACGATTTTGGTTGAAATGACTAATGCTGCTAGCACCTTCGATCTTTGTTAGTTGAGCCACGTTCGCTACTGATATCAGTTCACCACTGCGATTACGTACCATCAAACTGGTGAGATCAGCTGGTTCAGCGCGCTGGCTTCCTTCCAGTTGTACATAGATAGTGCGGATCCTTCCCCCTTCGAAAGTGTCGTCGATGTAGCGACCTCCTATCGCTGTGCCGATGTCTCTCAAGGTGTTTCCAAGAGGTAGGTCAAGGGCAGCCATTTGGCTGCGGTCGAAGTCAAGTTGCCAGCGTGGTGAGCTGGCGTTGAAGCGGGTGCTGACTCGTTCAAATTGGCCTGAATCCAAGGCACTTTGAATGAAGCGCTGGGCTTGCACCTCAAAATCGGTCAAGCTGAGTTGTCCGCCGCTGCGGTCTAGCAATTGCAGCTGTAAGCCCGATTCGCTACTAAATCCCCGCACGGTGGGTGGTGTTGTCACTACCACCGTTGCACCGCTGATTCGAGACTTCAAAGCTTTGCTGAGGCGTTGTTTGATCTTTTCGCTGCTGTTTTCTCGTCCTGATCTCTCCTCTAAAGGTGCCAAACGCAGATAAAACGATCCCTTATCTTCTCCGCTTTGTCCAAATGAGCTCCCGGCATAAAAATTCCCTGTTCGAATGTTTGGTTCTTCTTCCACGACCTGACGAATCTGCTCCATCACCAATTCCGTTCGCGCGAGACTGGCTCCTTCTGGAAGAACGAAATAACCTCTTAACTGACCTTGGTCTTCATCGGGAATGAAAGCAGTTGGCATTGAAATTAGGCCGATGCTGGTCACAATCAGTCCGGTGATCAGGAGCGCGATAACTAATCGCCCTCGAGGCAGCCATCGTTCCAGTACTTGGGAGTAGCCAACTTGTAATCTGCCCATCCCTTTGCGGAGTGAGGCACTAAGACGTTTCAAAGGGCGAGGCAATCTTCCACCCCCTGGTCCGAGGACACGAGCGCAGGCCATCGGTGTAAATGTGAGTGCATTGAAGGTGGAGAAGAGAATGGCTCCTCCAATCGCTAGGGCTATCGGCTGATAAAGGCGTCCGATGGAACCAGGGATCAGCAATACAGGCACAAATACTGCAGCTAAGACAAGTGATGTGGCGATCACCGCGCCTGCGAGTTCTGCCATTGCATCTTCAGCAGCGCCCTTGGGATCAGCTCCACGCTCGATTCGCCCAGCAATGTCTTCGCTAACCACAATCGCGTCATCGACGACGATTCCTGTGGCCAGGACGAGACCAAATAAAATCAAACTATTGAGATTGGATCCACTGAGAAGAACCACAACCAAGCTGCCGATTAGGGCCACAGGCACAGCAATTCCAGGGATCATCGCGAGACGCCAACGCCCCAGAAACAACAACAGAACCACCAGTACCAGAAGCACCGCATCACGAAGAGTGCCCAGGGTCCGATCCAGATTGGCCTGAACCGTTTCGCCCACGTTGACGATTAACTGCATGGTGAGGCCAGGCGGGAAGCTGTCTTGAAGGCGAGCAAGTTGGTCCAACACGGCTTTGCTGACGTCAAGAGCATTCGCTCCATCTCGTTGGTAAATCCCAACAGCAACGGAGCTTTCACCCTGCAGGTTCAAGGCGCTACTCCCGTAGTTCTCCTTGCCAAGCTCGACTTTGCCGACATCACTGAGGCGAACGAGTCCTCCGCCCTCCAGGCGCTTCACCACCATCGACTCAAAGTCTGAACGGCTGCGTAGGCGTCCTTCGGCATCCACCGGAAGACTCAACATCTGGCCGGCGGGTGCTGGGGCTACCCCTAAACTGCCGATCGCTGCAAGAACATTCTGTTCGGCTAAAGCTTGTGTGATGTCGTTTGTCGTGAGCTTGTATTGCTCCAACCGATTTGGGTTGAGCCAGAGGCGAAAGGCAAGCTCACTGCTGCCGAACACACGAATATCCCCAACTCCTGGAGTGCTTTGTAGTGATTCGCGCAGTGTCTGGTCTAGCCAGCCGCCAATAAAGGTTGGAACGTACATCCCTTTTGGGGCACTGAAGCCCAAAATCAGCAGGATGTCGTCAGATGAGCGGCGTACGTTTAAACCCTGCCGCGTAACGGATTGAGGAAGTCGGCGATTGGCAAGATTCACCTCGTTTTGAACTTTGATCGCGTTGAGTTGTGGATCGCCATCTTTAAACCGCAGGCTGATACTGGCCCCGCCTTGTCGACTACTGGAGCTCATGCTCTCAAGCCCTTCAAGGCCATTGAGTTGTCTTTCAAGGACGGCAGTCACGCTTTGTTCGACTACCTCTGGGCTTGCTGCGGGAAAGCTGGCACTGACGCTGACACGCGTCGGTGCCAGCTGAGGTAAATCCTCGAGCCCCAATCTTGTGAGTGAAACAATTCCCGCCAGCAGAACAAGCAGGCTGCAGACAATTGTCAGGACCGGCCGCCTTAGAAAGGGCTGGGAGATGGACCGCAAGGCGGCACCTGCTGCAAAAACGGCTTGATCTTGGCAGTTGAAAGCCCCGGTTGAGCAGAAAGTCGCTCAGCCGAGGCTTTGGTGTTCTATGAAGTCTCTGGCGTTATGGCTTAGCCAACGCTCCAGACTCCTCCTGCGATATCCACGAGCGGGGCGACCAATGCAGTCCCTGTCAGGAACCAGGCGAATGCCGCTCCACCGCATCCGCCAAGCCAGAAGCCACTAGCAAATTCAGCCCAGCCTGCTTTGGTGAACAGATCAGCGGGCGGGTTGTCAATCGTGGCGTCAGGGGGTTGAACATTGGGTCCATTCCCCGCACTGCCGTAGATCGACATGCAGATGGTCAGGATCGAAACCAGTCCGATTGATGCCAAGAGCCCAGCAGTTGTTGCGTAGTCCGTTGAGCGCATCGGTCCGCAAACCGTAAATGGCCCATAAAGGAAGAACCCGTGGGCCATGCCAATTTCAAGACCACGCCGGTTGGGAGACAAAGATGGGCGATAGGCGGGCAAGGCATTGAGGAAGGCCTTGGTGAAATAGCTGCTGTTCACCGGGGTGGCCAGGTTGCCAACGGTGGGATCGGCGACGGGGGTCACGGTCATGGAAAGAAAGGCGAGTTGGTAGCGAAATGCAGAGGTGATCTGGGGGGCTCCGCCGATCAGTCAGTTGCTTCGATCACGTTGAAAAGCAAAGCCATAGCAACGGCTGGTCCCATGATTCCGACAAGGGGGACAAACACCGAGGGCATCCAGGCAGCGACGAATTCTCCGGTCATGGCGACGCCAAAAGGTCCATCGTTACTGTATAGAAGGCCTAACGGGCGGTCCGTCTTCGATCCAGACGGTGACATAAAAGTTCAATCCCTGGTTTTGGTGATCTCTCTCTCATGAATCAGTTCCTTGCTGGTGGCGCTGCTTTTGTTTTGGTCGTTGTCCTCTGGGGACTAGGGCGACGCCCGTCAAAAATTCTTCTTAGCAGCACAGATGCAGGCATGGTTGCTGCCCTTAATAGGGCTCAGCTCGGTTTGGTTGAGGGTGAGTTAAACGAGGAGATTCTCTTGCCTGAGCCCATCAGCGAGGTCGAAAACAATCAGCCTCCTTGGCAGCGACCCTCTTCTGTGTCTCAAACAATTGCTCTAGAGATGCGATTGCGACTTGCGCTTAATCACGGTCATCCTGATGAGCGTTTGGAAGCGATGCAAATTGCCTCCGAATGGGGTCATCGGTCCATCCTGCCTTTACTGCGGAGGGGGCTTCGTGATGCTGATGCTCGAATTGTGGAGTTGTCAGCTGCAGCGATTGAGCAGCATCGTGGTGTCCCCAAGCTCACTCCAATTCAACAAGCACGGCCACCGCGCAACGTGGCGCGGATGCGGTAGATCGGTCTGCCTTGGCTTTCGTGATAAGTGCGGATAAGCAGCTCTGCCAATAATCCAAAGCAGAACAATTGAATTCCCGCCAACCCCAAAACAACAGCCAGAGTCAGCAGAGGACGATTGGCAATGTCTGCCCCTTGAATCTTGATCAGGAGGAGGTAGGTACTTGCAATCACGCTTAATGCAATCGCAATCAGGCCAGCGAAGCCGAATACGTACATCGGGCGAGTTAGGAATCGTTTCATGAACCACACGGTTAGGAGATCCATAAGAACCCTGAATGTTCGATCAATTCCGTATTTGCTACTTCCGTACTGTCGAGCCCGGTGATTCACCTTGACTTCGGTGATTCTTGCTCCTTCAATGAAGGCCAGCGCGGGGAGGAAGCGGTGAAGTTCTCCATAAAGCCGCATATCGGCGAGAACAGCTCTGTCGTAAGCCTTCAGTGAGCAGCCGTAATCATGAAGTTTCACGCCAGTGACTCTGCCGATGAGTCGGTTGGCGAGTCGGGAGGGTAATTTTCGCTGCAGTTCAGCATCCTGACGTTGATGCCGCCAACCGCTTACGAGGTCATATCCCTCACGAAGTTTCGCAAGAAGTATGGGTATGTCAGAAGGATCATTTTGTAGATCGCCATCCAAGCTGACGATGACGCCCCCCCTGGCCACATCAAAACCCGCTGCCATGGCAGCGGTTTGACCATAGTTTTTGCGTAAAATTACGCCAACGAGCTCTGGTACTTCTTCGCTGATTTGTTCCAGTACTGCTGCAGTGTTATCCGCAGATCCATCATTGACGAGAACTAGCTCAAAGCGCTCACCTGTGGGCCTAAGGGCTTTAAGCAATTGCTCAACTAGCTCGGGGAGGCTCTCTTCTTCGTTGTAGATCGGCACCACTACCGATAGGTCGAGACTGCTTCCCTCGTGTTCGGCCGCGACAGAGAGTGCTGCTGAGCTCAGAGACATCCAGATGGGGAGAGATGCGAGCAACTTAAGCCCGCATCAATGGGATCCCTTCAGGTCAGCGTGCTGCCGTCATGGCATCTCTCTACTCTGCCTGCACCGCGAAGTTCTGCACGGTAGTGGGATGCCACAGGGTGCTGGTCTGAGGGGTGGATGCTGTCCATGCCAATCCCGTTGCGACCGTACTCTTTCCCTGAACTGTGCAAGTAGCGACCGTCTTCGAGATGAATGGCCACGTGGGTACAGCGATGTGGCGTGCCAAAAAACAAGAGGTCCCCTGGCTGCAGCAGCTGATGATTGCCAGGGTGAACCGCTACGGGGGTGCAAAACCGTTCTTGTTGGTAGGCATCTCTTGGTAACCAGATGCTTTGGTTGGCAAATGCAGTTTGAACAAGACCTGAGCAGTCGAGATCAGGACCGATTGTTCCTCCCCAAAGGTAGGTATTTGGGATCTGAGCGGCATCCTCCAGCCAACGAAGCACAGAAGGAAGACGGATTTGGATGCTCGCCGCATCGAGTAGTCGGGGTCGCCAGTCTCGGGGTCCCTGTTGGGTCCCGATGAGATCGTTAATTGTGAGCCAACAGGGATAACCATCCTCGATCAGAGCAGCCCTCACTCTGGGTGCACCAGGGATCGGATCCATCAGAACTCGGAATCGTCTACCGGCGCAGGCCTGTGTTGCGAGTCCGCTGCCATGGCTGCGCGAAAAGCCATTGACATCAGTGTTCAGTATCCAACAGCTCCCCTTGATCAGCTGTTCGGGTGCGAGCGCTGTGCCTAGGGTCGGCATTGTCTGATGCCAGGGCTATGGCGTTCTACCGTGCCGAGTCGGCGATGCAGGATTTTCTCTCCGGCTTGATCGATCGATTGGCTGATCAGGGTCGCCCCGGTTTGCATGAGCAGATCTCCGTCAATTGGGTGCGATACAACAAGGCCAATTTGGCAACAGGGAGCGGATGCGGGGCGGCATGGGCTGATCAAAAGTCTGTCTATCCAGCGAGCGTTGCGAAATTGGTTTATGCCGTCGCAGTTGAGGCTTGGCTGCAAAAAGGTTTCCTTTTGGAAACGATCGAATTGCGGCGAGCTTTGAACGACATGATTGCGATCTCAAGCAATGATGCAACTGGATTAATCGTGGATCTTCTGACTGGAACATCCAGCGGACCTGATCTGCAGGGAGAGGCCTGGATGAGTTGGCAACGGCAGCGTCAACTGGTGAATGAATGGTTATCGGATTTTGGTTGGGGTGAGTTTGACAGGGTAAATTGCTGCCAAAAAACATGGGGGGATGGGCCTTATGGCAGAGAAAAAATGTTTTACGGAGACAACAACAGCAATCGCAATGCCCTCTGCACTGCCGCGGTGTCTCGTTTGCTAGAGGCGGTAATGACCGATGGCCTCCTTTCCCCTCCGGCTTGCCAGCGTCTGCGTTCAGCGCTCGATCGGTCTTTGGATCAAAAGGAGAGGAGAGCGGACCCTGAAAATCAAGTTGATGGTTTCCTGGGCGAGGGATTGCCTGAAAACTGCAGACTTTGGAGTAAGGCAGGCTGGATGAGTGAGGCGAGGCATGACGCGGCATGGTCTGTTCAGCCTGCTGGCCAGACCCAGCTGTTGGTGGTTTTCAGCGTCGGAACTGAGCGTTCCAATGACAACGAGTTGCTGCCAATCATGGCTAAAGAACTGACAGGATTTCAATTAGATATCTGAGCCTTGTGTGTCAATAAGATGAATAAAATATATAAAAGACAGCTCATTTGTGGTGAGCCTTGCACAATAAATTTCTACTTTATTGTGTGGTCAGATTGCCATAAGACTGGCTGTGCTTGAAAGTATTGGATTGAAATCTTGAAAGTATTGCTTGGTCGTAACAAGTAAGACTTGAGACTTTTAAAGCAAAAGAGCGAGTATTTTTGTGATATTTTTTGTATATGGTTAGTGATTGCCTCAGGCCTTCGATGCTTAGCCTCAATGCCGTTAGACGCATTAAAGGTCAGCATCAAGCAGGGATTCTTGTTTATTTTTTCCTTCGATTAGTTGGGTCGGGATTCCATTTCTCCCTTGCTATTTTATATAACTTAATTCGCTTGAGCCGCTGATTGGCCATGACATAAATTCCAGATATTTGC
>MDTC01022060.1_pt1 | contig 12505 bp, 16 predicted proteins | sample 811181 | NCBI WGS metagenome assembly MDTC01 (sample SAMN05326644, study PRJNA326480) | marine metagenome | isolation source: seawater | place: Pacific Ocean: North | collected 2011 | reverse complement strand
ATAATTTTATCAAGTTATTTTATATTATTTACTATCTGTTGATATATTACGCACTATAAATTTTCGTGTATTTTTCTTTACTTTAACTTCATCTTTTAATGGATTTTTATTATATGTATGAGTTTCACTTTTATAGTTATTATACATTTCTTGGTCAATATCACCAACTATTTCACATTCTATTTTTTTATCTAAACTATCTATATTTTTTTTATCACTATTATCAGAAATATTACTAGACATATAATAAAATAAAATAATAAAATAAATAAAAAAATAATAATTATAACTCTATAAAACTATCGCTTATATTATATAAAATTTTATGATAATTTTTAATATAATCTCTTTCATTATATCCAATACTTAATCTACTATAATGCATTATGTCTCTCCATGGATTATTAATAATATCTGAATGACCATATTCATGTAATGTTATGACTTTTATTTTATTATTATCTATATTTAATTCATTGGGATTTATCTTAAAAAATGGTATAAAGGGTACAAATGGTGGTATTTTACTCCATTTATAAGATTTATCAGCATTTAAAACTAAAATTTCATTTAAATATTCTAAATTTACATTATAAGAATAGTAGGGAGTTTTTACTGGGTCTAATAATATTAATTTATTTACTTTATCATTACATTTGTTAATTGCTGTTGTACAACCAGATGAATGGCCAATGAAAATTATTTTATCATGTTTTGTAGATAATTCATCAATTAATATTTCTGAAAAATAACTATTTTTTTTATTATTAAATGTAAATGGTACTTTATACAATTTATATTTATTATTAAAATTATCTAAAAAATTTGAATAAAAATTTGAAGATATTAAATTACTTCCACCTGAAAAAAATACAATACAAGGAATTTTATGTAATGATAATGCATATAAATATAATATATTAATAATCATTATTACAATATAATAATAATTATTTAATTAATAATTTATTATATATTAAATTAAAAATAATTTATGAATATATTAAAAAAATATGAGTGTCGGAATTATAAGATATCCGGGTTCAAATTGTGATTTTGATACGTTACGTTATTTTGATGATAGTTTTTTTATTTGGCATACAGAAACTGCATTTCCTGAAAATATTAAATTACTAATTATTCCGGGAGGATTTGCGTTTGGTGATAGGTTATATGATAAAGCAAGTATGGAATATATAATATCACCTGGAACAATGGCTGTTCAATCTCCAGTATCTAGTATTATAAAAGAAGCAGTTAAGAGAAAAATACCAATATTAGGTATTTGTAATGGATTTCAAATATTAATACAAATGGGATTATTGCCTGGTAAATTAATATTAAATAAAAACAAAAAATTCACTTGTAAAAAAGTAGAATGTAGTATTAATTATGAAATTAATTCTTATTACAAAGTATATAATACAGAATTATATATAGCAAATTCATATGGACAATATGTAATTGATGAAAACGAATATGGAAATTTAATTAGCAATAAGCAGATATTTTTAACATATAATAAAAAAATAGATGAAGTAGGTTCATCATATAATATTGGTGGTATATCTAATAAAGATAAAACAATATTTGGTATGATGCCTCATCCCGAAAGAAACAACAAAGATTTTAAATCTATATTATATCAAATTTTAACTCCAAAAGATAAATGTGTTAATAACCAAGTTATTTTCCACAATAAGGTAATTGAACTTATGCATAGTGAACATATATCATATAAAAGTACAAGGAAATATTTAAAAAATCTACATACCAAGGCTCCCTGGGTAATTCAAGGTCCTGGTGAAAACGCAGGAATTATAGATATTGGAGATGGATATTGTATAACTGCTCGTATAGAAAGTCATAATCATCCTACATATATAGATCCTTTTGAAGGTGCCGCTACTGGAGTTGGAGGAATATTACGTGATATATTTACAATGGGTTCAAGACCAATTGCAATATTAGATTTTCTAAGATTTGGAACAGATAAACACAGTGAAGAATTATTAAAAACAGCAATTAGCGGTATATCTTATTATGGTAACTGTATTGGTGTTCCAAATGTAGGTGGTGATTGTTATTTACATCCATGTTACAATAAAAATCCTTTAGTAAATGTAGGATGTATAGGAATTGTAAAAAAAGAAAATATTATATATGGCAGGGCAAGTGATATTAATCAGAAATTAATATATGTTGGAAGTCGAACTGGTAATGAAGGAATTGGTGGTGCAGCAATGGCATCAAAATCATTTAATAGTAAAATAAATATAAATGAATTAAAAGAAAATGTTCAAAAAGCAGATCCATTTCTTGAAAAATTGCTTTTAGATGCATGCTGTGAAATTACTGAAAATAAACTAGTAATTGGGATGCAGGACATGGGAGCAGGTGGATTATTATGTGCATCTCATGAAATTATAATGAGAGGTAGAGATAAATTTAAACTAAATTTAGGGTGTAATATATTTTTAGATAAAGTTCCAATAAAATCAGATATGGAACCATGTGATATACTAGTTTCAGAATCTCAAGAACGAATGCTTATAGTAGCATCTGAAGATAATATAATTAAAATATTTGAAATATTTGATAAATGGGATTTAGAATATAGTATAGTTGGGGAAACTACTGATAATGGTATTTATAGTGTTTTAAATAATGAAGAAATATTATATTCGGAAAAAATGCTTAATTTTAAAGACATATATCAAGATTGGAATTTAGAAGAAAATAATACAAATATTGATCATAAAAAGATAGAAAAAATAAAAAATATGGAATTATGGAAAGTTTATGATTCTACTGTAGGTAATAGAACAATAAAAGGACCTGACCAACCCGGTAGTTATAGTATAATAGATATATATGAAAATAATTCTAAATTAATTTTAACGTGGGGAGAAGATTTTAATGAATGTTACAGAAAAATGTTAGAATTAAATGCTCAACCAAAATGCATTGTAAATTGTTTAAATTTTGGCGATCCAAAGTATTGTATGAAAGATTTAGTTAATACAATAGAAGAATTAAATACAAATTGTAAAAATTATAAAATTCCTATAATAGGTGGAAATGTTAGTCTATATAATTCAACTGATTGTAAATCAATTAGAACAACATTAATTTTAATAATGATTGGTGTAAAATATTAAGTAACTATTTTTTTTATAACATCATAGATAAATTTATTTTCTTTTTTACAAAATTCACAATGTTTTAAATTATTTTCAATATGCCAAAAAATTTTATATTTAAATTTTCTAATATTATTTAAACTTCTATTTTGTAATTTAATATTATATATATTATCTTTATTACCTGAAAATAAATAAATTGGAATTTTCTGGCATTTATCAGATATTTTAGTTACATTATTCATTAATATTGTATGAATTCCAATTATGCAAGCTAATTTTTTACTATACATTAAACCAACATGTAAAGCTAATGTACCTCCTTGAGAAATTCCACCTATTATAATATTATTAGATACTCCATTAAGTATTTCACTTTCTTCATCAATTATTTTATTTATTCTCTCAACCTCTTGATAAAAATGCGTAGTATCGATTTTATCGTGTTTCATAGCTCCATCATTACATGTAAAATAATTATACCACGAACTAACATTATTTTCAACTAAATGAGGCCAATTAATAACTCTTTTTGGTGCATTTGGTAAAATTATTTTTAGATTTTTATATCTTTTTATTAATTTATTTGATAATTTAAGTAATGACTTATTTGATACATACATTCCGTGAAGTAAAATCAATGTATATTTATGTTCATCAATAGAAGAAAGTATAATATTATTAGACATATTAATATATTAATATATTATATATATTAATATGTACACAAAAAATAAAAAAGAAAAACAAAATAAATCACAAAAAAAAAATTATAAAAGAACATATAAACATAAAGGAGGTGTAAATAAAACTTCTACCGGTAAAAAAACTAGAAAAAATTTAACAAGTTTGGAATATAATTATATACAGCTCATTCATGAATATGATAAAGCTATAAAAAATATAAGTAAACGATTAGAATTACTTGAAAATGATATATTTAGTAATTAATATTATCCTTTACTAAGTTATGTAGTTTAGTAAAATATATTAAAACAAACTTAAAAATATATCATATATATATATAAGTATGCAGATTTTTGTTAAAACACTTACAGGAAAAACTATAACTCTTGAGGTTGAATCATCCGATTCTATTGAAAATATTAAAGCAAAGGTTCAAGATAAAGAAGGAATTCCTCCAGATCAACAAAGATTAATTTTTGCAGGTAAACAATTAGAAGATGGAAGAACGCTTGAAGATTATAATGTTCAAAAAGAGTCTACACTTCATCTTGTTCTTAGACTTAGAGGAGGTTGTTAAGTAAATATATATTTTATAATTAAATGTGTAAAATATATAAATATAAATACATAAGATATATAAATATTGTACTTATATATATGATTGATAGATATTTGAGAGAATTTCGCGAAGATCCTTATGGTATACAGGAATTTAAAATAGTAATATTAAAAAATTACTATTTTGACAATATGAATAGTGTTTTGAACTGTGAGAGAGATAATTTTCAAATAGGTGTAAATAAAAATGAAAATTTACTATTTTTTAGAGATAAGAGTAATAAGAATAATGAATTAGTTTTAAATATAATTGAAAATAGATCATTTTTTAAAATAAGAAAAAATATATCATATTCTGTAAGTTCACTAAAGATAAATGGTATTAATTCAGAAAACAGGAATGAAACAAATAAATTATTAAGTAATTCTTTAAAAAGAATTAATACAGATAGAAATAGTAATAGTAACGATAGTAAAAAATGCTGTAAATTAAATTGTTCTATAAATTAATTATTATAAAATTATATATAATAAAATTATATATAATAAAAAAAATTGATTACTTTTTATTTTAAAAAACTAATTTCAGTAACCGTTAAACATATAAACAAAAATATGACACCTATTAATAACAATAATATGAATACTCTTATACCAAATCGAATTAAGAATCTTATAAATAATATAAATAATACAAATAATCATCATTATTTTGATATCATTAATAATGATGATTATTATAATATTAACAATAATATTAACAATAATATTAACAATAATATTAACAATAATATTAACAATAATAATTACTATGTAAATAATAGATTTAGAGAAGCTCTAAACCCGATAAATCATATCTTGCAATGTTTACAGGATATTTGTAAATATGTTAAAGAGCTCCAGCAAGAAATTTATAGATTAAATAATAAAATAGATGAATTAAATGACCAACAGAGTAACCCTCCAACAATTTCTCAAAATGATCAATCAAATATATGTAGTGTATGTATGGATCAGGAGAAAGACCATGCATTTGTGGTATGTGGACATCTATGTGTTTGTCACAATTGTGCACAACAATGTAATGGAAAATGTCCGATTTGTAGAAGTAATAGTAATTATATGAGGATTATTATCTCATAATAACTATCTTAATTAATAAGGTTTTTATGAAAATAATTTTTGAATATTTTCAACTTCTGGTTTATTGTATTCATAGTAAAAAATTTTATTAATAATTCTATCATTTCTTAATCTAATACTATATTCATCACTAATTTTATTTCTACCAACTCTACCCATAGCTTGAATAATTTTTTCTTGTGTCATATTAGTTAAATCTTTTCCTAAATAACAATGATCAAACTGATAATTTGTACCGTATATGTAATCAGATGATGCAATTATGAGATACAATTTTTTTGATTTTGCTAAATCTTTCATAATTTCAGTATATTTTTTGCTGGTGTGACTTGAAAAAACTCCTATTCCCATCAATAATAGTAATTTCCAAATATCATTCATGTCATTAATTAACATTATTTGTTCAACTACGTATTCTGAAATATCAGATGTAAATACATTACTAATATCATCACGTTTCCATTTGAATAAATGTTCTTTTTTATTTGGTATATACATATCTGGTAAACTTATTGTTTTAATACTTTCTTTTAAGGATTCTATTTTATTTTTTAATACTTTCAATTCAGGTGGAATTCCTCTATCATTAGTTAATTTATTTTCTTTCATATCTTCTTTATTTATTCCATCTTCATAATTTTTTTCCATAGTTATTATTCTTTGATTTAATTCATAATTGTAATCAATTGCTTCACTAATATTATCTAAAATATTATCCGGTATATTTAAAGATTTAATACAGAAAAAAGCTATTTTATTAATTTCTTCAGTTATATATATTGTGGGTCCATTTACTAATGTAAATGCATCACTTGATGCAATATTTGTAGTTGAAGAATATTTACATTTTCTATTTTTTTTTAGATAATTATAAATATTTTCCCATTCTTCGCTTTTTATATTTTTTAATACATTCAAATAATACATTTTTATAGAATCTATTGTAATTTCTTCAATATTATTAAAATATTCATCAATTGAATATATATCATTTTTATAAAATTTTTTTTTATTTATATATTTAATAAATAGTGTACATTCTTCTAATCCAACATACCTCATAATAGTTTTATTACTTTCTATATATTTACACGATTTCAATATGTCGTTATAATTATCACTAATATAGTGCGGTACCTCTATATAACCGTCACGATTTATTATAGAAATAGATTTTGTACAGTCATAAGTTTTAATACTATGTACATCACCATTAAATTTTGTTTTATAGTTATTTACTGTTTCTTTCATTTCATCTAGTGTTGGCAATGTAGCTGAAGATAATATAATATTCTGTATTAAATTTTTTTCCCAATTATTTTTTATTATACTATGGAATTTATGTTCATTATAATCTAAAGTTATCGTTGGTTCATCCCAATATAATATTATATTTTTATTATCATTAAATGCTAACATATAATGCATTGCGTATAGATAGGATTTAATATCGCTTATCATAATTTCAACATTATCGCCTATAGAATTGTCTACTTTAAAAACACCTCCAGATTTTTTATTTTTAATATATTCTTTTGCTGAAAAATAATGTAGTCTAATATCATCTACATCTTCACAACCGAATGCAAATGCTACTTTTTTTTCTATAGTAATAGCCGCTTTAGCTAGTGCTAAACCAACGTGTCTAACTGCACATACAAACAAAATTTTATATGATTCTGATAAACCGATTGGTGATAAAGTCTTACCTGTTCCTGTTGGAGCAATATACAATATTAGTTTAGGTGTGATAGATTTTATTTTAGTAAATAATTCTTTTTGGTGTTCGAATAATTTTTTATCTTTATATTTAATTATATCAGCATTTTTGTTAATAATTTTATTAGCATTTTCAACTATATATGATTTTTCTACTGCATCTTCAAAATAATCAATAATTGTTTTTACAAGATCTAATAAATGTGAATTTATATTTTGAATATTATTATTTAATAATACCTTTAAGATATAAAATGGCTCTATCCATTTTGTATCACTATCTTTATGTTTTAAAATATTTTCTATATATTTTAATATAGTAAATTCAAAAATAATATTTTTACGTTCTAATAAGTTTTTCTCCATATGTTCAAAACGTATTGTATCAGCTTTATTTATAACAAATTTTTTATTTGATTCTAATGGTTTATATTTTATATTATATTTTTTATAAATATTAATTATTTCTGGTTGTATGTATTTCATAAATATATAGTTATTCATTACTTCATTACTCGGTAACTTTAAATATGATAATATTGTAAGTGTATTATTTTCTTTTAAATTTACATTATGAAAACCTCTAACTATTAATTTTAGAATTTCTTTTTCATCATCATTAGATGGAATTTCTATACTTTCCCACTCTTCTTTTGTTAATTTATTTTGTTCTAAATCCATATATGGGTTATAATAATATTAATAATAATTCTTAAATCACTTATTTTTTATATTTTATTATCTTTTTGTATTTTATTTATATTAGTAGACATTACTTTATTAATTTTAAAGACTCTCTTTCTTGAATTGAAGAAATAATAGATATCCAAAGTGTAATAGTTGTAAAACTATATATTCCATTATCAAATTGATACAATTGTTGCCATTGAGATATTTTTTGTAATTCATTTTCACTTAATGGATATTTTTTAAAACAATTAGTTAATAAATTTAATAAATAATCTGTATTTTCTTTCTTATTTGATAAAGATTGTAATAAATTAATTAAATCACTTGGAGATTTTAAATTATAAATCCTATATCTTATATAATAAAGATAAACGCTATCTTTTATACTAATTATTTTATTTATTAAATCATATGTATAGTCATTATTCCAAAATTTAAATTTCAGATTCTGGTTCAGGTTCTGGCTGTGGTGCATTAAAAATATATAATATAATATACTTAATATTTATTTTTATAAAAATTGAAATATTATTATTATATAATATTATACTAATAATATGCCACGAGTAATTTCTATTGATGGAAATATTGGTTCTGGTAAATCTACATTTATTCAATATCTAAAAAAATATTATAGTGATAAAAATAACTGCGGTAATCTTAAAATTTGCTTTTTAGATGAGCCAGTTGATCTATGGAATAAAATAGTTGATAAAGATAATAAAACTATGATTGAATGTTATTATTCAGATTCAGAAAAATATGCTTTTCCATTTCAAATGATGGCATATATTTCAAGATTATCATCGCTTAAAAATGCATTAAAAAGTAATTATGATTTAATATTTACCGAAAGATCAGTATTTACAGATAAAAATGTATTTTGCAAGATGTTATATGATGATAGTCAAATAAATGAAATTGAATATAAAATTTATAATACATGGTTTAATGAATTTTTAGAAGATATTCCTAATATTGAATATATCTATTTAAAAACAGATGTTCAAACTTCGTTTGATAGAATTATTACTCGTGCAAGAATTGGGGAAAATATTCAAATAGAGTATTTAAAAAGATGTCATGAATATCATGAAAATTGGTTAAATAGTGTTCTAGATAAGTATGTAATTAATAGTAATATTGATATTAATACTAATCCTGAAGTTGTATCAAAATGGATAAAAGATATCGATAAATATGTGCAAACTTTTGTGGTAACATTTGACGGAGCATGTAGAGGCAACCCTGGTCCCTGTAGTTTAGGGTATGTAATTAAAAAATGTGATAATATTCTACATCAAGAAGGTAAATTTATAACAAAAAGAAATACAAATAATTATGCGGAATATTGTGCACTTATCGCGGCATTAGAAAAATGTAATGAAATTGGTATTAAAAATGTTATTATTAAAGGAGACTCAAATTTAGTTATTAAACAAATGAATAAAGAATATAAAGTTGATTCACCAAATCTATTACCATTATATAATAGAGCAGTCGAATTAATTATGGATTTAAATTTTATTCAATTTATTCAGATTTCAAGAAATAAAAATGAAGAAGCAGATAGATTAGCTAATTTGGCACTGAATAAATGGGGAAAAAAACATTATGTAGAAGATGATGATATATCATTTCATGGTGAACTATTACTAGAATAATTTACAAAATTAGAATAGATCTGAAATACGATCATAATCAATATATTCATCAATAATATGATAATTGTAAGCAGATATATGTTTTATTTTTTTTGCAAAATACCATTGTCGTTCAGCCAGTTTTTTATCTTTATAATAATCATAAAATTCTGCTTTTGTATAAGTATAAAAATTTCCTTCAGGGTCAAGGCGTTCTTCGGCTTCATTCCATTTAAATTCTGCTAACTTACGGTCATAATAATAATAATCATAAAATTCAGCTTTTGTATACAAAGACGACTGCGGTTGTGGTCTTAGATTGTTACTACGTGATGTAAATAAAGTTCTTTTTTCTGGTTCCGGCTTGTTAATTCGTCTACTTCTAGGTGACTTATTACCAAAACAATTAGTATTCATATTATTATAGCCAAAGGTTTTTGTTTTTCTTCTATTAATTTCTTCACATAAGATTTCCCGAGTAATATTTTTTTTTACATCCAAAATTCCAAGAACTCTTATATTAATTCTCTCTTTTACACTAGGTGGATCTGGCATAACAAATGACTTGTTAATATTCTCAAGTATTGTTGGAGAAATTTGCGCTTTAATTATATATTGTAAGGATGGAATATGATTGACCATAATTAGATTTTCTCTCTTCTTGCAATTGTATACAGAGAAAAAAATCAATTTTTTTTATAGAATATATAAATTATATAAATTATTTATATTTTAGTAAATCTAGCTCATATGAAGTAGTTGGAAATTGTTCTTCACCATAAACTTCTTGTAGAAGTAACCATTCGAATACTCCACCCATATAAATATATACATTAGTAAATCCTAATTCAATTAATTGTTTATACTTATTAAATATTTTTTCATCATTACAATTTTTTCCATAAACTATAATTTTTCTATCTTTCATGGTATCTAATGATTCATTTAATAATTTAACCTCCATATTTGAAGAAATAGTTCCTTTTATTAAACATTCTTGGTTATCATCATTTAACGTATTTATAATGAAAGTATTTCTATTATTTATTTCGGTTTGCATTAATTCAAAATTTATCTTGTTTATTGAATTTATTGAATTAATATTACCCATAATAAATTTTAACATATTAAATTACATAAAATAATATATTTAATTTAATATATCTAAAAATAAATTTTAAAAAATTACTTTAAAAATAATATATTTAATTAAATTCTACTACTATTTCAACTTCTTCGCGTTTAATACTTTTTGTAGCACTAATTGATAATTCTTCTCTCTTTTTTCGTGTTTTTTGAAAATTAGTTGTTTTACGTTTAGATGTGCTATTACGACTATTCATATCCGCTTCAATGTCAGAATAATTATTTTCTATATATTCAACTACATTATTTTCCAATGCCCATTTAAAAAAATTTAGCTGTCCAATAGTTGTTTGTATATGTTTATTATCATCATAAGGAATAATTATTCTATCCCATCTACAAAATGGGTCAAAACGTTTTTTTGAATAAGCTTTTAAATTTAATTTATAATCAACATAAACTTTAAATCTTCGGTTACTATCATAATTATCTACATTAGAATTAATAGTATAGACGGTATAATGTTTTTTAGCATAATTGGTAGCGAACCAATCTACTATTCGAAGTGAAATCCGAGATTCACCATTTATAATACTCAGCATTTTATTCATGTTATTATTTGTCTTGTAATATTCTAATAATTTATTCAATAATAAATCATTTTGTTTTATATAAGTCATTATTTATTTATGATTAATAATTTTTTAAATATTAATATAGTTTATATATTTTTTTCTATAAAATTTGAATTTTGAGGTATCAAATATTTTTCTTGATCAACTAGAACATCGTTAAAATTTTTACTCAAAAATGGATTTTGAAATGATTGAGATGTCATGCATCTCTCCATTAATTCTTCTCTTTTTAATTCATTTTTAAGTTCTGTTTCTCTATCTGTTTTTTTATTGAGACATTCACTTCTATATATTACATTATGTATAATTTCGTTGTTTGAATTTAGTATCGGTTTTTCATTTTTATTTGATTTACTATATTTTTCTCCAGTACTCCAAACAATTACTTCCATATATTACTAAATAATATTATAAAATAATAAATTTATTACATTTTAAATGTAATTCGTTTAATTTAGATTAATATTTAATTATAATTAAATATTAATGAATAATATTCAAAGAATACAAGAAAATATTGATAAATATAGTGAATTTTTTTTACTACTAAACCAACTAACAATTGCACCAGAAATAGATAAGAATACATTTAAAAAAATAGTATCTTCATTAAATGATAATCATAACATTTTTGTTTATATAAAGGATAATAAATTAATTGGCACAATATCATTACTTATAGAGCAAAAATTTATACACAATGGTAAATGTGTAGCTCATATAGAAGATTTAGTTGTAGATAAAGATTACAATTGTTTAGGAATTGCAAAAGAATTATTAGCACATACTATTAATGTTTCAAAAAATAAAAATTGTTATAAAATTATATTAAATTGTAAAAGAGAATTAATTCCATTTTACGAAAAAAGTAATTTTAGAGAGAAAGATTTACAAATGGTATTATACATTGATGATGATGATTAGAAAATTACTATATATTTTATTTTTCTTTTATTATTTTTAATTGTTTTGTAAATAAAAATTTATCTTTATCTTGACAACGTCTTTGTAAATTACATTTTAAACATGAAACAATAACATTATCATTTGTATGTGATAAATCATTATCGATTCTATCTAGTGTCCATTGTTCCATATCACGAACTTTTTTATAAAATACTTTCATAGAACATTTACAATAATAACATTTTAATTTACTAGCAACTAATTTTTCAATAACTTCTTCTTTTAAAATATTATT
>MDTC01249164.1_pt1 | contig 12506 bp, 11 predicted proteins | sample 811181 | NCBI WGS metagenome assembly MDTC01 (sample SAMN05326644, study PRJNA326480) | marine metagenome | isolation source: seawater | place: Pacific Ocean: North | collected 2011 | reverse complement strand
TTGCTTTCAAATCCAACAGTTAGTATTACAAATGCAGGAGCAACTGATCTAACTGTAGCAAATACAAGCGGTAATAATTACGAAGCTACATATACTGTTGCTTCATCGGATACAAATGCTGCTGTAGCATTTACTATTGATTACAATGATTTGGCAGGAAATGCTGGAGCACAAGTAGTTAATACAACAACTGATAGTACATCAGTAAGTGTAGATACCGACGCACCAGGATTATCTAGTGTTTCAATTGCATCTAATAATGGATTGGATACATCATTGGCAATGGCTGGTAATACAATTACACTTTCAATGACTTCAGATGAAGCACTATTAGTAAACCCTGTTGTCGCATTCACAGGTGCGAATAATGTTGCTACGGTATTGAATGTAGTAGGAAATAGTTATGAAGCTTCTTATGTGGTTTCAGGTTCAGATACAAATGGAGCATTAGGATTCACAATAGATATTACTGATTTAGCTGGAAATACGAAGCATTCACATGCAACAACAAATGGTTCGTCTGTGAGAATTGATACAGTTGATGTTGCTGTGTCATCATTTACATTGTCTGATACCGCATTGAAGAAGGGCGATACAGCAACAGTCACACTTATTTTCAGCGAAGCAGTTCATGGATTTTCAAGCGCGGCTGACATAACAGTTATCGAAAATGGAACTTTGTCTAACATGACATCTGGTGATGGTGGTATTACATGGGTGGGAACATTCACACCCACGGATGATTTAGATTTGGATGCAACGAACATCTTAACACTTGCAAATACATACACTGATTTAGCTGGAAATACCGGTGTTTCAGTTTCTACAGCAAATTATGAAGTTGATACATCACGTCCATCAATGGTTATAACATCTGCGAATGGAGCTTCAAGTGGTAAATATACACGAAAACAGAATATTCCACTCGTTTTCACAGCCAGTGAGCCAACGAATAATTTTGCAAGCAGTGATATTGCATTATCAAATTGCAGTGTAGTTTCTTTTACACCTGTAGTAGGAGGAGCAACATCGGCAACTGTATTTAATGTAACAATACAAGCTACTGATTATGGTCTAACATCCGTTTCTGTTCCAGAAAATGTTTTTACAGACCTCGCTGGAAACTTAAATACGACTGCTTCAGCATTTAGCTGGACATATGTCAACGAGGATGAAAGTAATATTAACATTCCTCTTATCTTCGATATGTCAGGTAATGCAACCGTATTTGGTGAAGACCTTAGTGCTGATGTTGTAGAAAATCACTTTAAATTTACATTGGATGCAACTGGAACGCAAGCTTCAGCAGATTTCATTAATGGATTTAAAGATATTCTTTATACAGTGGCAAATACAAGTGGTGATTTGTCAGGTGTTAAGTTCTACAAGAAATTTGCAAATGGAGAAAATGGTGGAATTGCCAAAGCTATCCAGTCATTCTTATTTGATACTACAACAATTAAGCATGCCGGAACAACACCCGCTGAGAGATTTGGCGGTGGTGGGGTAAGTGCAAATGCTTATGGTGTTCCCATTGGTTCACTCCAAGGGTCGGATGCATCAGGTGTCCAATCTAATTATTTCTCATCTGAGTTTATTGATAATAATGGGTCTGCTTTCTATAAGATTCTTATTAGAATTGCATCAGCACATTTGATGGGTCATCCTTTCAGTCAAGCATTTATTGAAGAGAATACTGTACAAAGCGATCTTAAGGCATGCGATATTAGTTCACAGTTTATTGATTCATTTGATTTAGACACTATTGGTAGAGTTGCAGGTGGCGTTGGTCAAACAGTATCACTAGCTAATGGTAAATCTAATACTGTATTGCAAACTATTTATGAACAGCTTCTAAGAGTGAATCTAGTGGAGATGGGTGGAGCCAGTACCACAGATTCTGAAACACAGGGTATTACAAATTCACTTGTATTTAAGCCAACAAATACGGTAACATTCTTCATAAGACCTCGATTATTCTTCGTAATGGATACTTCTCTTGGTTCACAAGGAATGAATTCAGCAGTAGGGGATGCTTTAGGTATTGATGGAACCGGATTCGATAATACACAAGTATCTGGAGATGGTGATCAAACATCAAATCCAAATAATGCGAATATTACATTATTTAATCAGATATTTAGTACAAATGGGGATGGAAGTTCACCAGAAGGATATAAATGGTTAGCAGGAAGAACAAGACACCCCGATGGAACATTAAATCAGTGGCAGAGTAATTACAGTAAAAAAGATGATGTTTTAAAAGAACTTAATGCAAAGGGAGCATCTGGAATGTTAGATGGTCATGTATGGAAAATTGTAGTCAAATTATAAATGGTTTTTCTACTTATTAAAGATAATTAAATATAAAGGAATCGAAACTAAATAAATTTTAATTTTTATTTTATCAAAATAAATTTGAAAAAATAATAATATTTAGATAAATTATAATAAATGTCGAGTAATATTCAAATTCCAATGATTTTCGATGTGTCCGCAAATGGAACAGTTTATGGTGAAGATATTTCAGGAGATGAAATAATAACTAGTCATATTAACTTACGTGTTATAAAACCTGATAAGCATGCAGAAGCAAGTTCACAAGATTTTATTAATGCTATGTCGAAAATTCTTTACTCTGATAGCCCGGAGAACGATGTAAGTGGGATACTTTTCTATAAAGATGATAATGTAGCAGATGTTGCTGGAACAATAGGAACAGCTATTAAAAACTTACTATTAAGTGGACAAAAACTTGTTCACGATGGAACAACAGGAATACAAGGAACAGCATTCGGTGAGGCAATCCAGGGAAATACTGGTATTCCAATTGGATTTAAACAAAAGTACGAACATGATAATGATAATAGCACAGATGAATTTTATCCAGCTCATAGTAGTAGTTGGTATAATTCAAGTTTTATCGATAATGATGGTGCCGAAATGCATCGTGTTCTTATCCGCGTTGCATCGGCACATCTCATGGGTCATCCATTCGCACAAGCATTTATTCAGGAAAATACTGTCGAAAACGACTTAAGCAATACTAACTTTTCTCTTCAGGTTCAAACAAATATGTTGACGGGGGACGACGGTGTTGTTTTAAAATCAGTATCACTAGATGCTTCCGTAAATAAAACAGATGGCAAAAGCAATGCAATATTGCAAACTATTTACGAACAGCTACTTAGAGTAAATTTATCATTGATGAGTGTTCAGGATGATGATGGATTTATTGACCAGGATATTTCTGGTGTAGCAAGATCTTTAAGGTTCGCTATGGGAAATACAGTGACATTCTTTATTCGTCCTAGAATGTTCTTTGCTTTAGATTTAGCGGGAGGTATCTCAGAATTAACACACGCTGTAGGTAGTGTTATTGGTGTTAGTGGTACGACATTTGGGACAACAACTGGGGTGAGTGGTAATGAAGTTCAGAAAGCTGCTATATTTAATGATATTTTCAAAACAACAGGGGGCGCAAAAGCAACTGGTTTCAAATGGTTGGTTGGTGCTTCAGATGGAACGCAAGACCATTCAGGAAATCACGATGGAGTACTTAATCAATATGGAACAAATCTAAGGTGGGCGGATGTCTCAGGAGAAGTCGGTAGTGGGACGACTCCTGATCTTGGAATTGCTATGTTGGATGCACATATATGGAAAATAAGAATAACGTTAGGGGAAAATCAATAAGGAGATAAATAAGTTATGAATAATTTTTATTTAAAATTATAATAAATTTATAATTTAAAATATGAATTCAATGTTTGGTAAGCATCAAGAGCCATTAACGGCGAGTGAAAGAATGAAACAAAAAAGAAATTTAGCAATTTATAAATCTTTAGAAACATCTAATAATGTTTGTATGGATGCATCAAAAAATATTAGAAATGTCGTAAATTATGAATCTTATATGAATGTTGTTGATGGGTTTTATCAAAGTAAGAAATTGGATGTTTCCAATAATAGACATTGTTTTAATGTGCAATTAATGGATGATACTGATTCTTTTAAAATAAATACTTTTAATGATGTGAATAATTCATTTATTGATTTTGAAAGTGCCCAAGATAGTGGAATAGTATCTTTAGATAATAATGGTGTTGAAGACTTTAAAGTATGGGATGGAACTGAGTATATAGATGGTAATGGAGACCCTGCTGCAACAGGAGGAGAAGATAAGGGATTTGTTGTTTATTCGCAAACAGATGGCTCGGGTAATTCAACAACAAATTTTTTAACCACGGGAACAATCGAACGTTCATCAAAAATTATTTTTCCTTATGAGAAAAAGGGAACTTGTGCCAAATTGATAGTTCCAAAACTTACTTTTTTCGACCCTTCTGGGAATATAGGTTCAAAATCAGCAAGAGATATAAAATATTATTTTCCCATGAGTTCTTTAAGCTATTACTCAAATCTTTGTAAAGATAGATAATTTATGTATTTTGAATAATTATTTTAAATAGCATATTTTAAATAATTATATAATTTGTTTATTTTAAATAATATTTTAATCATATATATGGGCTATAAAGCTGTGTTAGTTGGAATTAATTATTATATGCAAAAAGAAGATTCATTAGAATCCCCTTTAGAAAATATAGAATTATTTAAAGATTTTTTAATTAGTTATGCTCATTTTAAACCCGATAATATTATTTCATTAAGTGATAATCCTGAATATAGTAATGCTACATTTTTTTCAATAACAACAGAACTAAAAAATATTGTTAAAAATAGTGATAGAAATGACTTTATTTTTATTTACTTTTGTGGTTATGGCAATTTTTTAGGTAAACTTGACGAAAATAGTGATAAATATGCGAGAGAAAAAATGAAACGTGTAAGTATTTATAAAGAACAAGATTTAAAAACATTATTTTTACCTCAAGATTTCCATATTTCTACTTTAACAGACGATTATTTTTATACAATATTCAATGAAAGCGAATCGAGAATTTTTTTAATGTTTGATTGTTTTAATAAAACAAATAACTTAAGAACAGAGGATTTTTTCAACGTAAATAATAAAACAAAAAGTAAAAATTTGCACAATTTTAAAAAATGGAATAGTAATTTAATATGTTTGCAATCTAATACAACTGATAAAAAATATTTTCACAAATTTTTTAGAGTGAATTTTATAAATAATAAAATTAAAAAATACTATAGTCATTTAACCATATATTTTTTAAAAGCGATGGTTGATTATTTACAATTAAATGTAAATTTTACAACATACACATATAGAGATATGTATAATACATTGGTAGAGATACAAAATGATAAAAAATTAGACTTTACGAATATTCCAAAATTAGAAGAAGATAATAAAAAAGCAAAAAAAAATGGAGACTGTTGTTGCGATAAAGAAAAAAATTACATTTTATTATCTTTTTCGAAAGAAAATTTAATTAAAACTAATTTTCTTGATACAAGAATGAAAGAAGAAAAAGAAACAAAAAAAAATGAAAACATTGTAGAAAAAAAAATGGAACTTAGAGATAAAACATTGGCATATAAAAATGTAGAATTAGAAAGAAAAATAAAAATTCTCGAAAAGAGAAATAAACATGTAATACAAAAAATGAATAATTTAAATGAACGTCTAACAGGTGGAATAACAAATTTTAGGTTAATGAATTTTTAATTAAATATTTGATATAGTTATATGTCTAGGGCTTATGGCTCAACAAATACAGTTTTTGGAACATCAGGACAATTAACAGAAAGAAATAATAATGGTATTATTATTAGTTCAGAAATATTAAATGTAATTAGTTCATTAACAGGGAGAAGTGCTTTTGTATTAGATGATACATCAACTGTTATAGAAAGTAAAATATTCAATGGTGCATTGTTAGATGAAGAGTTGCGTGTTATGATACAAAATCTACAAAAACATTTCATGGAACCTTATGTAGATTATCGTATGGATGCATCAACAAATGTATTAGGAGGATTTGCTCCAGAACATAACTTAGAAGATAATATCCAAAATGGATTTTTAGATTTAGACCCCAGTACTAATATATTATCAAGAAATGCTATGGTGGATGGTGTTCAAAAAACAACAACTGAAAAACTTATGATTGATTTAAATAATTATTTAGTGAAAGTAAGAGAAGATCCAAGAAATATTGATATATCTAATAGTGAAACAGAATTAATAAAATCAGATGATGCATATTTACTTGCTATTTATGGTTTAAAAACAATTACTGTAGCAAATCGTGGTTTACTATGTTGGATTGAAAATAGAATGTTAAATGATACGATTATTGCTTTACAGGAAGAACAAATTAAGAGCACACAAATGCAAAGCTCACTTGTGTTTGATATTACGGCAACTGCAACGTTGGATATTCGTTATCTAGCATATCTAAAAAAACACGTTAATGTTCCGGCTGAAATTAATGGCGCTCCAAATCCTGATTATGACCCTGCTTTCTTGCAAACGGGTGTGTTTGACGCTGCATTATTAGCCGCGTTTATCTAATCACTTATAAATTCATTTTAAATGTTTCACAAATTAAAATATTTCACAAATTAAAAAATATTTAAAATGAATAAAAAATATTAAATAAAAGACTAACTTTTTTAAATAATGACAGACCTTTCAAGATTATCCTATAGAATGTCAAAACAGTTAGATATGGCACTTAATGATTTAAATCACGTTAGAGAAAATATAGATGAAATTAATAAGATTGTTCATAGAGAATCAAAATATGACTCTGAGAGAAAGGTGGAAGTTCTCTCAGAACAAAAAAATGAAATCATACAGAGAGAAGAGAAAAAAGAAGAAGATATACCAGCAGCCGGCTCTACTCGACAACAACATAATATGACTCATAATCGATGGATTTCCAGTTTAAGGAATCCATTTAGTTATTATTATTAGTTGGAAACATTGAAATAATTCCCGGATTGAGAATTTTCCTCTCGATTTTTTAGTTTACGAATGATTTCATTTGCAACCATCAGGTCTGTTGTGCTTTTTTCCAACTCTACAACCAATGTTGCAATATTATGTTTAATTTCATTGTTTTCATTCCTAACATTTTCCATTTCGTTTTTAAGAGCTTCGTTTTCTGTCATCATTTTTTGAACAAATTCTGGTATATTTATTTCGCCTTTTTTATCTGAGTAAACAATCCCATCTTTAATATTTATATTGTATCTATGAAAGCTATTAGGATGCGTTTTAAATAATTGATATATGTATTCGAAAAGCAATTCAGTCATGGGCGTTGTTAGTGGTTTTTTATTGTATTTTTCGGAATATTTTTTAATAACATGTTGAATTGTGTTTGAGTTTTCCGAAACAATTGATTGTAGTAGCTCGAAGTCAATAGGATTATCTTCGATCCACTGAATGCATTCTTTGATTTGATTTTTAGTTAGCATTGTAAATTATATCAAGATTGTTTGTTTAAATTGTTTACTTTTGAAAAAAAAGTAATCAATTTTAAATTGATTGTAAATTTTAAATATTATAGATGTTAGAAAACAATATATAAATGAGTTCTAACAACACAAGTTTTGCAGATAGTATAAACAATGAAGTTGACGATGATATTCTTGGAATTGTCAGTGATGATAGTGATGACGAAGCAACTGATATAGACGCAGGATTTGCATTTAATGACAGCGATACTTCTACAGAAATAGACTACGGAAATGAATCTACGCCGGAGCCGATTGTTGAGCCGTTGTATAGTCCTGCAAGTTCATCTGAAACGATTGATGAAATTATTGATATTTTGGCTTCTGCCTCGACAGAAGAGCCTGCGCCACCTGAAGAACCTGCGCAACCTGAAGAGCCTGCACCACCTGAAGAATCAAAGCAACCAGACGAATCGAAAATGGAAGAAAAAGTGGAAGAAGTAATACAGGAGGAAAAAGTTGAAGAAGTAATTGAAGAAAAAGAATGCTCTGTTTGTTATATAAAGTTGAATGTTAATAATATCGTAAATACTGTTTGTAGGCATAATTATTGTACTAAATGCTTCTTCCGATGGATGAAATCACATTCGAATTGTCCCATGTGTAGAAGAAATTTTATTTCCATAACAACTTGGTATGAAAATCAAGATGTCAATGCTGAAATTAGCGAATTAACATTGCTAAGTGAACAAATGCAAACAAATATGATTAATATGCGAAATAAGACAGAACGACTCGTAAGAAAAAAAGCCCGATTAAAAGCACAAAACAAAATTTTGAAGAAAAGCAACGAAGAGCAATTAGTACGACAAATTAGTCTTAGAAGCGATATTGAATATGCTCGAGGATATATTGAAGGTTTGGAAGGTAATCCTAACCAGCAACTTAAGAAAAAGTTGTGTAATAAGAGTTATAGAAGATGTAGATTTATTCACGGATATCATTCGGGGTTTTATGAGAGAAATCAAACTATTCGGAAAAAGAATTATTTGGCAGATGAATTTGAATATAGTAATGTTTGTGAAAAAGCACCTACAAACGAAAAGGTCGAGGACGATTCTAGCTCTTCAAATAATTCCGAGCCCGATGAAATTAATGCTTGTTTGTAAAAAAAAAATATTTTATAATTTTTACAATTTTATATTTTTTTTACAATTTTATATTTTTTTACTATTTTTGTTATTTTAATATTTTTAATTAAATACCAATCTTCTCCCATTCATTCTCGGTCGTAGCATCCTACTCACACGTCTATTCCTCGGTGGCCTAATTGTTTGATTAAGTGGGTCAGTATACTCTTGAGCAGTAGGAAGACTCCGAAGATTATATGGTTGTCTTGGTATTTGCGGCAATGTTTGATGAAGAGAAACATCACTGGGGTCAATTGATGCTTCACGCATATCCTGTGTGAATTCAACGTCAGATGAACCTGTGGTTGCACGGGACATATTAAGTGAAACAGAGCGGAAAGCAGATGAAGCATTGTGTCTATTTGCCGAGAAAGACAATGAATTTCTATCGCTAAAACCATATGCATTTCCTGTAGTAATTGCATCTTGATTTGCAGCAATAAAGAAGCATTTCACACCCTTTTTCCTAGCTTCGATAACTTTATTCCTGAAATCTTCTCGCGTGTATTCAGTGCTGGCATTGTCAAGTCCATCCGTACAACATGCCCAGGTAGTAGAAATCTTTGGATTAAGTTGTTTGATTTCTTTTGGAAGAGAATTTTTAAATGTTTCTACGCGTTCCATAAGTCTATCAATATCTTCAATAGCTGTATCGAAAAGGCAGGTACATCCGCGAGGCTCCATTTCCACTCGCGCGTCATCCTTCGTGAATTGAACCGTTTTGACATTAACATTGTCGAAAACTAGTTTTGATATATCATCAAATGTGGATACGGAAATAAACCCGTTTTGATTATTTTTAATAGCAGATTCTTTCATTTCTGCTACCCATTCATATAAACCGTTGGCAGGTGCGCTTTCCATGGAACTCATAGAGCCAGACCTATCACCGGTAAAGGCAGCAAAGAACCATTGCGGAACAGGTTGGTTTTCTTGGGAAACAGGGTTGAGTCGGCGTGAACGTCGGAGAGGAGAAGACATGGTTTCTATATTTTTTGCACCCGATTATATGTGAAAAACTTAAATCAATTTTAAAAATTTATAAATTATCTAATATATATATATTAAATGCAATTTACTGCGGCATCTCCACAATATACAAGCGATAGATTACCGCCCTTATCACAATCTTCTAGTGTTAGATTAACTCCGCAAGAAAAAAAACAAAATTTAAATGATGCTTTAGCCAATTTATTTCAATGGTTAAATAATGATGAATTGATTTTTAAAATAAAAAATGAAAATGATAAAGGCGGCGGAAAAAAAATAACAGTTCGTAAGTATTATGAAGATAAATTAGCAGATACAAAACAACAAAGAAAACTCTCTCAGAATTTAAGTGGGCAAGATATTAATGTTCCTAGCATTAGTATTCAATTGAACAAATATACTACACAAACATTTAAACGATTATTAAAGTATTATAGTGATAATTTTTGTTGGATGAGCGGTATTAAAATTACAGACTCAACTGGTAATTATCCAGATATACCAGATAGTCAGAAATGCATAAAGACATCGAGAAACGTGAATGAAGATGAACATGCAGTTTCATTTTATTCTATGCTAATTTTTTTTGGTGGAATATCATCTGTTCCAAATAGTACTTATTTGGATAAATTTGATGGATATAAAAAAGCTTTATTTGAAATGCGAGAACAAGGTAAATTAGATGCTAGTTTTCAGCCTATTCCCAATGGTGGTATGAATGATACCGACAAATATTACTATAGGGAATTTATAAATAATCTTGAAAGAATCCAGAAATCTGGTGGTGATATTGGGTTAACAACGCGAACATATACATTTTCAAATGATCTTCTTAATCTAATGGGATTAACCAATAATGATAAAGCAAGATTTTTAAGTAATAAACAGAAATTAAATTTTTTTGGATTATGGCCTAGTTTTTGCTACTTAAATCAATGGAAAAGTAATTTTGATATGTATAGATTAGGGTTTAAAATTATTCGCCGCGATGATGGTTCTAGAATTTATTATGATGAACCGTATTTTAAACCTTCAAAAACACTTATTGATGATTATGTAGCTTTTTGCGACGCTATTATAAATCGTAGAAGTGATCAAGAAATTGAGGGAATTAAGATACATCGAACGCCATATAATGAAACACCAACAAAAGGCGGTGGGAGAATATTTTTTTATAATAGAACAAATAAAGGTTTGGTTCATAAATATGGCGATGAGGCAAGAAGTAATGATTTGTTAACAAATAATTGGGACATGACTAGAGCAAAAAATAATATTACTGAGATTTTAAGTTTATTGTGTAGTATTGCTAATGAATTTTTGATAGATAGAATTTTTTATAACTGTGTTATAGTATGTTATTTATTTAAATATGGGAAGCCTGACACTAGAGAAGGTAGGCAAAATGTAGCACAAGGTAGATTTAATCGTTCGGTAGTTGTTCCACTAACTTCACAAAGAGCAAGTATGGCAAACAGAAGGGAATTTCCTTCATCCGTACCGGAACAAATTGGAAGTGAAGAAGCTAGAAGAGAAGCACAGAGTTTCGCGGAAAATATCAAAAGAGATAATATTGAAGAGTACATAAGATCTTATATTGATTTTAAGGGAATTGGACCTATATTACATTCCATTTCAACAGAAACATCTGATAGGTTTGGTGAATCTTTTAAAAAAGAGCTTATTCCAATGTTAATAGAAATAATGCAAAATAAATTTAAAAAATTACATGTTAGTGAAATAAAAAAATTACAAAAAAAAATTACAAAAAAAATGAGAAGTCTGCGAAAGGAAAGGAGGGAGAGCATGCGTGTTAATAAATATCAAAGCGCTAGTCTTATGAAAAGAAAAACTGTAAGAGGTAAAAGGGGGAAAGGTAAAAAGAAAAAAAAAGGGAAACAGACAAAAAGAAAACTAAAAAAGTCGCGAAATTAATATAATTATTAAAAAATACTTATATTAATTTAAACTCATAAATGAATACTGGAATAAAATAAATAAAGGCATTAAGATTCATGATAAATGAAAGAACGAGTACAATAGAAAATATAAATAGATTAATGTTTTTTAAATCTTTTCTGAGAGAAGTTTTGCGGAGGAAAAGATCCCTCATAAATACCCATAGAGCTAATGCAAAAGCACTAGTATTTCCCAATGGACATATTTTAGATTCATATCTACCAGTATTTATATTATGTTTAAAAAATAATGGCATTTTTTTATGATTCATTAAAGGTGCTTCCCAAATATTATGAAAGGAATAACTTGTTTTAAAGTAATTCCACATGAAAACGATATAGAACATTTCAATAAATGTTTTTGCATTTTTATTAACAAACTTCATTATTAAAAAGTATATATATATAATATAAAAAAATGAAAATGTTTAACAAGTTTTTTAAGAAAAAGAATACAGACAAGTATGAATTTTTGTTTATTATTTTCTTGTTTGCTTTGATGTCAGCATTTTTCTTTGATAAACGTAAAACAAAAAACGTAGTTGTTATTAACAGGAATGCAACTATGCACTGGGGATTTCCAATGTCAAGACCACCTGCACCAAGAATGCGTAATTTTTAATAAAAAAGGTTTATTTAGCAAAATAATCAACCAATATAGTAAAATACTTTTAAATAGGTTTTTTAAATTGATTTAAAGAATGTTCGATATATTATACTGTGAGTCAGTGGAGAGGGACATAATCATACCATAATATTATATGATATGATTTTACTAGACCAAATTCCACTGTACCCGAGTCTGGTCAAAGGGGGTGCACTTAAGATGCACTGCGGATGCTTCGTGGGTTCAAATCCCACCGGTGGAATTATGGGAGCACGGTAGGGGAGCACGGTAGGGGAGCACGGTAGGGGAGCACGGTTAGGGAGCACGGTTAGGGAGCACGGTTAGGGAGCACGGTTAGGGAGCACG
>MDTC01149601.1_pt1 | contig 12508 bp, 10 predicted proteins | sample 811181 | NCBI WGS metagenome assembly MDTC01 (sample SAMN05326644, study PRJNA326480) | marine metagenome | isolation source: seawater | place: Pacific Ocean: North | collected 2011 | reverse complement strand
CAATCAGGTGAAGATATGCAAGAATCTGAAACCGATGACTCTTATGCGGTTTTTTCGGTACTTTTCCTGTTTTCAACTCCACAGGAATCAAATCATCTCCAATTCTAGTAATTTGATCAGGCCGTCCTCGTAATCCCGAGATGACATCTTCCAGAAGAATCGCATCACCTCCGTCACTATATCGAATATCTCCTAATTCCTCAAGACCACCTTCCTTGTCCTTTTCTTTGATTCGTTTGTCGGCTGAAAGTGCCGCTTGCAATCTAGTGGTTGCCAACATGGTCCAGATCAGGGCAAGAACGAGAACTAGAAATGTGGCCAAACTACGGTTTTGAGCAAAAGTGAGCGCCACTCCATGGAGACTCAAAGCAATGGCACAAAATAGGATAAGTGCCTCAGGTCTTCCGAAAGTAAACCATTCACCTTCCCCTAATTTCCAAGTATTTTCTAGAGGGTGTAGATTATTTTCTAAATCGGCTAAGCCGTTAGGCGCAGGAATTAATTCTTCATTCCACCCTAACCATTGCCTCCATGGAAGAATCAATAGAACGATGGCCAAGATTAACCAAACTAATGCCAAGAGGACCAAAAATTTTCCAATCATTGTTGCTAATTGAGAATCAATCAAACCATCTTGGACGAAATAAAATGCAGCCGTGTCAGCGGCAAGGGTTAGAACAACAGCAAACCACCAAGACCAAATCACGATATTTCGAGTAAAGGCATTCTGAGCTTCGATCTTTTCCACTATCATCTGATGCATTCGATTGTGCTCTTCAATTCCACGTTTGACCTCGTCTCCTTGGGCACTATAGCCACCCACCGACATTCTCCAACTCATTGGACAGTAAACATAACGTTCGATATCAGAAGCCGAGATTTTGAGAGCCTTTCCTTCCGAGTCAACCCAAAATCTATTGGGCCCCTCAGTCCCTTCTTTCAGAGGACTTCGAAGGTCGCTTGAGGCGCCCATAGAAATCTCATATCACACACTATTCAAAGGGGTTGGGGCGGAAGAATTCGTTGTTTTCAATTTCTTATGATTAGCGAAGTGGTTATGAATGGGGGGCAGGTGGCCACGACGCTGATAATGATGAGTGACGTAGAGTACCTCCTTCCTTTGGATACCTATCACCAACATTTCGTACACATCGGTACCCAACAGAGTAGCGCCCACATGGTGCCTTTTTTGGAGGATCAAAAGCAAGAAGGAACCGGCCTTTATCTAATTAATTTAGATGAAACCAATAAGAGATTTTCAACAGTTTCTAATTTCCTTAGCAAATTCAAACCTGAGAATATATTGGTTGTTAGTGCAAGGCAGTATGGACAACGTCCTGCTCGTCGTTTCGCACAGGCAATCGGTGCAAGACATATTGTTGGTCGTTTCATTCCAGGTACCTTGACGAATCCACGTCTTCGTAGTTACATTGAACCAGAGGTCATCGTTGTTACAGATCCACAAGCGGATCAGCAAGCATTGTCCGAGGCAGTAAATACAGGCCTACCAGTAGTTGGAATCTGTGATGCGAATAATACACTTCGATTTGTCGATATTGTACTTCCAGCAAACAACAAGGGTCGTCGAAGTCTTGCTCTAGTCTATTGGCTATTAGCTCGTGAAGTCGTCAAGGCGCAAGGACGAGTAACAGATGATCAATGGGCTGTTGCTGAGAATGTTGAGGACTGGGAGTCCTCATTCTGAGTGTTTGATTCGCGTCAGGGTCAAAACCTCACCACTTATCAGGTGAAACATGGAACCAGTTCCACTCTATCTTGCTCCTATGGCTGGAGTAACGGATCTTCCATTCCGTTTGTTGGCTAGAGAATGTGGGGCAGATCTAACGGTAACAGAATTTACTGCTGCTGCTGGATTGAATAGAGATGATGCACGTAGTTGGCGACGTTTGGAATCAGATCCTCGAGAATCTCCATTCATCCCTCAAATCTTTGGAGGTATAGAGGAAGAAATGGTAGGAACAACCCGTGCTCTTTCTTCTGTAGCAGATGTAATCGATCTAAACTTTGGATGCCCTGCTCCAAAGGTATGTAGAAATTCAGCAGGTGCTGCCCTTCTAGGAGACCCAGATCGTTTGGTCAAAATGGTGCGTGCTTGTATAGAAGTTAGCGATGTTCCAGTTAGCGTAAAGGTTCGATTAGGAACTGGTTCTGGGCCAAATACTGCACATTCTATCGCCCAGAGATTACAGGAAGAAGGGGTATTGAGGATAGCAGTTCATGGTCGAACGTTGCGACAAAAGTATGCTGGAGAAGCTGATTGGGAAGAGATCGGCGAGATGGTACGAAGCCTCTCTATCCCAGTAGTGGCCAATGGGGATGTGAAAGATGCTGATAGTGCATTTCGTTGTCTCACTGTAACTGGAGCTGCGGGTCTAATGATAGGTAGGGCTGCCATTGGAAATCCAGATATTTTTCATAGAATCAAGAAAGGTTTGGGATGGTCAAATTCACCTCCTCCATGGGGCGATTTGGAATCAAGTATTCCACAAAAGAACCGAGATGCAGCCATAAAATTGTGGTGTTGGAAGAGATATTGTGAATTGGCCGACGAGACCTCTGCTGGTCGCCGAAATGCACATCTAAAGCGTCATGCAATATCTTTCACTAAAGGGTTGGATGGGGCTAGTGAAATGCGAGTACGTTTGCACAGAACTCAAAACCCAGAGGAATTGATTCAATCGGTATCTGATTTCTTAGAAGATTCCACCAAATCTGAAAAAGTGATTATGTAATCTGATCATATTTGTTTGAAATCATTCTAAGGCGCTCTAGTATCCTATCGACTCTAGAGAGTAAGCGAGAAATTACTGCTTCTGCATTTTTCCCAGTAAGTCTGTAACCGTAAGGAACCCTTCCACCCAATGTGTTTACTAGAAGGCATTTGGTTTCTAGATCTACATTATTGAGATGTTTTTCAACTTGTTCTGTAGTCAATTTCTCTTGCTTCAAATCATTGATGATTTCATCAGCAATCTCTTCACCTATTCTGCCAAGCCCTCCTCTCCCTCGAATCCAACGTTCTCCACGTTGTGCCCATTGGTGAGTAAGCCCAATGAAAAGATCGTGAGGAATACGATCTTCTAACAACACTCGTTCAACCAATAGAGCAGCCCTCAAACGTTCTAGAATGCCCAAAACACGAGTCCTAGATTCAGTTGTATCATCCATCAATGAGTCAGCCGTTAGAGGTGATTCTGCAGCCCCAAGCAATGTGAAAATTTGCAGTGCAAGATCATCTTCATCCTTACCTCTATCACCAGCAAAACCAAGATCTCTCAAGAGAGAATCCAATGCATCTCGATTCTCTAAAGGTCCTTGTTCTGAAATCATAATCCGAAAGGGAATATCTTCCCCCCCTCTTTGAAGAGGAGTAATCTTCATTCTCATTTCTGAAGGACAAATCACTTCTTCAAAAACCGAAAGTCTCTGTTTGAGAATCAATTCGGCTTGAGCTGCAATCAATTCAATCGCCGCCGACAATGAACCATTTCGAATAACGTGTTTTTTCCATCTCCCTTCGGTTACTGTAGCTAGTAGACCACACGATCTCAATTTTACCAGTTGATGATGAAGAGCAGTTGAACTAATGCCACTTGCATCAATCATAGATTGACTATCCCATCCACGCAAAGGATCTGCTAACAGATGATTTTTCATCAATGCATGAATCGAACCTCGCGTCTCATCCACTCCATCAACGTAGTTTCTTCTTCTAATCAGCCCCATTGAATCTAATATCCATGCTAACAATACATCGGGATCATCACTACCTACAGGGACAGGATGTTCCTGAAGGCGAAGTACGAACATAGAACTCGCCCGAAAGTTCAGGCTCAAGAGTATTCGGCTCGTCAAGGAATAAATTTGGCCAATTCACTGTTGATTCATATCATCCAGCCAGTCGTAATCGATGCCACCGTCACGAAGTCCGGATAGATGGGGTGCAAGAGTAAGTTCTGATGCATGCAGAATCCCTCTTCTACGGAGGACTGTAACTGCTGAATGGACAGATGCTCTAGATCGTCCTAATTCTCTAGCCATTTGAGCCTGAGATTTTGGCAATTCTTCTCTCGATAGCCTTCCAACAATTAATTTCTGAACAGTGGACAATCCTACTGGCATCATGGCAGCAGCATGTTCGTCACCTCCTACTGTGACTCCGGACATTATTTCCATCTGTGCTGGCGCTCCTGCATAGTGGCATGAACGACCATTCACATGGACTACAGTAACGGAATGACTTGCAATCAGAACATCGAGATGGTGTCTTAATGTGCCATTAGCAGCATTTAGATCACGTTGTAATTCTCGATAAGGCAATCCTGGTTTCCTTTCTAGAAGGTTTAGGATTCGTGTTCTCAGAGGATGCTCCCAACTATCACTTGCAGAACTAATGGTCCCACTAGTTGCGAAGCCATTCATTGACCCGAAACCAACCAATCCTCCAGCTATTCCCAATATTCCACCGAGGACCCATGGGTGCCTTCTGTGCCACTGTTGGAGTAAGGGCATGACCGTCTATCGTAAGTGAACCAACTTCAAGCCATTGGTTCGATGTTCAGACATTTACCATTACAGCCCCATTCCTGATTTTCATATACGCTACCAAGGGGCCTAGTAATCTTCCACACACCATTCCGTGTTCAGTCAATCGATAAGAAACTCTCACAGGAGGTCCATCCACAACTCTTCTTTCGACTAGTCCTGATTCAGTACATGCTCTGAGTTTGTCTGAAAGCGTTCGACTACTGATTCCATTTAGAAGATGCCTTAATTCATTGAATCTACGCTCACCTGCAACATAGAGGGCAGCTAGAATTTCTATCGTCCAGCGTGATCCGAATACCTCCAATGCCTCAACTCCAGCTTGAACTTCCCATGCTGTATCATGTAAATTTTCATCAGCATACGATTCCAATGATTGACGAATTTGAGTCCCCATTTTACGTACAATTTCAATCGATTTTTCGATGTCTGCCAAATCGTCTTTGCTCACTTTCATTGGTGGCTCAACCATAGTGTCTCCTATACAACTTAGTGTATAAATTGCACCCTAGTAGTCGCACGAATACTTGTACTTTGATATAGGTCCGAATACAAGTATAATATGAGGAAAAAGAAAACCTTGGAAGTGTAAAAATGGATAGATACCTAGTTGACTGGATGGATGATTGGAGCGAGAAGCTAACGATGAAGGAAGAGAATGATGGGCGATTATTCAGTCGTCTTCTATGGTGGTGAAGAAATGAATAAATTTCTAGAAGCATATGTTCGAGCAATCATCAATTGGAGATCACCCTGGTATATTCCTCTCCCGGAAAATAATCAGATTTAGAGAATTTTTTCTATTCGATTATCAATTAGAGCACTGGCAAATTTTCGTTCTTCTGGACAACAAATAATTAGAGCCGAATATTCCTTTGGATTTTTGCCTAATAGTTTAGAGTGTTTTGCATATTTTCTCGATTGTTTCAGTCCCCTGTTGAATTTGTTTGGAACCATTTTCCCCTCTTCAAAAGTCTTGAATTCAACAGGAATTTGAGAATTTTCTAGCCATAGCCAAGCATCCGGTTCAAATTCAAATTCTTTGCCATTATAAGAATATGAGATTGGAGTAAATATTTGTTCAAATTGTTCATTTTGTTTGATTGCTTCATTGAACGCGCCTTCATACAATTTCCCTCGAACTGACGATTGTTTCACTTTTTTTGCTGATCTTTTCTCTTTCCAGCCTTGTTGTGTACGCTTCCCAGTAGTACGAGAGTAATCTCTTGTCCATTTAGGAAAAATAGAATCCATATTTTCTTTATTTTGGTCAAGGTATCCGAACAATTCACCAACGATTTTCTGAAATTCTTTTACTAGATTTTTATCTTCAGGAAGATGTTTCTTTAGTTTTGATGAAAGGCTTTTTTTCCGCCGCCATCCCCCTCCATCTTCTTCAATCCTAATCCACCATTTCCGATCCCCTTCATTGATGTGTTTAGCCACAAAACAAGGATTGAAATCACAAATTTCACAAATTAAATTATTGGGATGTAGTTCATCGACATGCCCACATTTTGGGCACAAATAGTGATTATCAAATTGCGACATTTTCTCACTCATTATTGTAACTAGGTCGACGCCCTTGGATTAGTGAAGAAAGTCCTTCGTATGCATCCTTGGTAGAGAATATCTCCTCTAGATTATGCAATTCCGCAGCTAAACCTGCGTCTAAATCAGTTGAAGATGCAACATCAATCAGTTCGCTAGCAATTTTTAGTGCGATTGGAGCGGTTCTAGAAATCTGTTTTATTTGGCGGAGTGCATAAGGATCATTATCATCAATTCCATCAGGAGTTTGACCTGAAATTATTGACTTCATATTTTGATCGGAATAGAATTCTACTGCTGCTTGAACTGCTTCAGTCATTCGAACTGGTGTGCCAGTGTATTTGTTGGATGGTTTCCCCTTGTCACTGATTAAATTCACAGTTTTGTCAACATCTGATGGGTCAACAAGATGCGTGAGTAAACCTAGATCAGCAGCGTGTTTTGGTCCAATCCAGTTACCTGCTAATATTGCCCAACGAGCAGCGTTAACTCCACAGATTCGAGTGGTTCGTTGAGTCCCTCCAAGCCCTGGATAAATTCCGATGCTAGTTTCAGGGAATCTGAATTGTGTTCTTCGAGTTCCAATTCGATAATCGCAAGAAAGAGCTAGTTCCAGCCCTCCTCCCAAGGCCAATCCAGTAGTGAGTGCAATTGTAGTCTTCTCGCTATTCTCTAATTTTGCAAGAACATCGTGTCCTTCTGCAGTGAAATCATAGATTTTGGAAAATGCATTTTCATCTAATCGGTCTACAAAGAACTTCACGTCAGCTCCTGCTACGAAGGCCTTCCCAGCTCCTTCGAGTACGATTGTATGAATGGTTGAATCATCATTGAGGCTATCTAGGAGGGCGCCCAATTGAGCAACAACTGTTTCATTCAGAGCATTCATTGCTTCTGGTCTATTGATATTGATTGTAGCAATACCATTTTTAATTTCAGCATCAACGAATTCAAACACCCATGGTTTGCCAGTTTGTGCCTTCATTTGCAAGAATTCAGGAAGTTTGAATCCACTTTCTTTATCATGAAGATTCGAATATTTTTGAGCCATTCGATATGCCTCATCTACTCCAAATTCATTCATCAGTTCGAAAGGACCTCTTGCCCACCTGAGTCCAACCTTCGCGCCTCGATCCACATCTTCCATGGAACAAATTTCTTCTTCAACGATTTGTGAAGAAACAGCGAATACAACTCCAAGAAGTCGTTCGCGGATGATGGTGGCTGTAGCATCATCACAAACTGAATTCTCTGAATTGTCGATATTCCACATTTCTTTTGCTTCAACCAGATTGCGTAGATTGTGCGCTCCAGTGTATCTTGGAGTATCTAATTGCTGAGCAAGGTAATCAGTGGAATGAAGGGCAATAGGGGGCCCAGTCAAATTCATCAGGGCAAAGGGCCCCATTCCGATATTGAATGCTTCACATGCTACAGCGTCAATCTGTGCCGGTGTACCATGTCCTTCTTCAAAAAGCAGACAAGCTTCGTTCAGCCAAGGTACAAAGAATCGATTGACAACGAAACCAGGCCGATCTTTGCACACAATGACGACCTTTCCTAGTTGTTTACAATATTGAACAACTCGAGAAACAGTATCTTCAGTAGAATCTTCTGCTGGAATTACTTCGACCAATCTGTTTTTTGCGGGATGATAAAAGAAGTGAAGTCCAACGAAACGATCGGGCCTTGCTGTTGCATTGGATAATTCATTGACACTAAGTGAGGATGTGTTTGATGCTAGGATTGTTTCTGGTCCACAATTTTCATCTAAAATCTGAAAGACATCAGCCTTCACATTAAAGTCTTCAAAAACTGCTTCGATGACTAAGTCAGTTTCTGAGTCGACGTTTTCGACTCCAATTACACCCGTGATTCTCGATTTTATTTCTTCAACTTGTGATTCCGAGAATATCCTTCTTTCGATAGCTTCATCAAGAAAATCACTGATGATTTTTTGCCCTCTTTCTACCCATTGTTCTTCTCTGTCTACCATTTGTACCTGAAACATTTCTTGAGCGGTTTTCTGTGCAATTCCACTCCCCATATTTCCTGCGCCTACGATGGCAACCGACTCAATTGGCTGGGTCATGGAACCAACGAATCACATTATGTCCATCAATGCAACGGCCAACAAGATGACTAGAAATGACGTAAAAAACGAAACATGATAACTATTCATCAATATCGAGATTCATGTTGGCGTCCCGTGTCCTCTTCGTGGTCGGCATCTTATGTTTAGCTGCATATGTGCCATTCTCAGAAGCCCAATCGACAGGCAATACTGGACCGTCTTGTGGTTGTCATGGTAATAATCCGTCTAGTTCGACCACAGTTTCCCTTAGTGGGCAACCGTCATCCTACGTACCTAGTCAAACCTATTCTCTGACTGTAACTGTTTCATCAAGTGCTATTTCTGGATCTGGCGGCGGATTTTCATTGGATTCTAATGCAGGAAGTTTCTCTAATCCTGGTGCGAATGCGCAGTTAAACAGTGGCAAAGTCACTCATTCAAACAAGAATGCTAGATCTTGGACAGTGGATTGGACTGCGCCATCATCGGGAACTGGGACAGTAAGTTTCAGTGTGGTGGGAAATGCAGTGAACATGAACTATGGGAATACTGGTGATGCATGGAATACAGCCTCTTTTTCAGTTCCAGAACAGCCTCCACAGAACCAAGCTCCATCTGTGACTAATTTAGTAATTGGCCCTTCAAATCCAACAACAACGGATACCCTTAGTTTGACCTATACGTATAGTGATTCAGATGGTGATTCAGAATCTGGAACTACGATTCGATGGAGTCGAAATTCCTCGGTCGTCTCATCATTAGATGATGTTACTTCAGTTTCTTCATCTTTCCTTTCCAAGGGCCAGATATGGAGTGTTACAGTTACTCCTTCTGACGGTACCGACATGGGTTCACCCGTTACCTCCCCATCTCTAACTATTCAGAATACACCTCCTGTAGCAAATGGCCTTTCCATTTCTCCAACTGATCCTACCGAACAAGATGATATCACGATGTCTTATTCATTCTCCGATGTAGATTTGGATACTGAATCAGGAACTGTAATTCAATGGTATCTTGATGGGTCTAGGATTGCTGAATTTGATGGAACATCGTCTATTTCCAAAGTATCAACGAGATCTGGTGATGTTTGGGAGGTTAGGGTAACACCCTCAGATGGTGAAGACACAGGTACTCTTGCATCCGCTAGTATCCAAATTGGGAGTTCCAATACTGCCCCCTCTATCCAATCGCTATCGATAATGCCTACAAATCCAGTAACGACTGATGATCTAAATATGTCTTACACTTATGCTGATGATGATGGTGATCCGTCCACATTGGTTGAAATTCAATGGCTGAAAAATGATGTTAATGCACCTGAATATAATGGCCTATTTTCCCTTCCATCCTCTGCGACTTCGAAAGGAGACGTATGGAAGGTAAGCGTAAGAGCGAGCGACGGGATTGAATTTTCTCCATGGGCTGAATCTGCTCCAAGAACGATTGGTAATGCTCCACCAATTCTTCAATCTCTCAATTTAACTCCTAATTCACCCACCAGTTCAGATGACCTACAGATTTCCTATCAATGGTCAGATCCAGATGGGGATGCACTTGCATTGGTTCATGTTCATTGGCACATCGATGGGCAACATGTTTCATCTTACGATGATCTATTGTTGATTGAAGCAGGACAAACAACACGTGGACAGATGTGGCATGCAGAGATAGTTTTGGAAGATTCAGATGGAGCAGTTAGTACAGATCATGCAAACCCAGCATTGGATCATGTCACTTCTTCTGTGACTATTGGGAATTCAAATCCAATTGTTCAGGTTGAATTGAATACAGAGGGAATAGAGAATTATGCATTGGATCCTTTACAGGTTTCAATCAATTCATCTGACATTGATTCTGATGACTTAGAAATTTCTTCGATTTGGTATCGTGATGGATTTAGAATCAGTGCATTGGATAATCAAAGCATAGCTCCAATAGATTGGTTAGGTGTTGGGCAAGTTTGGACAATCACTGTATTTGCTGATGATGGATTTGGAGGCATAACATCAATCTCTAGTTCTCCAATTACAATCGGAAATATCGCACCAACTGCAGCATTCCTTAGCCCAGATAATGTGATGACAGAATCCGAAACTGTACTCGATGCAGTATCATCAAATGATCCAGATGGGAGTATTGTTGCTTGGTTTTGGACCATTGGAGATACCACGTATTCCGGTTCAACAATTTCTCATATTTTCCAGCAAGGTAGTACCACAGTAAATCTCACAGTTCTTGATGAACATGGAGGCATTGATTCACTAATTGTAGATGTTGAAGCTAGTGCAGGAACTACCATCAGTGATTTGATTGTAGATAGAGACGGTTCAGTAATCGAAATTTCTTGGGCATGGTCTGGTTCAGAAACACAATTCTATGTTTGGCGTTCTTCATCCCCCATACAAGACCGAGATGATTTATCTTCTGCAACATTAATTTCAACGACGAATGAAACTGAATTCCAAGACCCTATATTCCTCGCAGGAACTCATTATTACACTGTAACAGTTGATGTTGATGGTGTCGAGAATCAATTAATTTCAACTGAAAATTTGGGTTCGATTGAACTTACAAATGATGATATTGTGATTCAAGAGGTTGAACAAAGTAGTTTGGCATCGATTCTAATTATTACTTGGATCATAATTTCATTACTTGTTTCAGTGGGAATAGGAATTAGGAGGAGATTCTGATGCGAATTCTAAATCGTCTCTTGATTTTGGGTGTTCTAGCTTGTTTGCTTTCATCCCCAGTAATGGAAGCAAATCCAGGGGGCAATGGTGATGGTACTCGAGATTTTGCTTGTGGAGGAGCATGTCATGGAGACCCAGACATATCTCAACCATCTTCAGCAGTAATCACTGTGAGTACAGATCGAGAATCCACATATGTCGATGGTCCATTGACCATTACAGCAGAAATTTCAGGCATGGAACTTTCAGATAGACGATTGGTAGGAGTTTTCCTGACTACGGGAACATTTGGTGTCGACGATTCCCCAGATGATTCTGGATGGATTGTTACTTCAGATGCAAATGGAGGGACATCAAATTATGTTGAAATGCATGTTCTGGACTCTACAGCAGGAGTATCTGTATCTTGGTCGTTGACTGCGCCATCTGTTGAAGGCGTTACTACATTCCACATTGGTGTTCATCATGGCGGAGGGGGAGTTGCTCGTTTGGCAGACACCAGTGATACCGGAGGTATTTCGATATCAGTAGGGCCAATTCCTGAAAATTTCCCCCAACTATCTGATTGGAATCCTGTGACTCAAAGAGAAATTGGTGTAACTACGAATCTTGAAGCGAAGATAGTAAATGTCACATCTGTGAATTTAGAATGGCAAATTCCGGGTACCAATTCTATCCAATCAATTGCTGCTGAAAGCACATCAAATGGTTGGCAGGCAAGTTTACCAGCAGCGTTAGCCGAAGGGACTCTGGAGTATAGATGGCGACTTTCAAATCAGGATTTTGAAACAACTAGTGCTTGGACTACTTTGTCGTCAGATGGTTCATCTTCTGTAGATGTAAATCCAGCAAGGTTGTTGATGCTCGCTCTTGCGATGATTACAGCATCTTTACTAATATCACTTCAACGATTTATGGCCAATGATCTAATTTCTTCTGAACCTAAAATAGAACAGTTAGAATCCCCCAAAGATCGTACTTTCCAGTTAGATTCACCGTCTCTGACAATGGATGATCCCAGACGTCCAGTAGGGTGGACTGATGAGCAGTGGACCCATTATGGTCCAGACTATATTTCGAACCTTGGAGGTGTTTCTTGATGGTATCAACTGCTGTTTTCCATGCAATTTCTACTGAGATGGTGGTTGGCTCATTTGCTATTGCTACACTAGGTTCGATAACCTGTGCAGTTGCGACCTTAATTCCGTCAATTCGTGAAAGAATCCCTTCTCGTCTCCACATGCAATTAGATTCTGCAGCATACATTGCCTCTATCTTTGGCATTTTGATGGTTCCACTAGCTATTGTGACGGGATATCTCACCACTGAATCAATGGGTGGACAAAGTGGAATGTCTCTGAACAAGATGATCTTCAGTGGACTTTGTATTGGTTTTTGGAGTGGTGTTATTTCTGGCCGCCGTCTTTGTGGTTATCGATTATGGGACCATCGTGGCCTTGCAATTCTTCAAGGATGTTCTGCTCTAGGAGGTTTCGGGACCACAGTAATTCTCGGTTCTATCGGAGGTGAATTGGGCCGTGGTGAAACAGCTCTAGATTTATTGCCGTTTGACTTGGGAATCTATACTCCTCCTTCAATAGGAATTGTTCCAGCATTGGTT
>MDTC01120059.1_pt1 | contig 12509 bp, 9 predicted proteins | sample 811181 | NCBI WGS metagenome assembly MDTC01 (sample SAMN05326644, study PRJNA326480) | marine metagenome | isolation source: seawater | place: Pacific Ocean: North | collected 2011 | reverse complement strand
TGTGCTCATGCAGCTCAACATGACGAGCACGACGTCGAGGGCCTTCCTTTTTATTAGACTTGCGCACACTATTCGTTGGCGCCTCATCCTCGGCACTAGTCTCATTAGCAGCAACCTCTTCTTCCTCATCTTCTTCGAACAGTCCAAGATCCAGATTATCCTTTCCAAAATTAGCCAATGCCTTCTCGGTTTGGAAATAATGCACCACTTCATCGTTTCCTTCCCAGATTCTAACCATGTGACTGGGTAAAGTTTTTTTCTTAGAATCTCTCTGTTCTAGGTATTCCGTAAAATTTCCTCCATGGCGCCGAATGGCGCCTGCAAACTTATTAAGCGATTGCAATAATTCTAAGATTTCAGCCAACTGCTTTTTCGCAACTTCTTTGTCATTTTCAAGACTTCGCAAGCGGACATCTTCTGCTCCTAAATCAAGTAGCATCTTAACCAATTGCGGATCATCATCTAAATACTCAACCCTTTTCTTGCGAGTTACCTTGTATAAAGGCGGCTGGGCTATATATACATAACCTTGCTTAAGTAACTCTGGCATCTGCCGATATATAAAAGTTAGCAACAATGTTCGAATGTGCGAACCGTCAACGTCGGCATCTGTCATAATGATGATCTTATGATAACGCAGCTTCTCGATGTTAAATGCTCCGTCATCCTTACTGCTGCTCTCATCATCATCTTTATTATTGCCAGAGCCGATACCTGTTCCAATAGCGGTTATCATTGTGCGGATTTCACGGTTCTCAAGAACCTTATCGAGACGGGCTTTTTCAACGTTAATAAGTTTACCTCGAATTGGCAAAATTGCCTGAAATTTACGATCTCGCCCTTGTTTTGCTGAGCCACCTGCAGAGTCACCCTCAACTATATAAAGCTCTGTATTCACCGGATCACGATCAGAACAGTCTGCCAACTTGCCGGGAAGGCCCCCTCCGGTCATTGCCGTCTTTCTTACGGTATCTCGTGCTTTGCGGGCAGCCTCACGCGCACGGGCTGCGGTAAGACATTTTTCAACTATCTTTTTACCCAGAGACGGAGTGCCATCAAAATAAGCCATCAACCCTTCATAAACAATCGATGAAACTACTCCCTCAACTTCACCGTTAACGAGCTTCACTTTGGTCTGTGACTCAAACCTTGGATTAGGCAACTTAACGCTAAGAATACAAATTAAACCCTCACGAACATCGTCTCCTGAAAAGCTCGGATCTTTGTCCTTCAAAAGCTTATTAGCTTTGGCATATTGATTAACTGCCCGAGTTAACGCTGTACGAAACCCGGTTAAATGTGTTCCTCCGTCTGAGTTAGGTATTGAATTCGCAAAACAAAGAATCTGATCATTATAACTCGAATTATACTGCATCACACAATCAACAATAATTTCTTCCTTGGTTGAATGAAATGCAATTGGCTTGGGATGAATGACTTGTTTGTTTTCGCCAATTTGTTTGACGAACTGAACTATGCCGTCTTTATAAAAGAATGTTTCACTTTTACCATCTTCCCGCTCATCAGTGAGTAAAATAGTAATCCCGGGATTTAAGAACGCTAATTCACGAAGCCGATGCTGCAGTATCTCAAACTTATATTCAGTCGTGACCGTAAAGATTTCCGGATCAGGCAAAAAAGTAATCTTGGTTCCTGTCTTTTGGGTCTTTCCAATTACTTCTAATTTCTTAGTCGTCTTACCTTGTTCAAACTCTATATAATTAACATTCCCCTCTCGAAAAATTTCAGCTTTAAACCAAATCGAAAGCGCATTTACACATTTAGCACCCACCCCATGCAGCCCACCGGAATACTTATACGCCCCTTGGCCAAACTTACCCCCGGCATGAAGATTAGTTAACACCAGCTCGACCGCCGGCATATTAAATTTTTTGTGGGTATCCACAGGGATCCCACGGCCATCATCCTCAACTGACACTGAACCATCTACGTGAATCGCAACCTTAATCTTGTTACAGTGACCTGCAAGATGCTCGTCAATAGAGTTGTCCAGAACCTCATACACACAGTGATGAAGACCTTTTTCATCTGGGTCACCAATGTACATTCCTGGACGCTTTCTAACGGCCTCCAAGCCTTCTAACTTATCAATTTTAGATGCATCGTACCGGTCGGTACTAGCTGTTTCTTTAGGCACTTTAATTTATCTATCGGGATTAAAAATAAGGGAACAAACCGACTGAGAAAAAAGTCAAACTAGAATCTTTCCGCAGCCCCATATTTATATCAAAAAACACACTATTATCACAACTCCTAAATCTTATATTCAAAAACAATTCTGATCCAATATAGTGTGATGTTTAATTGGCCTAAACCACAATATATAGCGCTTTTTGGCTCATTCGGATCAAAGCTAAGACAATTCTAATCAGCAAGATTAATCTGAACCTTTGAAAATTAATGGAATAACACCAAAAAATGACTTTTATAGACTATACACAGCTTAACATAAAAAACCCTAAAAAAGCCTTATAACCAAATAAAAGAGAATTTAGAGTTTTCCTTTAGTGCTTGGGATTTGACCAACGATACGAGGATCATGCTGACAAGCAAAATCAGTTGCTCTGGCAAAAGCTTTAAACAAACCCTCAACAATATGATGAGGCTCTTCGCCGTAAAGCAATTCCAAGTGAAGGTTAGATCGAGAATCATTAGTAAACGCCTGAAAGAATTCCTTGGCCAAACCAAAGCGGAATATGGAAGACATATCCTGAGATTTATCTATATCACTAATACCTCTCTGATTGAATTTAGAAAGCCCAAGCCAAACGAGATGCGGCCGATTACTAAAATCAATCACACAACGAGTTAAGCATTCATCCATCGGAACGAATGCTTCACCGGTGAAAGGATTACGAGGATCAAAACCAGTTCCATAACGTTTGACACCTTTCTTGTCTCCTAAGGCCTCTACAAATGCTTGTCCTAGGGCTATCCCGCAATCTTCTACCGTGTGATGATTATCCACTTCAATGTCTCCATCACATCTGAGATTTAAATCAATTGTCGAATGCTTCGCAAAAAGTGTAAGCATATGATCAAAAAACGGTATGCCAGTCGATATCTTAGACTTGCCCTTTCCATCAATATTAAGGCTAAGCCGAATCTTCGTCTCGCCCGTCTCGCGTTTAATATTTGCTTTGCGTGACTGCATAACTAAAAGATTGTGCGCTAAATGGGACTATTGGCCAAGCGCTCCCTTATTGAGCAAGTGATGCGAGGTATCGTTCGGCATCAATCGCAGCAGCACAACCCTGCCCAGCGGCTGTAATAGCTTGTCTGTAAACCCGATCAGAACAATCACCAGCAACATATACCCCGGTCACATTAGTTTCCTGACCTTGCTTAGGCAAAATATAGCCCTCATCATCCATATTAATAACCCCCTTAAAGAGCTGTGTATTAGGCACATGACCAATCGCAATAAATAGCCCCGCACAATCGATTGTTTTCTCACTATTCGTCTTGTTATTAAGAATCTTTACGCCGGTCACTTTGTCCTGTTCAACATCCATTACCTCGATAACTTCTGAGTCCCAAACCAGCTCGATTTTTTCGTGGTTTAATGTCCTTTCAGACATAATTTTAGAAGCACGCAATTCATCGCGACGATGTACAAGATAAACTTTAGAAGCAAATCGCGTTAGATAAGTCGCTTCTTCACAAGCCGAATCACCCCCACCTACAACAACAAGCGGCTGATCACGGAAAGCTGGAAGCGCACCATCACAAGTCGCACAATATGTAACCCCCTTTCGCTCAAGCTTGGCTTCACTAGATAAACCTAAATGTCGGTGACCGGCTCCACTAGCAATAATTACTGTCTGTGTTTCAACCTCTTTACCATCAACAGTTAGTTTTAAAGACTGGCCACTAAAATCAACAGATTCAACGGTGCTCCCAAATTGGATTTTGGCCCCAAAACGCTCCGCTTGCTGTTGCATCTCGATCATCAAATTGGTGCCATCGATGCCATTTGAAAATCCAGGGAAATTCTCAACTATACTTGTGGTAGTAAGCAATCCGCCAGGCATCGCCCCTGTGAGAACTAATGGCTCAAGATTTGCTCGAGCGGTGTAAATGGCGGAAGTCAACCCTGCACAACCAGATCCTATAATTACCACTTTTTCCATAAAGCGGTGTGACCGTAAAAGCCCCGTAGTAGAATGGCAAGTCAAGCTGACCCCAAGTAAAACTTATAGCCCTATAATCTGTTTAACAGCACCTAATTCTGGAGCAACTATTGTTGGAGTAAAACCAGCTTCACTAATTGCTGTATCAGGATCCTTTAATCCGTGGCCAGTTAAGGTTACAACAATTTTACTACCCTCAGGAATCTTCTCATTAAGCATGCAATGCTTCAATCCAGCTAATGGGGCGGCACAAGCAGGCTCAGCAAATATTCCTTCTGTTTTGGCTAACTGCTTGTATGCAATAAGTATTTCATCATCTGTTACTTTACCAATATGACCATTGGATTCTTTTACGGCGTTGGTAGCACCAACCCAACTCGCAGGATTCCCTATCCTAATGGCCGTAGCTAAAGTTTGAGGGTTCTCGATGGGTGATCCATCAACTATTGGAGCTGAATTTGCTGCTTGAAAACCAAACATTCTCGGCTTCGAAGATGAAAGTCCTATGTCATGATACTCCTTATACCCTTTCCAATATGCTGTTATATTGCCCGCATTGCCAACTGGTAAAAAATGGAAATCAGGAGCTTGACCAAGTTGATCTACAATCTCAAATGAAGCAGTCTTTTGTCCTTCAATCCGCACCGGATTAACACTATTAACAACCTCCACTTGCCCCGTCTCGCCTAACTCTCTAACAATACGCAGCGCATCATCAAAATTACCTTCTATCGAAATCGTAGTCGCTCCATACATTAGCGCCTGAGCCAATTTGCCTAAGGCTATTTTTCCATTTGGTAATAGCACAATACACTTTAAGCCGGCACGTGCTGCATATGCGGCGGCAGAAGCTGATGTGTTACCAGTACTAGCACAAACAACAACTTCCGCGCCTCTCTCCTTCGCCTTGGAAACAGCCATAGTCATACCTCGATCTTTGAATGAAGCTGTTGGATTAAGCCCTTCGTACTTGAGATATAATTCAATATCACTCCCCATTTCACGGGCAAGACGATCTGCTTTTATTAGAGGAGTATTCCCCTCTAACAAAGTCACTATTGGGGTAGTTTCATTAACAGGCAAATGATCAGCATAGCGACGGATTAGTCCGGGCCAGGCTGTGGATTGCTGATTTATCTTGTTGCTCAATTTAAGTTAAAACTAATTAAAATTTTCAATACGAATCATAGTTGGCTTTGCCTTGACTGCCGAAAGTCGACCAATTCGTTTCAAAGCCTTTTGCATCGCGGCGTCGGCAGCATCATGTAACATCATTATTAAAGGGACACTTTCGCCAACATGCCCCTCTGGCTGAAACACTGTACAAATTCCAATTTTCGCTTCACCAAGAATAGCTGCAATCCGCGCCAATGTACCGGGTTTGTCAACCACACTTAATCGCAAGTAAAAAGGATTAACAGACTCCTCAATCGGTAAGACACTTCCCTTTTGATCATGAGGGACAAATGGAGGAACTCTTCCCATACTGACATTTTTTAAGTCCAGCGAAGCATCCGCTAAATCACTCAAAACCGCACTTGCAGTAGCATCAGCCCCAGCTCCCTGCCCATAGTGGAGGGTGTCTCCGACAATATCTCCACGGACAAGTATCGCATTGTATACACCGCTTACATTCGCAAGCACGTGTTTCTCTGGTACAAGTGCGGGGTGAACAACAATTTGCACTTTTTCTCCAATCTTTTTAACAATTCCTAAAAGTTTTATGCAGTAACCCAAATGCCGGGCAAACTGTATGTCGAGAGTTGTAATATGCCTAATACCCTCAACAAATATCTGATTAGGCTTGATCCAAAAACCGTGTGCCAAAGAAGCTAGAATTCCCGCTTTGTGCTGCGCATCAAAACCATCAACATCTAATGATGGCTCAGCCTCCGCATAACCCAATCTTTGAGCATCTAGTAGAATTTCTTCAAAAGATCTGCCTTCTAACTCCATTTGGGTCAGTATGAAATTGCAAGTTCCATTGAGTATTCCATATAGCCTCTGAATACGATTACCACTCAAACCTTCCCTAAGAGACTTTATAATAGGAATGCCGCCAGCAACAGCTGCTTCATAATATAAATTACCACCGTTTTTCTCGACTAATTTGAAAATTGATTCTCCATGTGCAGAAATAAGCGCTTTATTAGCAGTCACTACAGGTTTACCAAGCTTCAATGCCTCATTAACAACTTTGCGGGCTGTTGTGGTTCCTCCCATCAACTCAACAACCACATCAATCTTCGGGTCTCGAACCAAAGATTCCCAATCATTAGTGACCAGCCGCTTAGCCAACCTAGCTGCACGCGCCTTCCGCGGGTTCCGCACAGCTACCTTGGCCAATGAAAGTTTCACGCCTAGTCGTGATCCCATCAACGCCCCGTTACGGGATAAGGCCTGAACAACTCCACTACCGACGGTTCCGCATCCTACCAATCCTATATTTACTTTACGCATTTCAGGCGGGGGAAGAGTGCCGGGAAAGATCGCTTGGCTCAAATTATTTTTACGCGTTTCGCTTTTAAGAGATTGAAAACATGGAAAATGCTTTCCCAAAGCGATCACTGATTTACGATGCTCAGTCCTGATATAAATGAAAATTTTAGTAATCGGCGGAGGCGGCCGAGAACACACCTTAGTTTGGAAACTGGCCCAATCTCCCCGCCCTACAAAAATATGGTGTGCTCCAGGTAACCCCGGAATTGCGAAAGAAACACTCAAATCAAACAACTCTAAAGTAGAGTGCGTCGAAATAGGTGCTGAAGAAATAAATTCACTTTTGGAATTTGCTCGAAACAACAAAGTCGATCTTACCGTTGTTGGTCCCGACAATCCTTTGGCTATGGGGATAGTCGACAAATTTCAAAATATTGGACTTCAAGTCTGGGGACCAACACAGCAAGCCGCTCAGTTCGAATCATCAAAAATTTTCGCCCAGGAATTCATGGATCGAAACGGCGTGCCAACAATGAAGTCTGCATCATTTAAAGATTCAGAAAAAGCTAAGAATTTCGCCTCTCAGCTTGGCGGAAAATGTGCGGTTAAAGCAGATGGATTAGCTCTCGGCAAAGGTGTGCTCATTTGTAATAGCAATAACGAAGCAAACAGTGCAATCGAACAAATCATGACCGACCGAACATTTGGTGACGCTGGAACCAGTGTTTTAATTCAGGAATTGATTACAGGAATGGAAATTTCGCTTCATGCACTTTGCGATGGAAAAACAGCTAAATTATTTCCTAGCTCTCAAGATCATAAACGTGCGCTTGAAAATGATCTCGGCCTTAATACAGGTGGCATGGGAACATACTCACCCGTACCGTTCCTAAGTGAAGATAAACTTTCCGAAATTGCTAGCACTGTTATCGAGCCATGGCTCTCAGGCTGCGCCCGCGAAGGCATTGATTTCCGGGGTATGATTTATCCTGGAATCATGCTTACTGATGAAGGCCCAAAGGTTCTTGAATTCAATGCTAGATTTGGGGATCCAGAGACACAGGTATATCTTACTCGCCTTAAAAACGATCTAGTCGACTTATTCGAAGCAAGTATTAACGGCACACTTGACGAACACGAATTACAGTGGACTAATCAGTCAGCTGTTTGTGTTGTGATTGCATCTGGCGGCTATCCTAGCAATTATGAAAAAGGAAAAGTTATTAGTGGGCTGGAAGATGCAGATGCCATACCCGGAGTTAAGGTATTCCACGCCGGCACTAAAATGGAAAATGAAGAAGTTCTTACTGCAGGTGGGCGAGTACTAGGCGTAACAGCACTTGGAGACAACTTATTATTGGCTCGCAACCTAGCGTATGAGGCAGCCGCTATGATTAATTTCGACGGAGCTTTCAGCCGCAAAGATATCGCTGCTAAGGCTATGTAATCAAATATGCCTGAGCTACCCGACTAGGAACACCTCACCATCATTCAACTCCGTAGTGAGTTGGATAAGACTGGCCCCAACACATGGGCCAGCAACACATAGGCCGGTTTTTGGATCATAAAAAGCACCATGCGTCTGACAAACAAAAAAATTGTTATTTTTACCGAAGAATTCACCATCACCGTAATCAAGTGTTATGGGTAAATGTCGGCATAAATTCTCATAGGCAACAATGTCTCCCTTAAAATTCGCCACAAAAGCATCGACCCTCACTCCATTACGATTAAAGGAAAATCGCTTGGTCGTCCCTTCCGGCAAATCCAAGAGCTTAGCGATCTTTTTTCTCATCAACTCTTGGCTAGTTTCTTTTCCTTAATCCCCTCATTAAGACTACCTCTCCGATACCCACGGGTATCAAGGTCTACTTTAACAAAACCAAAACTTTTTAATCTTTTCGTCATAGCAGACTGCCAGTCTTCAGCCAAAAAACGATCCATCTCTTCAAGCCCAAGCTCAAGTCTTGCTATCGCGCCATCAGACTCTTCATAATGCCTAACCCTCACCTCGCGAAATCCAGCATCACGCAAAATCCCTTCAGCTTTTTCGATCATAGCAAGTTTCTCTCGTGTGACCTTCTGTCCATATGGGATACGGGAACTCAAGCATGGCATTTGAGGCTTATCCGCCGTCGGCAAGTTCAGTGCTTTTGAACAGGCTCGAATATCATTCTTTGTCATTCCAGCATCTTTTAAAGGAGCGCCAACCTTAAATTTTTTTGCTGCATCAGCTCCTGGTCGATGATCACCAATATCACTTGAGTTTTCACCATAAACAATAACATCAAACCCTTCATTAACTGCAACTGCTTCCAAATGGACAAACAATTCGTGTTTACAGAAATAACAACGATTCACTGGATTCTCAGTATAATCGCTGTTACCAAACTCGTTTGTTTTAACAACTCTTAATGGGAAACCATATTTTTTTGAAATATCCTCAGCTTCGACTAATTCACGCCTCGGCAAGCTTGGTGAATCAGCTATAACGGCAAGCGCACGATCCCCCAAAACCTGATAAGCAATATAGGCTAGCAACACAGAATCTACTCCTCCGGAATATGCAACTAAGCATGAGCCGTAACTGCGCAAGATTTCTCTGAGCTGATTAAGCTTATCATCACTCACATCTAAAAAATGCCTTGAACATTGAACAAAGTCCAGTGACTAAGAAACTATAAAAAATTATAACAGCAACGCCACTGATAAAATAAATAGCTAGCTCGTAATAAATTTCTATAAAAATGCTTAACGCTAAGAGTGACAGCAAGTATTTTAAGGGCTATATTTAATACGTTTTCAGGATGAAGTTTTTCTTAATAGTTATATCTCTTTTTCTTAATCAAGAGCTAATAAAAGGAGATAAACAACTCAATCTAAACCAATACACATTAGTTAAGGGACCTATCGTCATTGAGGGAGTAAAAGCAAATGCCTCTGGCCTGACATACAACGCTAAACGCGACAGTCTATTTGTCGTACTTGACCAACCTCAACGGGTTGTTGAGATTACTTTTGATGGATCACTAAAAAGAAAAATTGATCTAAATAAATTTCAGGATACTGAAGGTATTGCCTGGGTTACGGAAGACATTTTCGCAATTGCAGAAGAAGGCAAGTGTAACATTGTATTAACAGAACTTGAGCCAGGTGATGGCGGAGTTAGTTGGAAAAAATCTAAAAAGGTAACTTTAGGAATCAAGGTAAACCCTCTTAATGGGATCGAAGGACTAGCATATGATCCAATAAAAAAGTCATTCTTCGTAGCTAGAGAAAAAGGTTCGGCAGCTTTATTCAAGGTTCTCATTCCTCCCGAAGGCAGCAAAGAAAACCCCATTTCCATTCTAATGACTGTTGCCGGAAGAGGTCTTAAAGATATATCTGGACTTCATTACAATTCAAAAAAAGAAAGACTGCTAATTTTAAGCCACGAGTCTGCTTGCGTAGTCGAAGCGGACAAGTACGGCATAGAAAAAAGCCGATTATCTTTAAAAGGTGGACAAGCTGGACTAAAGCAAACAGTAATTAAAGCAGAAGGCGTCTCACTCGATAAACGGGGAACTCTTTATATTGTCGGAGAACCGAATCAATTGTTTGTTTTCGAAAAGAAAAATAATCAGCAACCTTTTCAGTGAATTGACAGCGCAGCACCAGAGGTTGAAGACAATTTGATTTTCAAAAAACCATTTTCTAAAGCAGTTGAAATCAATGCACCTGGGCGTGTCTCTTCAAGCAAGACTACGTTTTTTATAGACTCTTTTTTAAACTGAAGAATTCTTGAACTCTCTCCAAAATTAAAAACAATAACAGACCGATTTTTTTTATCTTCCCTACAATAAGCCAGAGTCATTTCCTTATCGTCTGCAACCACGTATTCCATAGCACCAAACTTCAAGTCCGAACGGTTTTTCCGAAGTGAAATAAGTTTCTTATAGTAAGATTTAAGCTGCAAATCAGGCTTCACTGGAATTGGCTTACTTTCTTCCCCCGCAGCATTAAACAACTGTGGTCGATGAGTAATATCATCCCAAATCATTGGCTTACGGCAATCTGGATCGTCAGCACCCCACATACCCAACTCGTCACCATTCCAAATGTGTGGAGCACTTGTGAAGGTAAACTGATGTAACAACATCATTCGCATCTCATTAGTAACCTTAAAATCAGGCGGCCCGAGATGAAGGGTTAAGTTTCCATTTGCACCCATACGATACTTGTACTTTTGCTTATTTTGAAACGAGGTTCCAAACCTAGGACTATCGTGGCTAGCCACAAGATTCATTAAACTCTGAGAAAGCGATTTACTGTAACCTTCATAGACTCGAGCCATCTCAGCAACAAAACTGGTTGGTTTTAATCCGCCATTGGCTTTAGCAAATAACCTACGAGCTGGCTTGTACCATTGATAATGCATAACTGAATCAAAAATATCTCCTTTTAAGAACGGCCTCGGATTCATCAACTCATCTGGCCAATTGGTCCACCAAGCCTCCCCAAGCAGTAAAGCTTCCGGATTAATTCCGCGGACGAACTTCCTATAATCCCGCCAGAAACCAAGCGGAACATGCGATGCAACATCGAGCCGAAAACCATCTACCCCATCACTTGAATCACCGTCGCCATTGGGGTCTAGCCACCGCTTTGTAACACTGAATACATGCGCCTTAACCTCGGGATGCAGATCCCCCTCAAAAACACCCCCTTTTTGTTTTTTCAAAACATTAACTTTTTTGAGTTCTGGCAATGTCTTAACACCAAGCCATCCCTCATATCGAAATTCATTCTCAGGAGTCTTCGGATCATCAAACGAAATTATTTCATACCAATCTTTATACCTGCTTTTGGACTGATTTTTCTTTAGGTCCTCCCAAGCCCAAAATTTTATTCCTGTATGATTCCAAGAATAATCAACGATTAATCGCATGCCTCGTTTATGTACTTCATCAATAAGCTTTAGAAACAATTGGTCGGCTGCTGTCCATTCCCATGTAGAAGAGTCTAAAGGGTTTTCGTCATCGATAATTTTAGCGTCTCCTTCTGGATCAGGTCCAAAATTACGATCAATATGACGATAATGACGAACATCATACTTATGAAGAGACGGCGAGTCATTTAGTGGATTGAAATAAATAGCAGTAATTCCAAGGTCCTGAATATAATCTAGTTTATCCAATACCCCTTGCAGATCGCCGCCGAAACGCCGGGCAGCTACCAATTTGTGGAAAGCATCTCCCTCGGCCTTAGCCCAACTCTCTTGTTCGTACCAATCATGCTGCCATGGGGTTATCTTCCAGTTAGATGGAACATAACCAGGATAAGCTCCCTGCATATACTTAGGAATAGGATCGTTAGACAAATCCCCATTCCGGAATCGTTCAACAAAAACCTGATACCAGATTGCCTCTCGAGCCCAACCTGGAGCCTTACTAAAGGGTGCGGAATAAACCAATATTTGACCTAATAGAAGGAAAGTGAAACTAATAAATAAATAAACCTTTAAAGGCTTCATCGGGCAGTTAATTATTCATTCGATTAATTATTGATGTTGTAGACTTACCTGAAACAAATGGAATAAAAACAATCTCTCCCCCTGATTCCTCAATCACCTGACGCTCATCAGACACCATTGTTTCCAAAGTATAATCCCCACCTTTGACGTAAACATCTGGTTTGGCCAAACGTAAAAAATTTACGGCCTTTTTCTCATGGAAGACTACCACTGCTCCAACAGATTCCAATGCTGCCAAAACTAAAGCACGATCTTTTTCCGCATTTACAGGCCTCCCTGAACCTTTTAACTGTCGAACAGAATCATCTCCATTACATCCTACAAGCAGCACATCACCCTGCATCGCAGACTGTTCCAAATAAGTAACATGCCCAACATGAAGAAGGTCGAAACAGCCATTGGTT
>MDTC01095439.1_pt1 | contig 12509 bp, 18 predicted proteins | sample 811181 | NCBI WGS metagenome assembly MDTC01 (sample SAMN05326644, study PRJNA326480) | marine metagenome | isolation source: seawater | place: Pacific Ocean: North | collected 2011 | reverse complement strand
GTATTGGGTAGTTGGTGAAGAAGGCAACCAAGCACTACATGAGTTTATTGACTTATGGTTTAATGAAAATGTTGGAAATTGTTTTGAAACAAACTTTGATGTTAACGTTTTAAGTTTAGATCATAACACAGTTGTAAGCAGTGGCAAAAATTCAGAAGCGGAAGCAGAACTGAAACGATTTGGTATTGAAACAATCGTTGCACCTGTACGTCATAGATGGTTCTGGGACGGCGGCTTACATTGTTGTACTGTTGATCTTGTGCGTGAGGGAGAATGTGAGGATTATTTTCCTGAACGTGAGGACACAAGTATTGTGTTTAAAGATTTAATAAATTATGAAGTGCAAGAAAAAGACAATCAAAGAGGAATGTCTTTATAAATTAGTTGATAGTTGTTTAGATAGTAATCATCTAAGCACTTGTCCATTGTAATCCAGAAACTACTATACTTTCTTTTACGAATAACATGTTCCCATGTTTCTTCGTAGTTGTCATTAGTAATAATCCATTCACCCCAACCCGGAAATTCTCCAGCATTTATTAGTGTATATTTTTCGTGATGTTTTTCAACATACGATACTACTTTGTCCTTCAACTTTCCATTTTTGTCTGTATGGTATATATTTTTATGTCCTTTGTGGTGTAACCAAGCTTCAGTGTAATTACCCATTCGCTCAGCAAGTTTGGCATAATGAGTATCATCATGCCCTTCATTGACAATTATCCACGCTGGTGCATTAGGGTCAGGGTGTGCCACTGTTTTATGTCTGCGTTTACCAACACGAAACAGTATACTTCTTTTTAATTTTGTAAGTTCATCAACCATATGCCAACTATAAGGCGTTGCAAATATACTATACATCTGTCCAGGCACTTCTTCAACTTGTGTATAAGTATTACCTTCTTTGTCAAGTAATTTAACGCCTTGATTGTTTGTATCTAGATATATTTGATTAGTAATAAGCCAGCGAAAGTTCTTTAGATCATTATGTATTTCTAAATAACTTCCTGGTTCGTCCATATGATAATTTACGTAGTGATGATCGTGATCATAATAACCAGTCAAAAACTGATATTTAATTGTGTGCAAATGATGTTGTATATTGTGAACAATAAAGTCTTTAGGATCAACAGGAGCACTATAGTTTCCCCATAATGCACTTTGATATTCACTAACATCAGGATTGCTACAATAAGCTCTAATCTCTTCTTCAGGATATTCGTTTTGGAAACGTGTTAGATGTGGATCCTGTAAGAAACTTCTATTAATGCTATACAAAAATGGTTGTCTATAAAGCATTAATCCTATCCTTTAAACACATCTTTTCATCTAACAAACTATCTCTTGTAATGTCTGCTTCATAGCATTGTAATTTGCTACCAAATATAATTTGGTGTGTAATCCATTGTGCATTGAAAAACCAAATATCACCAGGATCAAACGTAATATAGTGTAGTGGGTGATGGAACTGATCCCATCTTTCCTCGTTCCATACACATCTATCACGCATTGTAGTAATGAATCCATGCGTATCAGATTTATCTATATCGCCTAAATTTTTTACATCATAATACTTGTTGTACATTTGTTCTAAGTCAGGACCAAAAGTAAGAACTCTTGGTCTCTTCTTATCTAATTGTAAGAACATACGTATCTGTTGTTCATCGCCTGTATGTTCTTCATCTAATTCATCTAAGTGTAATTTATTTTCAACAAGCATATTGTATCTATGACTTAACATTTCAGCAGTTGTATTATATCTTGGAAACAGAGTACTAAAAAATGTTTCCCAACCCGCAGTTGATTGTTTATGTTTTTTATGAAACTTGTCTATTTCATCTTCACTCCAACCACGCTCTGTACGTAAACGTTCACGCTTTTTAATGTGACTATTATACCAAGGCATAATCCATTTATTACCCTCAATAACCCAATCATCAAGTTTGTCATAGTAGTCATAGTCCACTCCTTCAATAGTAAGTCCTTTAATAACTACAGGCCAGCCAGATTCAAATGCACTATACAATTTTTCTGTGTCAGCAATATCATTTATGGAATTACAGTTGAATACATGGACAGTAAAGTCTTTATCATTACTATCATACGCTATTCGTGTCATGTTTTCTCCTATATAAATACTTATACAAAATTTAAGAGCAAAAATGTACCAAGGACTTAACGCTACGCTTCAGGGGAAGCGTCGACTTAACATTGATTCTAGTTCGCGTTGTAACCTGCTTTGCCCTGGGTGTTATCGAACACGTACGGTTTCAGCAGAGGATAAGCCATGGCAAATTATGGATATGCCCATGGAGTATTTCCAATCACTTGTTCGTCCAGAAAATAAATTAGATGCACTAACTTATAATCTTACTCTAAGTGATCCAATCTACAGCGGAGTTTTTCTAGAACAATTAGAATATTTAAGTAAGCAAGATAACCCACCACGTATCTTTATATCCACTAACGGAAGTGGCAGAAAAGAAAAATACTGGCGTAAATTAGCAAAACTTCTAAAACCTCGTGATGTAATTGAGTTTGCTGTAGATGGTTTAGAAGATACTAATCATATTTATCGTGTAAATGCCAAGTGGGATTCAATTATAAATGGTATGCGAGTAGTAAAAGAGTATGGTAAATGTAGCGTAGGATGGAGATTTATAGTGTTTGAACATAATTATCACCAAGTAGATGAGGCTAGACAGCAAGCAAAACTCTTGCATTTGGATAGATTTCATGTTATACTAGGAGATAATAGAACACCGGATTCTATGCGGTTGAGAAGTGCGAGCTTTGATGATATATCCTAAGTGTATGCACAAGAACAATCAAGTGCCTGCGATCCGTTATGACGGATATATGGTGCCTTGTTGTCATTTTGGTGGCGGAGAGTTTGAAGAGATAAAAGCATTGGTCGGTGATAAACTTGAACAAATGCATATACTTAACAACACTATAGATGAAATAAATTGTAGCGAAGCATATCAACTAATTGAAAAAAGTTTTACTAGCAATCCTTTGACGCAGTGTAAAAGGATGTGCAGTGATCCTATTAATTATGAAGAAAGCATTAGCAACAGTAATGCTAAGTTCAAATTGGAGAAGTTATAATGAAAGTATTAATATTTGGTTTACCAGGAAGTGGTAAAACTACACTAGCGAAACCTTTCGCAGAACTAATTGGTGGCGTACATATTAACGCAGATGAAGTAAGAGAAAGATACGCTGATTGGGACTTTACTCCTGATGGGCGTTTAAGACAAGCAGAACGTATGCGACATCTAGCAGATGGAGTTGTAATGGCTGGTAAGATTGCAGTTGCAGACTTTGTTGCTCCTACAAGTACCACAAGACACAAGTTTGATCCTGACTTTACAGTCTGGATGGATACAATATCAACAAGTCAGTATACTGATACAAATCAAATGTTTCAAGTACCAAATAAGCGTAAAGTAAATTATCATGTTGCTGAATGGTTTGACGATACAGACAAGCAATTACTAGAAGTTGTACAGAGTTGGATGAAGAAAAATAATGTTTGATTGGAAAAATCCCACAGTTCAAATGCTAGGCAGATGGCAACCTTGGCATGCAGGACATACAGCCTTGTTTAAAAAAGCTCTGGAAAAAACAGGGCAAGTATGTATTCTAGTTAGAGATGTAAATGGCTGGGAGGACAATCCATTTACTTGGAGCAAAACTTTTACAAATATTCGTAATGGATTAGAGGAAGCAGGTTACGAATATAATAATCAATACATTATATTGAAAGTACCTAACATTGTAGATATCAGTTATGGTAGAGGTGTAGGCTATACTTTTACAGAACATGATTTAGGTGCAGAGATACACGAAATCAGTGCTACACGTATAAGAAAAGAAATGAGAGATAAAGGCGAACTATGATAAATGCATGGACTGAATTCCAACCACTGAAAAAAGTAATATTAGGAAGAACATTTCCTCCTGATACTTTTGACTGGCACGGAAATCGTGAACAGCGTACAGTAATGCGACAAATCTTTGAGGAAAGCGAGGAGGACTTACACGAACTAGGGACAGTACTCAAAGACGCAGGAGTTCAGGTAGTTCGCCCAAATAATATTTTTACTATTAATGGTGAAGAACAAGTTAAGTTGCCTTGGATGGAATGTGGTTATCCAAATCAGCCATTAATGCCACGTGATACATTGTTTCCGTATGGTAACACAATGTTTGAAATGTTTACAGGAAGTGATAATCGCTACTTTGAAAACCTTGCATATTATGATATCAATCATTATGAGTGGATGACTGGACAAGAGTGGATTAGTATGCCAGGAGTAAAAGTAGATACTGGCGTAGGTTATGATGTATTTGAATCAGAGAATAAACTTATATATCATGCGGCTAATATGATTAAACTAGGCGATACTATACTTTGTAGTCAACCATATCCAGGTGATACAAAACGTGGCAAGGGTACAACATGGGGTAGAGAATGGATTTCAAGAATAGTAAACAGACTATATCCTAATACAAGGTTTATTGATATACCTGTAGGTGGACATATAGATGGCAAAATTGCAATACTTAAACCCGGCGTTGTAATGACATGGAATAAAGAATGGATACCAGAAGAGATGAAATCTTGGGATATCATTGAAGTAGATGATACGCATGATATGCCTGAGGACTTTCTACAAACACGTAAAAGACGTTTTCATAGAGATTATGTAAGCAAATGGTTATCACATTGGATTGGCTATGCAGATGAATCAGTATTTGACGTTAATGTATTTTCTATAGATGAGGAAAATGTAATTGTTACAGGTAACGATCCAAAAGTTCGTAAAGAAATAGAAAAGCGTGGTATAAACACAATATATTGGAAGTGGCGTCATCAATATTTTTGGGACGGAGGCATCCATTGTCTCACAAGCGATATACAAAGGAAGGGGAGCCGTGAATCGTATATCTGATTGGGATGAAATTGTATGCAACTTACAGGTGGATCTTACAAGTCATTGCAACGCACGATGCAGTATGTGCGTAAGGCAAGTGGATGGGTCAACACAAGTTAAGCCTGATTTGCCATTACATCATTTTGATTTGAATGTATGGAATAGATTAGTATATGAGGATTTAAGAGGCTGGTTTATAGATCAACTTATTCTAAATGGAAATTGGGGAGACCCTATGATGCACCCTCACTTAGTTGAGATTGTAGACACTTTTAGCAGAGCCCACCCTGAAACCACATTGTTTGTACATACAAATGGAAGTATGAGGAGTACACAGTTTTGGCATGATTTAGCAAAAGTAAGCAGAATGTTTACAAATCATGTTTATATTTTTGCTATAGATGGACTAGAAGATACGCATAGCATTTATAGAGTACGCACAAAGTTTGATAAAATTATAGAAAATATTAAAGCATTTACAAGTGCAAAAGGTAGAGCAAGAGTACAGATGACAGCATTTGAACACAACAAGCATCAAATAAATGAAGTACAACAACTTGCAAAAGATATAGGTTGTATTGAATTTGCAGTGCGTAATAGTCATGGTGCTCATACAATACAAGATGGAATTGAAATAAAGGAAACAGATATAGAAGAGTTTGATGTAGACTTTGGAACAAATATTAGAATGAGCGATTTACGTGATACAGAAGTTTGGGTAAAAGCAAAAGAGAATCTGTTTCCAGAATTGAATACAGCATGTCCTTGGTATAATGATAGACAAGTTCAAATTGATCCTTGGGCAAGCGTATGGCCTTGCTGTCATGTAAGTCCACATGGTTTGTCCTATGAGGGCGACAAACTAGAACAAATGGTAGACAAAAGTTTTATTAGAGCAAGGCAAACAAATAATTTGAAGAATCATAAATTTAAAGATATTTTATGTAATGGTTGGTTTAGTGACCATCTTCCACATGCAGTAGAAACTGCCAAATGGAAGGAATGTAGAGATACCTGCGGAGTATGTAATGATGGATAATGTAATACAATTCAAACCTAAGGAAACTGTATATGTACTAAAGTTTACAGCACCTAGTCCACTTAAAATGACAAAGTCGGGCGGTGAGAATATGACAGTTGAGATTAATAAAGTTGACGATTCACATGGCTTAGGACAGGCTTGGGTGCCTGCTAAAAACCTACACGAAGCGAGAACAAAACTCAACAAGATGATTGAGATACTGGAGTGGCTTGAGTAACAATGTATAGAAACAAGTTTCTAGATAAGACAATTTACCCTACTTGTCTTGCCCCTTGGCATGCTCTGACAATAAAGTGGGGCGGTAATGTTGTACCTGATATTATCTATAAAGAGAAACTTGGAAATATAAACACTCAAACACTTAAAGAAATTTACTACGGAAGTAAAGCAAAAGCCCTACGTGAAGCCCATAGAGGGCGTAATATACCTGCACAGTGTATAGGGTGTCAAAAGAAAGAGAAGTCTGGACGCAGTAGACGTATGTTCTTTTGGGACAAACTAGATTATAATTTGCGTGTTCAAAGTGAACACATAAAACCAAAACAAACACCTGATATACGCTACTTGGATTTCACAGTTAGTAACAAATGTAATCTAGCGTGTATACATTGTAATCCCTTTGTATCAACAGGCTGGACAAAAGATGGTAAAAAGTTAAACAAAGAAGCACCTGAATATTGGGAGAATACTCCAATTGGATACAACGGTGCTGATATAAAATTTTTAGATAATTTATTTGCAAACCCTGAATACTTTAGAAACTTGCAATGGGTAGCCTTACGTGGTGGCGAACCATTATATGATGAAAGCTGTATACAGCTTCTGCAATGGTTTGTTGATCAGGGACTTAGTCATAATATCATGTTGGATATTAGTACAAACGCAACAGTATTCCGAGACGAATTCAGAATATTATTTTCGCAGTTTAAGCATATTGAATTATTGGTTAGTGTGGAAGCAACAGATGAATTATATAGTATTGTACGTGGTGGCCCTAATTATCAATGGAGCCAACTATGTGATAATGTAGAAGAATTTTACAAAATAGAAAATTTAGAAATGGTTTTTGCTGTTACAGTAATGAATACAAATTTATTTGACCTACCAAACGTTTGGGAGTGGTTTAATAAATACCATGCAACTAGAGCGAGTATTAGTATGAGCAACGTAGTTGTAAATCCCTCGTATCTAAATATCGCACATATGCCCGACAGCCTTAGACAGTTAGCACTAGATAAACTTCAACACATTCCTAGTGAGGCTTACTGGCCTGAAGGCAGTTATCATGCAGAGGAGTTTGAATATCAAACTGGTATTGATGATATTAGGAAGGGATTAGAACAAGGCAGTTACAATGAACGTAATTGGCAACATTTTATAAAGTACACGAAAGATCTAGATAGATTGCGTGATACTGATACTTTTAAATATATTCCGGAGTTACAGAGTGGATAAAGAGTTAGAAAAAGAATTTGAGATAATTAACCTCAGACTTCAACAGATTGAAGCAAACCAAAAATTATTATTGGAAAAGTTAAGTAAGCATATTGACTTTATTGATGATACATATGAAGGATTGAAAAATCCTATTCAGGCGGCAAAAAGGTTTCTAGGTAGATGAGCAAATTTGATGAGTATGCAGAGGAGTTAAGTTGGCTTGACTCTGATGAAAGATTAATGTATCTAATTGATCTAGCAAAAAATGCAACTACATTACCTCCAGAGCTACGTACAGATAGTAGAAAGGTTAATGGGTGTGTTAGCCAAATCTGGGTAGATGCAGGTGTAGTAGATGATCTAGTACAAGTATATTATGATAGTGATGCTATGATTACAAAAGGTATAACAAGAGTTGTATGTGATTGCTTTTCAAATATTCCTGTTGAAGAAGCAAAAGCAATACAAAAAGAAGACTTTGAAAAGTTAGGTATTAAGGAATTGTTATCTGCACAAAGGCGTAATGGATTAGGTAGTTTAATTGCTAATATACAACAAAGGGTATCAATATTATGAACCCTGACTTTAGCAGTACAGGTAATAGCGTATGGCACCAACCATATATTGATCACCTAAAAGAAAACTTTTGGCCTAATATTGATGAAGCACATCTACAAGGTGAAAGTGATAGGTTCCTAGAAATATTTCCTGAATGGATTCACGGCAGTTCACGTAATACAGTAAAAGGACTTGATGTATTCCCACACAAGTTCGTAAGTCTAGGCACAACACAAGCATTAGATTGGTGGCATTATTATTGTAAAGCAAATAATCTAAGGCTACGTATGTATAGAGGTGAATATCCATACAATAGAGATGTACTATTAGAAGGACAATGGACATGGGAACGCTGGATAGATGATGCTCCACTTCGCAAGGGTGATGCTGTAATAATAAGTTTACCATTTAGTGGCAATGGTAAAAAGCATAGGCATTGGGAAAAACTATTAGATGAGTGTGATGAATTAGATATTCCTGTATTTGTAGATATGGCATGGTATGGAACATGTTGGAGTATTCATGTAAATGTAAACAGACATTGCATAAAGCAAGTGGCATTTTCAACAACAAAAGGTTTGAGCTGTGGTAATTGGCGTAGCGGAATTGTATTTTCAAAACTAGACTTTGGAAGTTTAGCAGTGCAGACAGAATGGCAACATGGAATACATTTAAATTGTGCTATTGCAAATAGTCTTATGGAAAACTTCACAGCAGATACAATTAGTAAAAGATATAAAGAAGCACACATAGCAGTGTGTACACATTACGGTTTTGAAACAACAAACGTAGTGCATATTGCACTAGCACCTAAAGAGAAGCAATGGCATCATTTCCATAGAGATGAAGAATACTACAGAGTAAACATTCGTAATGCAATAAAGCGTTATAGAAAGACTGGAGAGTTCGCTGAATAATTTGCCTAAGAACGCATGTGCTTATCCGTTTAAGGCGGCTATGCTTATGCATGGTCAGCCTGCAACTCCTTGTTGTCGTTTTCATAATAGATTTCTTAACAGTGATAAACGTGAAATAGGACAGCAGTTAGACCCTAAAGATTTTATTAGGCTTATGCGTCAGGATTTTATAGCTGACATTCAAAACTTTGGCGATGCATTCTCCGAAGTGCGTGATACTATGATGCGTGGCGAATGGCATCCAGGGTGTTATAAATGCAAAGCAGACGAAGAAACAAAAGGACATTCTATGCGTACAGAAGCAAATGACTTCTTTACAGATTTTACAGACAAAGTAAAACTAGAATATTTAGAAATCACAGTGGGTAGACATTGTAATTTACGTTGTCTAAGTTGTGGCCCTGAGTTCAGTACAAAATGGGATAAAGATGCAATCAAGTTTCCGGAACTAGGCAATAGTGCATATGACATTGAGCAACTTAAAAAGATTGAAGAACTAGACTTGGATAGTGTAAGTCCAGATTGGTTTAAGGATTTAAAATATATTAAAGTCACAGGTGGCGAACCATTTATACACCAACAGTTTTTACGCTGGATAACATCACTTGCTGATAATGGTATTGCACCACAGGTAGAAATAGAAATAATTACAAACTGTACCTATTGGCCAAAGAAAGTAGATTATGATGCCTTAATGCGTTTTAAAAAAATTACTATTAGCCCTAGTATTGATAGCATAGGACATATAAATGATATACTACGATATCCAAGTAAGTGGGCTACAATAGAAAAAACATTAGACAAGTGGTGCGAAACACGTGAAGAGTTTGGTTGGGATAAAATAGCAATTACTGTAGCCACCACAATAAGCGTAATAAATGCACCCTACATGCTGGAGTTCTTTTTATGGACACAGTTTAAAAAAGTAAATGTACAGTTTCAGACAGTATATGAACCACACTATATGAGTATTGTACACTGGCCAGATTGGTTCAAGAGCAAACTGCGTTTTGCAGTTGATCAACAGTTTACACTTCTGTATGAAGAACCTATGCTAAGTGTACTCAGTAAAGGTAACAAAATACGTAAGGATAAACTAAAAGAGCTACATAGACTCTTGCAAAAACTATGTGAACATAATGATATAAAAGATAATTCAGAGCAATATACTGACACAATGAAAAAGATTTTACGTCATAGAGAAATATTAGATCTAAAGAAAATTAGTAAGTTTAGAGACCTACTTGATTTAGATGCACAAGCAATACCCAAATGGGGAGCCGGAGAACGTAATGAGTGGCAAGGTAGGTATACAGAGTAGTACATTTTGCATGTTGCCTTTTATGCACATCTACGGCAGTGCAGGTGGAAATCTAGTGCCATGTTGTGAAGCACAGGAGATACCACTTAACAACCCAGGGGAATCAGCGGAGGAAACATGGAACAATCAAAATTACAGAGAGTTAAGGCGAGCATTACTGAATGGGGAAAAGCCTTCACGTTGCAACGTCTGTTGGCACAACGAAGAAAGCGGAATAGTAAGCAATCGTCAACAGTGGGAGAAAGACAATCTAGAGTACCTAAAAAGATGCTCATGGAATGATGACTATAGCGTAAGCACAAAGCCTACATGGGTTGAACTTAAAGTATCTAACTTTTGTAACTTAAAATGTATAATGTGTTCGACTCATAGTAGTTATAAGCGTGTACAGGATTTGGACATCATTACAAAGTATCAGAAGGACGGACACGAAACACGTCTACTTCGCCCTACGGTGCTCTTTGATAGCCTTAATGAATGGCCTGAGTTATGGGAGTCAGTAAATGTTTTACAATTTACAGGTGGTGAACCCATTATTAATGATGAACATTACAAACTTCTTGAGGGTATTCCGGAAAGTATTAAACCAAATATAAAATTACGATACGCTACAAATATAAGCCATATTAAATTTAAAAAGTATGATCTTATAGAAATATGGAACAAGTTTAAACATACCAATATTAAAGTTAGCATGGATGGCATTGGTGATGTTTACAATTACATAAGACAGGACGGAGATTGGGATACAGTATATAATAACATGTTAGCACTAAACGCTGAACCTTCAATTGATTTGGCGGCTGGTATTACAGTACAAGCACACAATATTTTTCATATGCCAGAGTTTTATAGGTTTTGGCAACAGTCACCAATTAATTTAAAATTCATAACAGCAAACATTTTGCAAACACCAAAGTTTTGTGCGCCTAGTGTTTGGCCTGCACAATATAGAGAAGCAATATTAGAAAAACTAAGAGAAGCATATGAATTTTATCCTGAAATGGAACGGTTCTTAACCTATATGACAAACAACCAACCTAATATACTGAACTACAGTAAAATGAGAAAATATTCAAGAGATTTAGAAAATAGATATACCAAACCTGTATCATTAAAAAGTATGATAAGAGAACATTTAGGTATGAAACTAGAAGGCATGGATATAGTCCATGAAAGAATTCAATGATACAATTTATGAAAGACAGCCACAGCACAAACCCTAAAGCATTTTGGTGGGAGATGATTAGTGCTTTAGCAGTCATAATAGGAAGTGCAATATTAACTTGGACAGTTTTAGATCCACGCCCAGATATCTTTATACCTTTTTATTGGTTTGGAAGTCTTACAGGTATCATAGGTGCCTATTATAGATTGAGTTCATGGACTTTAATACTATGCAGTTGGTTTACAATTATGAATTCAATCGCATTATGGAGATTATTTGTATGAGCGGACAAAGGCGTTGGTTAAAATTATGGAGTAGAACTGTTGGCATGCCTGTTGGCCTTAATGATGACGACAAGCCAGAGTTTTTACCTATTACGCAAGATGATGTTCATAAAGCATTATGGTTTAGAACATTTTGGATAGTGCTACATGTATTGACATGCTGTGCTATTATTGCAGGCAATGGCAGAGTATTAGGATTCTGGTAATGACGTTAGATGAAATGCAAAAAATTCGTGTTGCATATATTAAGGTATATGGCAATCGTTGGCGTGAAGTTTTTGCCAAATACTACTGGTGTGTATATGAAGGTAATGAATGTAAAACAGTAGAAGTAAAATGTGAAAGGTGTCCAAATGCATAAAGGACAGAAGAATTGGGATTATAGTCACAGTGAACATAGTTATCCAGTTGTTCACGTGTTTATGCCTGGTGATTCAACTTTTAATCGTACGCCAATACTTAAACAAAAACTTGCTAACATGCAACAAGTGGAAAGTAATAACCATTTACGAGGCGGCATTATAAATTTACATAACAGCATTGACACAAGTTGGATTGTAGCAAGTTTAAAAATGGGCTATAGATATGCAGTAGTCTGGTTTGATGGTGTGTGGGCAGATAGCGAAAATTTTAACACAAAGTTACTAACTGAAATAGATAGGATTAACAATTCAGCAGATAAAGGTTGGATTGTTGCTGGAGAAATACAGGAAGATAGATATGCATATTTTTATAGAAGTTTACTTGTCATAAATTTACAAACATGGCTGGATAATGAACAGCCTAATCCATTTATTGAGCCTGTGGACTTGCCGGGTTATTTTAAATTAAATGATGAT
>MDTC01086442.1_pt1 | contig 12509 bp, 6 predicted proteins | sample 811181 | NCBI WGS metagenome assembly MDTC01 (sample SAMN05326644, study PRJNA326480) | marine metagenome | isolation source: seawater | place: Pacific Ocean: North | collected 2011 | reverse complement strand
ATTGTACTATTGTTGTCACCGTTAACTGCATCACCATCGATGAGAAGGGTTACGTTTTTGAAGGTGTTGTCACCTTCTCCAGTACCCGCCTGCCCCGCGGCCGCCTGCATCAATAGTTTGGAATTTTTGCTCATTATCCAAGTGCCTGACCTGCAGTGAACCCGTAGTAAGTAGTACCGTTATCGTTAGAAACGAATACAAACATATCTACGGCACTAGCAGTTGATGTAAGGGTAGGAGCTGTAGTCTCTGGCCAATCAACAGAGCCTGGCCAAGTAATCGTATAACCTGATCCCCCACTATCTTGGATTACTTTGATTGTAAAACCAATTGAGCCTGTAGAAGGTGGATTGGCAAATGTATACACAACGTTATTAGCTAATGTATGCTCAAAGTTCTGGAAAGAAGAAATATCAAAACTAGCCGCATTACCTGTTACAGTATTGGTAATAGTTTTGACAGATTCTACAAAAGTATTAGAGAATGTATTTGCCGAGCTGATACCCGTAGCAGAAACGCTAGTTGCACTAGTCACGCTTCCAATATGAACACCGGTTGTGTTACCAACTAGATTACCAGTGACATTTCCGACCACACTTCCTGTATGAACACCTGCTGTGTTACCTGTAAGATTACCGGTTACGTTTCCAACAAGGTTGCCTGTTATATTGCCTGAAGCTCCTACTGTAGTAAATGAACCAGCTGCAGGGGTAGATCCTCCAACAATTCCATCCAAGTTACCAGTAACATTACCTGTTACGTTTCCAGTATGGTGTCCTGCTGTGTTGCCTGTAAGGTTTCCAGTTAGAGTTGACGCTGCGATGTTGAGGGCAGCTGTAACATTATTAGCAGTAAGGTTAGCTGTTACCGCAACACTTTTTACCCCAAGACTGTGATTAATAGTTCCACTGTTAGCAGCTAGACTATGTGTAATGGTAACTGTATTTGAAGTAAGATCGGCCGTAGAAGTATCTTTAAGAGCTGTGATTCCATTTACGGTAGTGTTACCTGAGACAATTACGTTGCCACCAACTGTTCCACCAGTATCGCGATAAGCAGAACCGATAATTTGGTTGGTAATGTTAAACCACGTTTGAAACGTGTCCGTGGTTTGTACGTTTGCTAAATTGAGTGCCATTCTTCTTCAAGCTCCCGAATTATTGTCTGATACAAGATCATCTATCTTTTTTGACAATACATCAATTTGTTGTTGTAACTGTTTATTAGACTCCACTAAAAAACCTATCAATCCATTATACCTTACACTCTTTGAACCATCTTTGTTTAACGATACTAAATTAGGTACAACATTTTCAAGTTCTTGAGCGACAACACCATAACTTGGTTGATTAGTTTGTTTCCATTCAAACGAAACGCCCCTCAATTGATTTATAACACTACTTGCGCCCGTAATAGTTTCAATGTTCTGTTTGAACGAAGCATCAGATGTACTGTTAAAATCTAATGCGCTAACTTCTCCAGTATATACTCCAGTGTTAGATGTAATAGTGCTAGTAACAATACTTGTTGAATTTACATTCGTAGTAACTACACTTACAGCACTGACGTTACCAGTTACATTACCAGTCACATTTCCTGTATGGTGTCCTGCTGTGTTACCAGTTAGATCACCGTTAACATCACCTGTTACATTACCAGCAAGATTACCAGTGACGTTACCTGTTACATCACCCGACAGATTACCCGTCACATTACCGGTTACGTTGCCATTCAAGTTACCTGTAAATGTTGCTGCTGCTACTGTACTAAATGATGCAGATACACCACCAGTAACAGCACCGCTGGTTATACTTAATGTGCCATCTGTTATAGTACTACCTGTTAATGTACTGGTAGCTGTAACAGTATTTGCAGTCACACTGTTAGTAACATTTAAGCGCTGCAATAACGAAGTATTACCAGTTACAGTGAGAGTACCATTAATAGTACCGCCCACCCTAGGATATGCTGTACTGGAAATTTCGTTTGTGCGATTAAACCACGAACGATACGTATCAGTAATTTGCAGATTCGCATAACCCAGTGACATCAGAAGCCTCTACTTTACTTTGAGACCAGTTGTTGTAAAAGTTGTTTAATCTCGCTCAAATCTTTCTGTAAGTCAAAAACTTTGTTTTCTACGTTTTCCAATCGCTTGGCCTTTTGTTGTTTACTAATGTAGGCAAGATATTCTGTCTTATCTACATTAAGTATTGCCTTGCTATGTGAATCACGAACTAAACCGTTGTGATCTTTTACCTTTAAAAAATCTGTCATGCTAATGCTATCGCTCTGAAGTTACGGAAAGACGGAGCTCCAGCTGAATTAGTAGCATACATTACAATTTTAATACTAAAGGTGTTAAAATTATCGTAATTGGCGTTACCGTTAACATACGAAATATCATCAGCAAAGTACTCATATTCATTAAACAGGTCTGACGCTTCGTTTACAATAGTAGAAGCCTGCCGCCTGGTCATTAGTACGTAAGGTCTTTCATCGAAGTTACTATCATCATCCTTATTTATAACACGATAATAAACTTCAACGGACGCCCCAGCTGGCATGTTTTGATCTACAAACACCTTCAAACTAGAAGCATCAAGCCCTTCTCCTAACGTCACTCGTCTAGTAATGTATCTGGACAAAGCATAATTATTACTAGGTTCTGTTTCTGCTACAAAGGTTCCTGTAGGAGGCACATTAATGATATTTTTAACCAACGTAACTGCAGTGGTACCAAGATCAAAATATGGTGAGATATGCTCGTCTTCAGATCTAAATGTTACCTTCATTTGCAGATCGTTGTTGGTTGCAATCTCTTTAGACGTTGAGAAATACAAATCCTGATTTGGAAGGACCTTTTCATACGGCAGCAAAGATCCTCCCGCATTCTTAGTTCTAATCTCGTAGACAGCATTAATGTTTTTCTGATCGTCATACTTCTTCATATTAATATTTGCAATGTCATATTGACCAACTGTATTAGCATATACAGTATTTGCATCGTATGCTGCTCTACCAATGTTGTTTGCAGCAACTACCATATTAAAGTTAGAACCAGTTGTAAATTTGGCTTTGTTCAATACAAAACAAAGATCAGACTCTTGCTGGGCCGTCCAAGTTCTAGCATTCTGAGACTTGAACAAAGATCCAAGAGTAGGTTGCTCCGTAACAAACCCAGTACCATTGAGTCTCTCGTTACCAATTGTTGAGATGTGCGTAATGTACTCAAGAGAGTCAGAAAGCATTACCAAAGCGTACTCTCCAGGACGAAGATGTATAGGAGCTTTAAAATTAACTCTCGTAGCAGTTAGAGACGTTGCATTTGCATTGATCTCACTAGGCTTAAGTGTTACACGTGACAGAGGAATTATTTCATCTGCACTTGGGAAACCATTTACTGTTCGTCTTAGCTCTACTCGTAACGGTAGGTTGTTAGAATCCTTTTGAGCTATAAACACATCTACTGAAGTAACAAAAATACCTTCAGGATAGAACTCACCAGGTACTTGGAAGGTCTGAGCCAGCGGATCATAGTACAGCTCACAGTTCCAGTTAGGATCATAGTTTGGACTATTTGGATCCTTTTTAGATGCATTAATATTGGCAGCTGTTTGAATAGAGGCGGCCAAGTTTACCATTGTCTCGCTGTTGCTTGATCCTACAGGGCCAAACTCTCCACCAAGATACCTTTCAAGCCAATACTTATAACCTGCTACCTCTGGCCGACGACCAATAACCTGCTCATACCTTGCGGCAATAAAATTCTCACCAACATTTTTAGCATCAGCATCTACAACATACACACCGCCTATCGGATTTCCATGGTGATCAACACGAGGCTGACCAGAAATCTCAGTGTATACTCTTTCGGGATCATCTGCCGTAGTCAAGAAGAACCCTCGCTCAGTCTTAGCGCTTGTAATGTAACCAGTTTGCTTCCGAACCAACTCATACCGTCTAGTCATGGTCGTGGTAGTTGTATATGTGTCTAATTTACCTTTTGAAGTAAATGTAGTAGCAACAAAGGAAGTAGAGAATTGTGGATTGATTAAGTTATCGCAGAATACGATATCAACATCACCTGCTTCAAATCTTGGACCTATGTTCCTGGCATTAGATCCATCCGGCAACACAGTTGCATTTGGGTTAGCCCGATATGCAGAAGAACTCAACACTTGACGGTTGTTCGGGACCCAGAAGTATCCACTTACAGCTCCAAATTGATCCGTTACCACCTCTCTAGCAAACGAACCAGAATACAACACCTTTTCTGCTCGATCAGATGCAAAGGTATTGGGAGCCATATGATCAGTACAATCAACTCCACCTATGAATAGGAACATTTTAGTGTTTGGTCTTGCTCCTTCAATTGTGAAGTTGACCTTGCGTGTTCTCATATACGGATAGAAAACGCTATTCGTCAAAGCTCTTGAAGTAGAACTATCTGTGGTGACCTGTACTGACTTTTTGGTTACACTCTGTTGACCCTGTGTTGTAGTCTGAGCATTCCAAACTCCAGGACCATTTACAGCATTCTCGTCATTGGTACCAGCAAAGTTACCTTGAAGCTTCACTGTTTCGGTGACACCAGCACCAGTTGCCTGCCAATCACCATACTCGTAACCATCACCTACCTGTGCTTGGAGATACTCTAGGTGATCAAGATCACCGTTATTGTTTACGGTAACATTTACGTTTCGAGTATCAGTCCAAGTATCAGACGACGGATCAAGGAAAGCAGTTCCAGTAAATGTTACTACTTGGAAGGGGTTAACATTAATAGTGTCTGACGCTTCCTTCTGAGATACAAAAGCCTCTTCAGTAAAAGGAAGTGTCACAATCTTATTACTAACATTAAGAGTGCTAGATGTAGGAGTAACAGGAACATTGTCGCTCGTAAATCTAGGACGCATCACTTGTCTGAATCTGTCGATAGAAACTTTATAATCCGGATCAAACACATTTCCAATAGAATGTCCCTGGAAGGAGTCTACTACAAATCCGTTTTTAAATCTTGCATCACCATTATTGTCCAAGAACTGAGCACTTTGAACTTGACTCTCTAACAGATTAAGAGACGTGTAGTACTCAATGTTTTCAATCCTCTTTTCGAGACTGCCTATGTCCCTCATAGTGTAGCGACTGTTATCTTCCAGTTCTATTCTTAAATCCTTCTCATTGTAAGTATAAGGATTCATAAAAATAGTAGCTAGCAACATTGTGTCACTAGAAGTTTGAGGAATAGGAGGATTGTTTAACCTAGATTCTCCACTACTCAATACAAACTCGCCTGTCTGATCTAAAGCAAGTTTGTGGACTAGTCTCTTGTAGTAACTGTAATCAGCTTCTACTTCAAAAGTTTGAGAATCTACAATTTGATGTGAATCAAAGATTTTAGGTGAGCTGCTATACGTATTTGAATTGGTGTTAGCAGATCTAGTTGGTCTAAAATCCAAGACATCTCGTAACGGTACAGCCTGTCCAGATTTAGACGTATAAGATGGAATTGTTGAATAGTCTGGATAACTCAGGTTAGAGAAGTACCCAAGACCACCAGCGTGAGCATAGTAATCAAAACTCACTAAGATTTGATTGTTGCTAGCTTCCTCACCAGGTTTAAGCGTTATTGTAGAATGATCGTAAAATGAATCGTGAGCATTCTTGTTAAAATTAAATTTGTTTGTAACTAGGGATATCTGCGTGGTAACACCAGTGTTGCCACCTAGACCCGTAGCAGTCCAGTTAGCAACGTTGGCAGAAGTGTTTGCAGACACAAAACTTGTGTTACCCATATAGATTGCATTGATCTTAATAACATCAGCGTAACCCAACGACAAAGATGTTGCCGATGAAGGGAAGCCTCCTTCAAAAGTCTTAGTACCAACTGTCCTAGTCTTTACTCGTCTTGTGTCATCTGTCACATCAATTGCTGCAATGATGTCACATACTCCAGTAAATGTAAGGTCATTTAAATCAATCAGTGCTTGACCTGGGTTACCTGGAGTAGCAGAAACCGTTACAGATCTTCCACCAGCAGTCATATCCAAGTTGCCAAGCGGAGTTGATCCAGTACCACCAGACTTAACTACAACAATAAAGTTTTCAGTTTTTAGTGCATCAGCAAGAGCGCCAGTGCCACCTGAGAACCTTTCTTTACCATCAATGGTTTGAATCGTATGGGTACCACTGTTAAATGTTTTATCACCAAACTTTCTTTTAAATTTGTAGTCAATGTTTACAGTATTGGCAGTATGCTGATGCGGCATTAAGAAAAGGTTTCTATTAAAGTCGTTGTCTTCAAACGTCACATTTTCAAATGTAAATGGCTGACTATTAGATACAGTCGATGAGTTACTAAACGTAACTGTATCAAACAAAATTGATTGAACAACAGTATTAGCTTTAAAACCAGCAGCTGTTAACGACTGACCGACCTTAATACCATCAACACTGTTGAATTGAACATCAGCGCTGCCGGCCGCAGCTGTAGCAGTTTTACTAAACGAAGTAATGCTTGATGAATCTATTTGAGCAAATGCTGTCGATGAGCTGTGTGTTCCTTTGAGAACGCTTTTCAAATTGTTTATAGTGAAACCGCTAGCAGTTACCCTAACGTCATATAAAAACAGTTTGTAAATTCTATTTGCACCACTACCAGTAGAGTACTCTATGTTTCTTACATGCGCTTCGCCTATCTTGGTTTTTGCACTAGGAATCGTAGATGCGTGCAGCTCTATACGGTCGTTAATGTTGAACAAGCCAGTAGTTAAACCAGAAATGAAAACGTAATTACCATACAAAGCCGTTATCTTTTGCTCAGTAACTGTATCAAGAGCTCTTGCTTTTGGTAACGCTACATCTGTAGTGCCAGGATTATGGACTCTGTATCCTTTAACGTATGCTGTACCAAGGCCAAAGTTAGCTACTAGATTAGCGGCTGTTGAAATAGTATTAGCAATAGTAAGATTGAGACCCTCTACAGAATAGTTACCAGACTCTTCAAAAGTTCGTTGAGCTAGTACATCTCCTAATCGATTGTAGTCTGGATCCGGTCTCTTACGAACAAGACGGCCGTCCTTTACTCTTGCTACCTCAAAGTAATTGTTTGAAGTAAGAGGAGGCGCTCCAATATCGCTCAGCGGCTTGGTGGTAAGAGTTAAAGTTACCTTTAATCGATCTGCACCAGGAGCAGCGTAATTGTAGCTGCCTCTAGCAGGATCTGTAAGAGAAGTATCACTGTCAGATGTTACAAGAGTTTCAGTAGAAGTAAATCCAATACTTACAGCGTGCTCTACATTAGGGGCAACAGCAGCAGTTTGCTTATCTGCCCTGATAAACAATCCTTTATGGTAGTGGACAGATTCATCTGTACTATACAAAAAGCCTGTGGTGACTGGTAGCTTGGCAACATTGGTATCTCCGGCGCCAAGTACTTGTGCGGATCCAACATTACTGCTAGGAGGAAAGACGTTGTTAGCGTTAATGTACGACGCACTAAAATCTAAAATTTCGTTATTAGATACTTTTGTGTAATCGTTTACAGCGTTAGCATTAGTATTAGCAGATTGAAGGTATTGAACGTAAAGGTGATCAAATTCACCCCCGGCCGCGGTAACAGCTTTCTTTACTCTGTACAGTTTTTCCGAGTACCTGGATCGTACGTACAGTCCTTCAAATTGAGACACATTTACTGATGATCCAGCATAAGTTGGCTTTACTCTAAACACACCAACAGTATCAAGCGCCTCGGTTGCTCCAGTAACTTCTGATCCATCTCTGAATACGTGATTACCAAATCTGTGAATTTGGTTTTGAAGGATCGACTGTTGCTGAGTTAACTCTCTAGCTTGAACTGCAAATCCAGGACGATACAATATACGATGAAAATTCTTCGTTGGATCGAAGTCATCGTAGTAAGGATCTACGTTAAAGTTGGTAGTAAGATTATTGTTAGCAGTTGCCATATTAGTTTCTCTTTATCAAAACTTAACTGTAATAGTAAAGTTTTCTGTTTGATCTGCGTCTCTTTCCAACGGTGCTTGAGTTACCATATAGATCATTGACCCACTAAAAGGAACTAGATCCGGTAAGGTAATGTTAGTAATCTGAGAGGTAACCCCTGTGCTATTAGCAGTGATCACTTCTGCATTTGAAAAATTACCATCCTTATATGTTAAGTGCAATACCCCTTGTGTTCCAGCTAAGTTTGTGTTGGCAAAATATACTACCCTACCTCGTGCACCCGACGTACCACCTGTAATAAACTCATCCTGAGCATATGTACCAGATACGGAGCTGACTGTCAGTCTCATAGTCTGATCATATCTCAGACCATCAGCTACGCCACCGGTACTCCTCAACGTTGGATCTTTAAGGAGTCCAAATATCCTAAACTGGTTGTTTGCAGGGAAGAAGCCACCTTCACTGCCATCAATCTCTACGTTCAATGTTACGTTTTGAGCATACAGCTCTGTAACAGGATCTGAACCATGTCCTCCCACTGGGGGCAAGTATGCTGTTGCTGTAGCTCCAGATCCGTATGTTGGATTGGCTGATATACCAACTTTTGCTAGAGAGTAGCTAGATCCCAAATTGATAGCGGTAATTTTCTGTACCACACCATTGTGGACGTTAGCATAAGCACTAGCTCCGTTACCATCTCCGGTTATATTTATTCGAGGACCTATGTGATATGTGCTGGAAGTATTGGGACTTACTGAAAAAGCATTGTTAACCGTTACTAGTTTTGTAGTAGCGTTATAGCCAGTAATAACTCTAATCTGTCCAGCACCAAGACCACTTGATATAAACAGAGATGATCCATTGTAAACATTGTCTGTATCACTAGCAGTGTTAGCAACTTTTAACTGCGTCGTGCTAGTAATACCATCAAAGATACCTCTGTTTTCAAGATAACCTGTTCCACCGCTAGTTACTTCATAGATTGGGATTGCTCCATTTGCAGCTGCTTGCTGTACGGCCCATTGTGCACTACCATCATTAGAACGAAGTGTTTGTACCGGAATGAAGTTTGCACTACCAAATCTAACGAAGTCTGCTTGACTAACATCATACAAGAACTTCCACTTATAACCATCACTGGTGGTAATAGTTGATGTAGATGTGCCTGACGGTGAAACAATACTACGAGCACCGTTATTGTTAAACAGGCACTTGTATACCTCGTTGTTACTATTAATTACATAGAAGTTGCTAGTAGGGATAGCAGCATCGTTATCTCTAAACTCGGTATATATTGTATTAGACTGCCATAGGTACTTAGTTACGGACATCGTTACGTTATTGTTTGAAACCTTTTTCAACGCAGTCATACCACGCCATACCTGCCGTTGAGCAGTTTCCGTGTCGGCGATAGTGTCAGGTATTGATTCATTAGCCCATGGATCTATCCTTGCATAGAATAGATACATTTGCGTGGGATCACCCTCATCAAAAGATTCTTTGAATTGTTGGGCAACATTCACTTGAAATTTTTTACTAAGTGTATCTGGCATGTCTTTAACCGATTAAATTACTCGAGTGTACCTTAGGATACCATTAGACGTGGCTCCGCCAACGAATGGTGTGTTCATAGTAAACGAGGTGTTGCTGAATACAGTATTAACTATATAGGTCGTGTTACCAACAGCTGAACCAAGCTGCTTGTCTTCAATCTCAATGAAGCTACCACCCTGCAAGAATGTACCAAACGTTGCATTACCATCACCCTGTACGTTAAATGCTGTACCAAACATTACAGGCTCTGGTAAGTAGCTTGTGATAGCAAATGTCAAGAAGTTATTAACTACATTGTTATTCGCAACGTAGATGGTACCATTAGCAGTTACAAACTGATTCTGTACTGTTAGAGCAGGTGCAACTATTGTATTAGAAGTAATTGACGGTACAATAGCAGCAAGTTCAATAACTATATTACCAAACGTTGTGTTGGCTGCTATACTTGGCAGACCTTGCTTACCACCGACTAGATCAGAAGTCAATGCAGATTCAACTGTTACTCCGGAAGCATCAATTGTTTTACCAATGTTCACTGTACCAAATAGTTTAGTACCAGCTGGATGGATTACATCGTGTACTATATCTCTATATGTTTTAAGAGCTGTAGATGAATTAATGTCATAACTGAATTGCTGATAGTAGTAATTATCCTGCAACCTCATATCAGAAGACAACTGACCTTTTGTTCCTTTGTATGCTCCCGGAAGAGTTACAACACCCGAGATAACTGGATCACCAATACCGTTGTTAGTACCACCTCTACTTGTATTGACTACTGTAACTGCATCAATAGCATTGTAGGATGTACCACCGTTCAATACTGTAATGTCGGTAATCGAACCGGGCTGGAACGAAGCATTTAACAATGCATTGCGTCCTTTAAACCCTCCAAACCCATCCGGTAGGTCAAGTGGACTAACAATCGAATCCTCTGCTACTACAATTGGTAATGTTACATCATAGTTACCAAGAGTAGTAGTCAGCGATGCTATCTTGCCTGCTGTTATTGCAAAAGTCCCCAGTGCTGCGCTCAATGCAGTAGAGGAATTAGAAGAAGCAAGATTGGAACTTATTACACCAGAGTTCGAACTATATGTCGGACCATAACCAATTGGTGTTTGTTTCAGATTCTCAATTGTATCAGTGTACCCAAATAAAGTCTCTGTGTTGGATATGGACGCTACTGTAGCAGAACCAACTAAGCCACCCTTTACATTACCACCTGAAATTGTAATAACCGTGTCACCAACTGTATATCCACTACCACCACTTAGTATGTTAAAGTCTACAGCTTGGTTAGTAGTAGCGTCAATCCTACCTGTTGCTTGAGAGCCAGTAGTACTAGTTAAATTTACAAAGTCACCGACCTGGTGACCTGTACCACCAGTTGTACTAGCAGTACCAAATGTAACGTCTGTCAGAGGACCAATAGTATTAACAACATAACCACCTATACCATCACTAGTCAATACTTGCTCAAGGTCAAAGAAAGTACCAGATACCTCCACCAACCTAAACTGAGTAACCGCAATACCATTTTCAAAAACAGATAGTACTCTGGTTACTTTGCCTTTTGCGCCGGAGTTCTGTCCCGTGACAACTTTATCGATAGCATTATCTAAGTTACCTGAGAAAGGCTGACCTAGTCTAAGGACTGTATCCTGCTGCCACCTTCCGTCAGACGCTCTCAGAATGCTTTCCGAAGGTCTAACGACTGATATATCCTCGTCAAATAAAATTCGAAATAGAAGGTTATACGCAGCACTACTACCTTTTGATCTATACAGATCCTTAATTCGTTTTGCGACTAATCTTTGATCGGCAAGAATAACCTTAGGAAAATCACAAAGTACTTCTTTCTTAAAGTATTCATAAAACTTTTCAAGATCAGTAGTATCGATATCCTGATAGTTTAAAAGATTCCTACTAGCGTCCGTAGCTTGATTAGTAGTCTCCATCCACTCATAATACGCTTTCATAAACGCAATGAGATTAGGACCATCCTCAACCAGATATTGAGGAAGCTGACTCTGTACTAACGCTGATGTTTTGTTATTTGTAGCCATTAATAACCCGACGTACCAGAACCAGACGTTGAACTAGTCGTTACACCAGTTTCTGTCGATGAAGTAACCTGTATAGTTGCGGCTAATTCTCTAGACCTTACTTCAACAGCATCTGTTTGATTATTAGTAATAGAAACTGATGCATCAGCAAGCTGAATAATTTGATTACGTATTGACTTAATTACTTGATCCCTTGGAGTTGCATTGACTTTGATAGAGTCTCCAACGAATGCAGTAGGCTGGAATGTGTTTACTGTAAATGAACCGCGGTTGTAATCTACCTTACCTGCCTTCTCATTAACATATACTCTCCTGGTATCAACCAAACGGTATATTCTTACATTGCCATTACCGTCATCATCAAAGTAACAAGTAAACCCGTCTAATGTAAATCCACTAGACGAAATGGTATATTGATGCCCTGCGTGTGGGTTATTGATAGGATTGTTAAAATTCAAAGTGTAGGATTGCTTGATAGTCATGTTAGGAATAAAACGCCGCTGCATCTTTTCTGTAACCGCTACGTTTATAACACTCTGATCAATACTATCCACTTTCTTAATGAATTCTGACAAATAGAAATTACGCGCAAACAATCCAAGATCATTACTATTGAACTTAGACATAGTACTGTTTACTTGATTGAGTAACGTATCACCATTCTTTGATGTTAGAGCAGGATTGTACCGTACATCGATAGTAGGCACTACGTAAAGGAACTCGGGATCTACGAATACCGGCTGAGTAGTTACTACGTTTCTGTCTTTAAGAAGTTCTGTTAGTTCATCCTTACGGCTAGGAGTAATAGTAGTATCACCAATAGGCTTTACGCTGATATACACTTTACCGTAGATAGGAGGACTATTTTGCTCACCACCCCACACAGCAATAGTTTGAAGGTCCGGAGCATTATTAATT
>MDTC01014871.1_pt1 | contig 12512 bp, 12 predicted proteins | sample 811181 | NCBI WGS metagenome assembly MDTC01 (sample SAMN05326644, study PRJNA326480) | marine metagenome | isolation source: seawater | place: Pacific Ocean: North | collected 2011 | reverse complement strand
ATTCCAGAGGGATTAAATATTCATGAACTAATTGAAAAGGCTTATGTACCTGATCCGTCACCTGTTATCGAAAAGATTCAATATACTCACGTAAAAGATAGTTCAATCGTTGAAAAATTTAAAAGACAAGAATTAGAGGTAGATGCAGGTTCAGTTGTCTTAATGCAATCAACTGTAATACATAATGGATATCCTACAACTAAAGAAGGTTTTGTAAGGATAACTATCACTGAAAGATTCAATCCTCTACAAAAAATTCCGTTTTTAAAAGATGAAAATGCACCAATTAAAATTCCATATGTTGGAGTAGATTATAATAAAATACTTGATTAATTTATATTTTTTTTTCTAGTATTTCTAATCATATGTTTATTTATTAATGTTAAATAATATATAATAATTGAAATAAAAAAAATGTATTGGCCAAGAAAACTCAATAGAAGAGAACTGTCTTTAATTTCTGAAGAATTTATTGAAGAAATATTAAATGGTTTATGTAATAATAATTTAAAAATTTTTAATCTCCATAAATTAAACACAAAAGAATTAGGTTTGATGTTTAGGTGGTCTCTTTATGTAACCTCAAATATATTTATTGAAAGAGTTAGTAGGGTTATGACATACAAAGATGCTAATTTTAGAGATATTACTGAAAAATATATATTAAATTATAAATTAGAGTCACATGAAGTGATATTTAATTTATATAACAATTATACATTTAATAATAACCTACTAAATTTAATTTATAATATAATTTATACAAAAAAAATAGAAGAAAAAGATTTTGAAAAATTTATACTTTTTAATGACTATGCATCAGATATAGGCAAAAAACTGACTCTAAAAAATAAAATAAAGAATTTAAAAAATTTAATAATTAATAAAAAATATAAGAGCAGTTACATTTATGATGCATATCATCAGTTGAATTCTGTATTTCCAAAAAAAAATTTATTTATTGAAATGTCTTATGAGAAGAGCAATGTTGATGTAGTATCAAGAAAAGTTATCAGAGAAATCGTATTTAATATTTCTATAAGTCTTATGAAGAAATTGAATATAAATATATCTGATGAAAAAATATCTTTATTAAGTAATATTTTTGCTAAATTAGTAGATTATTCTCTACCTCTTTCATTAATAGAAAATTTAAGTAAAAGAATAACTTTTTATGATAAAATAATATTAAATAACAAAATTGATAAAATACATTCTGCAGTAGGTTATTATTTTAATGATAATATAAAAATATTTTCAATATTATCTAAAAGGAAAAATAAGAATACAAAATTGATAAAGCATGAACATGGGTTAAATAACTTTATTAGTGTAATTTCTAAGCACAACAATTTTCCAGATTTTAATAAAGTTTTAAGCACTTATCACTATGTTGATTATTTTATAGCTTGGGGCAATGGAAAAATTGCAGATAAATTTTTGAATTTGGAAAAAAAAACATCTATGAAGATTATAAACGGTGGTAACGTTTATTTATATAATATTAAAAATAGCAATTTGAATAAGGTTAATGATAAAAACCAATTTTCATTATTGTTTTCTGCATCACCCTCAAGAGATTTTATGGCAAATTTAGAAGAAATAACGCCAGAGGAAAATCTCCTTCATCAAAAAAAAGTTTTACATTTTATTAACTTGATTACAAAAAAATATAAAAACATAAAAGCAATTTATAAACCCTTTGTAAAAAATATTAATGCTGAAATACTTCAATATATAAAGAAGGAAAATTTTAGCAAAGATAACTTTAAAATATCAAATGAAAATGCTTTTAATATAATGAAAGATGTCGATATAGTTTTATTTGATACTCTTACAACTGGTTTTGGTGAGGCAGTTAGTATTGGCGTTCCTGCAATAGTTTATGATAATAAATTTGACTATAAAACCATCACTAATGATGGAAAGAAAATAAATGATTTATTGCATTATAATAATATTATTTTCTACAATGAAGATGAGGGAGTAAAGACTATAGAATTAATTTTAAAACATTATAATTTATTTTATAAAAATAGCATTGAATCAATAATTGAATTCCAAAATTTACTTGCCTATCCAAGAAGCAAAAAAGAATTTAATGAAATTTTAAAGAAAAATAATTTAATTTAACTAATTAGTTTATTAATTTTTAAATTATTCATTTTCATTATAACATAATCTAATGGTTTATTGATTATTAGTGATATTTCAAAAATAGAGTGTTTGCCATCACAGTATGCTATTAAGTTTAAGTAATCATCATTTTTTAAATCTTTTTTACTTACTGTGTTATACATGGCTCTTTTGCTTAACATTGGTTCTGCAAGGTATTTTGTTTTAGGATATAAAAATTTTTCAAAAGAATAAATTATATTTGACATAATAATAAAAGATTGTTCTAAACCTTTTTTTGTGACTAAATCAAAATTATCTGCACTTGTATGATACTCCTCAAACTCTCCAAATTTTGTTTTGCAAAAAACAGATACAGGAAGATCTATTCCAGGAGCACAATATTGTCTTTCATCAGAGCCTCTATGTAGAAAAGAATATTTTTTGTAATTTTTTTTATAAGAAATAGAAGATTCAATTGCTAGATCTGAAAGTTTGTTACCTAGTCTTGATTCAATTAATGAAAAATTTCTTTCATCTCCAACGCATGAAAGAACAAATCCAGCAATTATATTTTTTTTCATAGTTTTATAATTTTTTGATAAATATGCTATCGAACCAATTGTTTCTGGCAAAAATAAAAAACGATATGTGTATTTAGTTTTTTTAAAATTTTTTTTTAAATAGTCTATCAAGGCAATCGACAGCACAGGTCCTGATAATTCATTATTTGCCATAGAGGGATGACAAATATATGTAGATATTAATATTTCTTTTTTTAATTTACCTTTTATAATTAATTCTCCTAAATTTAATTTACCTTTAAAAAGTCTTGAATTTATAAAAACCTTATAATCTCCATTCGGTAATTTTTTTTTTTTCATTTTCTGAAATACAAAATCCCCATGATTTTTTGTAATAACTAGTTACGTAGGGTATTAAATTTGGTTGCTTCTTTAAAGTATGTAAATATTTTATTAATTTACTTTTTGGTATAATTTTATTAATTGGATAAGAGTAACCTAACAAATGAAGATTATTTTTTTTAAACTCAGCGAATTTTTTCTTAGTTTTAATATGTTGAAAAAAACCATCAGTTATTTTCCATTCCAAGGGAATTCTCCAATCAAATACCTTGGTACCGCTTTTAAAAGAAATTATTATTAAATCTTTGTGAATCTTTTTAAAATAATGAAGTGTTTTTAATGTACCACTTCCAGTTAATGATCTGCACAAAGGATACAAATCTTTTGCCCATTTTATCATTAATTTAGAATAATTTTTGGAAATTGACATAAAATGCTATTATTATAAATCAATAATATAAAAATTAAATATAATTTAATGAGTTTATTTTCAAATTTAGATAATACTAAGTCTCCAGCACTTTTTGACCATGGATGTTCTTATTCATATAAAGAATTAAATGAAGATATGAAAAAATTTGATAATTTTTTTGAAAGCAGATCTTCAATTCTTTTTTTTGGAAAAAATAATTATAGTTCTATTATTTTTTATATTTATTGTATAAGAAATAAACTAATACCAATATTAATAGACCCAGAAATTAATAATCAATATGTAAAAAAAATAATTAATAGTTATAAACCTGATTACATATATGCCCCTAAAATAAAAAACTTAAATTATGTTGACTATGTTTTTCAAGGTAATTTTTTAAATTATTATTTATTTAAAAATAAAAAAAAAATTGAATACGAAAAATTCAATAAATTAGCAATTCTTTTGTCAACTTCAGGATCTACAGGGAGTCCCAAATTTGTAAGATTATCCTATAACAATATATTTTCAAATTGTATTTCGATAATAAAATATTTAAATATTACAAAAGAACATAGAAGTATCACCTCTTTGCCATTTAATTATTCTTATGGCTTGTCAATAATAAACACTCATATCCATATAGGAGGTTCATTAATTTTAACAAATGAAAGTATGGCACAAAAAAAATTTTGGGAACAATTTCAAGATCTTTCTTGCACAAGTTTTGCAGGTGTTCCTTTTCATTATAATATTTTAAAAAATTTAAAATTTAATAAATTTAATTTGGATAATTTTAAATATTCTACAATTGCTGGAGGAGCTCTAGACGAAAATACACTAAATTATTTTATAAAATTTTATAAAAGTAAAAATAAAAAATTAATTATTATGTATGGTCAAACTGAGGCAAGTCCTAGAATATCTTATGTTCCATGGGAAAAAATTGAAGATAAGAAAAATAGTATAGGGATACCTATTCCTAATGGCAATATAAGTTTGATTTATTCAAAACAGAATGACAAAACAAATAACCTTGAGGGAGAACTTGTTTATCGCGGCCCAAATGTAAGTTTAGGATATGCTGAAGGCTTCAAAGATTTATCTTTCGGAGACGAAAATCAAGGGTGTTTAAATACTGGAGATATAGCTTATCAAGATGAAGATGGTTATTTTTATATTGTAGGTAGAAAAAAACGATTTGCAAAAATTTATGGAAATAGAATAAATTTAGATGAAATTGAAAGGAATCTTAAATTAGATAATTTGAATGCTGCTTGTATAGAAAAAAACAATAAAATAAACATATATATAATTGATAAAGCTTATAAAAAAGATGTTATAGCAATAATTAATAAAAAAATGAATTTAAGCTTAAAATTTATAAATTTAATTGAGATAAAAGAATTTCCATTAAAAAATAATGGTAAATTTGATTATGAAAAATTATTAAATCTTTAATAAATGAAAAATTTAAAAAAATTAATTAGAGAGGAGCCTTATAAATATAATTTTAAATCTAAGAAGAAATTCTTTTTACCATATATTTCAAATTTGATAAATTTTCACGCAAAAAAATCAAAAAAATATAAAAAAATTTTAGATCATTATAACATTAAGGATTATAATTTTGATTCTTTAGATTCCATTCCTTATATACCAGTAAGATTATTTAAATTAATAGATTTGATGAGTATACATAAAGATGATGTTTATAGAACGTTAATTTCTTCAGGAACTAGTGGTAGTGATTATTCAAAAATATACTTAGATAAAAATAATTCTAAAGTTCAAATAGAGATATTAAATAAATTAACTTCTAACATAATAGGAAAAAAAAGATTGCCAATGTTAATTATTGATCAAGAATCAAGCAATAATAACATAAGTAAATTTTCAGCTAGAGTTGCTGCTATAAGAGGCTTTTCTGTTTTTTCTAATGAGAAATGTTTTGCTTTAGATGATAAAATGCAACTAAATCAAAATTTAGTTATGAAGTTTTTAGACAAATATAAAAATAAAAAAATAATGATTTTTGGATTTACTTCTATTATTTGGGAAAATTTTTTAATTTTTTTGATAGATAAAAAAATTAAATTAGATTTATCAGATGCTTTTATTATTCATGGTGGAGGTTGGAAAAAATTAATCAACAAAAATATAGACAATGATTTATTCAAAAAACAAATAAAGAAATATTTAAATATAAAATATATAATTAATTATTACGGTATGGTTGAACAAACAGGATCTATATTTTATGAGTGTCAAGCGGGGTTTTTTCATACTTCTAATTTTAATGATATTATAATAAGAAATCAAAACTTCAAAATATGTGATATTAAAGAAAAAGGAATCATTCAGTTATTGTCACTATTGCCTACTAGCTATCCGGGAAATTCAATTTTAACTGAAGATATTGGTTCGATATACGGCTTGGATGATTGTCATTGTGGAAAAAAAGGAAAATACTTTAAAGTATTTGGTAGAATTAAAAGTGCAGAACTTAGGGGATGTAGTGACGTTGTATAGTAAGAAAAAAGATATTAGCAAAATTTTGGAAAAAATAAAAAATAATAACTATCATCTTAATGTTTTTGATAAATTAATATTTTCTTTTTTTGCTGAAGTTGAAAAAGAAATTTTAAAATTTAAAGATTTAAAAAAATATCCTGATTTATTTGCATTAGGTTTTTTTTTAAGAAAAAAAAACTTAGAAAAGATTATTAATTATTATGAAATTAATAATAGAATGCCTTTAGGTGTTATATTTCATATAACTCCTTCAAACATGCCTACTAATTTTTTTTATTCATATTTTTTTGGTTTAATATGTGGGAATGTAAATATAGTGAGGATTCCTGACAAAAATTACTTTCAAATTAAAATTCTTGTTAATATTTTAAAGAAAATATTTATTTTAAAAAAATATAAAAGAATTAAGAATATGAGTTATTTTTTAAGATATAAAAAAAACACAAATTTTACAAACGAGGCATCTAAAATCTGTGACTGCAGAATTGTTTGGGGTAGTGAAGAAACTATACATAACATTAGAAAAATTTCAATCCCTTCTAAATCAAGAGAAGTAACATTTAGTGACAAATATTCATGTACTATAATTAATACCGACTATATTAATAAAAAAACAAATAAAGAAATATTAAATCTTTGTAATTTCTTTTTTTCAGATGCATATTTTGTTGATCAAAATGCTTGTTCGTCGCCACATTTAATATTATGGCATGGTAAAAAAAATCCTTCTTTAAAGAAATTTTTTTGGACTGAGGTTAATAATATCGCAATTAAAAATTATGATATGCCTTTTATAGGTAGTGTAGACAAATTTACTCAAGAATGTGAAGATGCTACAAAATTAAAAATTAAAAAAACTTATAACTTAAATAATATTACTATTATTAATGAATTGCTTAAGATATCTAATAACTTATCAGATCTTAGAGGTAAGTGGGGATATTTTTATGAATTTGATTTATCTAACTTAGATGATTTGAAATTAATTATTTCAGAAAAGTTTCAAACGTTGTCCTACATTGGATATGAAAAATCAAAGTTATTAAATGTTTTAAAAAAAAATAGAATTAAGGGAATTGATAGAATCGTTCCTATAGGAAATTCTCATGTAATGGATACTAAGTGGGATGGATACGATATGATATATTCTCTTACAAGAGTAATAAACTGATTAATTGATATGATATTAAACTACGATCAAATTCTTGAATTTCAACAAAATAGACCACCCTATTTGATGATTGATCATGCTGATAATGTGATACCAGGCAAAATATCAGAGGGTTATAAAGTATTGAATAATGATGAATGGTTTTTCAAAGTTCATTGGCCAACTGATCCCAATATGCCTGGAATGCTTCAGGTAGAGGCATTAGTTCAGATGGGGTCGCTTGCTATTTTGACTTTACCAGGTCTAAAAGGTAAATTGCTATATTTAACTTCAGCAAATAAATTAAAATTTTATAAAAAAATAATACCAGGTGATAAATTAGCCTTAAAAACTAAAGTTTTATTATGGAAAAGAGGAATAGCTAATTTTTCTGGCAGTGGATTTGTAAATGATAATATAGTATTTAAAGCGGCTTTTTCTCTGATATTGCCTGAAATAATTGATACTTATAAAAAATAATGCCTATTCATTCATCGCTTTTAAAAAAACCCAGACTTGTTGAAAAGCTAAGAAGCTTTCATAATCACTTAAAAAAAAATAATGGAGAAATAGGAACTAAAACAAGGGGAATTGATTTAAATTTGAATAATGCTTGTAATTTAAGATGTAAGTATTGTTTTACTAATTCACCAAAAGGTGATCATGTTAAGGAAAGACTTACTCCAGAGCAAATTTCTAACCTTGCTGATCAAGCAGATGAATTAGGATATTTTGAATTTGATCTTCAGGGTGGTGAATTATTATTAAGACCAGATATATTATTTGAAACTCTCGAGGCTATTAAACCAGAAAGGTTTTATCTTTATTTAACAACCAATGGATATACTTTAGATAGAGCTATGGCGGATAAATTAGCAAAACATCATGTCAGCAGAGTATCTGTAAGTATCGATAGTATGGATGAAAAAACACATGATGATATTAGAGGAAGAAAAGAATCGTGGAAAAGAGCAATTAAAGCTTTAAAATATGTTAAGGATGCAGGTATGGATCCGTATCTTAATGTTACTATGGGTCATTACAATGCCTTTGATCCAGGTTTTGAAGAATTGTTAAAATATTCAAAAGATAATCAATATAAAACTCTAATTAATATAGCTGTACCTGCAGGTATGTGGCTACATATGCCTGAAGAGATGTTAAGTGATGAAGATAGAGAGCATCTTAAAAAATTAAGAAAAAAATACAAAAATTTAGTTAGAAATATTTGGGATCCTTTTGATAAAAATAATGAAAAATCAATTGGATGTACTACAGTTAATAGAGTTTATATTACTCCACTAGGAGACGTATTAGCATGTCCTTACGTACACATAAAGATTGGAAATATACTTGAACAACCTTTAAAAGAAATTATCAAATTTGGTTTTTCTGTCAAACATTTTGCTGAACATAGCTCAATATGCTTAGCTGGTGAAAACAAAGAGTTTGTAAAAAATTATATGACTAAAGGTGGCCAATCAATATTTAAACCTGCACATGCTAAAGATATTTTTAAAGATAATGATCGTATTCCAATTGATCAGGTAAAAATATATTCCTAATTACAATTTAATGTTTTCTAATAAAAATGTTATCATTACTGGATCCAATAAAGGAATTGGAAAAGAGATATTGTTATTATTTGCAAATAATAATGCTAATATCATAGCTTGCACAAGAAAAAAAGATAACGCTTTCCAAAATGAAATTAATAAAATTTCTAAAGATAATAATATTAAAATAACAAATATTAATTTTGATTTTTCTAAAATTGATGAAGTAAAAGAGTCTGCAAATTATATAATTAAAAATTTTGAAAAAATAGATGTATTGATTAACAATGCAGGTGTAATTGACACTTCTTTGTTTCAAATGACAAAAATATCTAAAATTAGAGAAATTTTTGAAATTAATTTTTTCTCCCAGCTAGAATTTACTCAAATAATATTAAAAAGAATGATTAAAAATACATCTTCTAGTATAATAAATATTTCTTCTACTGCTGCTCTAGATCCTGTAGCAGGAAGAATTGCATATTCATCAGCAAAATCAGCAATAATAACTTATTCAAAAATATTGTCTAAAGAATTGGCAAGATTTAAAGTTAGAGTAAATGTAATAGCGCCAGGTTTAACTGATACTGAATTAATGAGAAAAAGTCATTCAGATGAAATAATTAAAGAAGTAGTTAAAAACATCTCTCAGGGACGAATAGGTAATACAAAAGACGTTGCAAATTTAACATTATTTCTTGCTTCCGATAACTCAGATTATATTAATGGACAAGTTATTAGAATTGATGGAGGAATGTGATCGCTCTTAGTAATGAAAAAAAGAAAAAAATTGAAAAATTTGCAATTAAAGTAAGAGAAGATATTTTATTTACCGCTTTTTCAGCTGGAGCAAATAGTTCTCACTTTGGTGGTAGTTTATCGACTGTAGAAATCATTTCGGTACTTTATGCTAATATAATGAATTATAACAAAAATAATTTTTTAGAGGATTCTCGAGATAGATTTATTTTAAGTAAAGGTCATGGTTGTTTGGCATACTATTCTGCTTTACATCAGATTGGTTTAATTGAAAAAAATGAATTAGCAAATTTTGAAAAATCTGAAGGGTATCTTTTTGGTCATCCTATACAGAATAGAAATATAGGGATTGAATTTTCTAATGGAAGCTTAGGCATGGGTTTATCCCTAGGAATTGGAGTTTCTATAGCATTAATTAAGAAAAAATTAATAAATTCTGTTTATACTCTTTTAGGAGATGGAGAATGTAATGAAGGATCAGTCTGGGAAGCTGCTATGTCTGCTCCAAATTTTAATTTAAAGAATTTGTGCGTAATCATAGATAATAATGGTTTTCAACAGACAGGTTCAAACATTGAAATCATGAATTCATTTAATTTAGCCAAAAAATGGAAAAGCTTTGGATGGAATGTAATTGAAATTGATGGACATAATATTGATGAAATTTATGAAGCATTGAAAAAAGATTTCGGTAATTCATATCCTAAGGTATTGATTGCTAAAACTATAAAAGGAAAAGGTTTTAAATTTTCAGAAAATAATAACAATTGGCATCATGCTGTTTTAACACAAAAACAATATGATGAAGCAATTAAGGAATTGAATGAAAACATACGATAATAAAAAAATTCAGATGTTTTCTACAATAGGTTCAAGAGCTACATTTGGAATAGTAGCTTATGATTTAGCTAAAGATGTTGAAAATTTAATGATATTAACTGCTGATGTTTCTACATCAGCAGGTTTAGATAGGTATAGAAAAAAATATTCGGAAAAATATTTAGATGTTGGAATTGCTGAACAAAATATGATTGGAATTGCTGCTGGATTATCAAGCGAAGGTTTTAATGTAATTACAACTACTTTTGCACCTTTTCAAACAATGAGATGCTTGGAACAGATTAAAGTAAATCTAGGTTATATGAAAAATAAAGTCATAATGGTTGGATTGGCTAGCGGTATAGTTCTCGGATCTCTGGGTTATACTCATTGTTCAATTGAAGATTTATCTATTATGAGATCTATACCTAATATTACCGTCATTTCTCCTGCAGATTGTCTTGAGACTGCTAAATCTATTGAAAGTGCAATAAATCATGAACAATCTGTTTATATAAGGTTAACAGGTTCTAGCAATTCACCTTGTGTATACAAAGAAGATTATGATTTTAAAATTGGTAAAGTAGTAAATATTTTAAATGGAGAAGATGTTGTTATTCTTGCTACAGGAACTATGGTTTATAATTCAATTGAAGCTGCAAATATTTTGAAAAATTATAATATTTTTCCAGCTATAGTCAATGTCCATACTTTGAATCATATTGATAAAGATGAAATAAAAAAAATAACAAATAATGCTAAGATAGTTTTTACTTTAGAAGAGCATAGCATAATAGGAGGTTTAAGCTCCTTTTATTCAGAATTAAGATCTAGTGAAGATATTACATCTAGACACATATCTATTGCATTACCTAATAATTATAATATATCAGGTGAATATGAATATCTTAAGGCATTGAACTTATTAACTCCAGAAAAAATTGCTAATAGGATCAAAAATGAGCTCAGATAATTTAGAAAAATATAAAAATTGTTTTGCTGAATCACTTGAAATAGATTTGAATGTCGTGAATGATAATCTTGAGTATAACTCAATACCTGAGTGGGACTCTATAGGACATATGACTTTAATGTCTTCTCTTGAAGAAAAATTTGATATTTCAATTGAGACAGATGATGTAATTGATTTTAGTAGCTTTAAAAAAGGTCAGGAAATATTAAGTAGTAAATACGCAGTTAATTTTTAAACTATATATTTATAATTACAAATTAATTAAAATACTAAATTTATATGGATAATAATAGATATATCGAAATTATTGATAAATTAGGAATTAAAAAAGCTGATAAAATATTACTGATTTCTGACTTAACAAAATTATTTCTTCTTTTTAAACAAAAAGGAGATCGTTTTGCAGTTAATAAATTTATTGATTTAATTTTAGATAGAATTACCGAAAAAGGCACATTGGTTATACCTACACATAATTGGGATTTTTGTTCGAAAAAATATTTTCATTATTATAAGACCCCCTCTATGACTGGTTCATTAGGCTCATATGCTCTTAAAAGAAAAGACTTTGTTAGAACTACAAATCCAATTTATTCATTTGCAGTTTCAGGCAAACATAAAGATTATCTTTTTAAAATTAAGCATTATAATTGTTTTGGTAAGGATTCTCCTTTTGAACATTTTCATAAAAATAATTATAAATATATTTCTTTATATTTAGATTATAAACAAATTGGTTTTACTCCTGTTCATTACATAGAAGAAGTTGCTAGAGTTTCATATAGATATTTTAAAAAATTTTCTGGAGAATATATTGATTACTTAAATCATAAAAAAAATGTTGAATATAATTTATATGTTAGAAAAAAATCAAAATTAAAGCGCACAGGAATAAAAGTTAAAACTGATGAAGAATTAAAAAAAATTAAAGCAATAAAATTCATTAAAGATGCTAATTATGATTTTACTATAATAAAGTTAAAACCAGCCATAGACTACTTACTGAAAGATTTAAAAAATAATATTGAAAAAGATAGACTAATTTATCCAATGAAGTCATATAACCCGAAAAGAACTAAGATTAATTCATTCATATAATATTATTCCACCTTTCACCAAGATGAGAGGGAATATAACTATCACATTGTTTACAAAGTAATTGTTGAAACACATTAGGCCATGAACTTGTTGCTTCACCTCCAACCACGAGGAATGTTAAGCGTTCATTGGCATTTGGCACGCACGGCACGGAGAACACCCATTATTTTTTACACACTAACACACGATCCCACACTCATTCTATCCTACTTTCGCAGGCACCTAT